>Ga0308165_1002997_pt1 | contig 18873 bp, 17 predicted proteins | sample PhyWR2_FD_201032 | JGI IMG/M metagenome (GOLD analysis project Ga0308165, IMG submission 201032) | Phyllosphere microbial communities from UC Gill Tract Community Farm, Albany, California, United States - DLSLW.R2 | ecosystem: Host-associated > Plants > Phyllosphere > Unclassified | place: USA...
GTTTTTTTGCCATTTGCCAGAATACGAAACATTTACTTTCATATTCACTTCGGGATTTTGAATTCTCATCCGTCTTATATAGATGTAGTCGGCTCGCGTAGGCAAAAGCCACGACCGCACTTTTCATGGACCTCACGCTGGGAAGCCCGCAGCAGGGGCCCTCTCATCTCATACAAGACCTCCACCATGTCGAAGAAATCCCGTTCAAAACTCTGGTTTCTGGTCCATAGCTGGCTGGCCCTGCCGATTTGGTTTTTCGTACTGATCGTCTGTGTCACCGGTACATTGGCTGTGGTCAGCCAGGAAATCGTCTGGCTGGCCAACCCCGAAATGAGGGCGACTCAGCCAACGGACGATGCGCCGCTACTGACGTATGACCAGATTCTCGCCGAAATGAAGAAGGCCGAGCCGAACACGCTGGTGCAGTCCATCAGCCGGCCGGACGAGTCGCATTTTGCCCTCGATGCCCGCGTCACCTACCCCGACGGTCGCAGCGTGACGGTCTACGTCAATCCGTACAGCGGGGTGATCCAGGGCGTCGCGCCGGAGTTCAACTTCCAGGCCTTTACCCGCGCCCTGCATGGCTGGTGGCTGGTGCCGTTCACCAATGGCTACAGCTGGGGCTGGTACCTGGTGTCCTTCCTCGGATTGCCGATGCTGGTGTCGTTGATCACCGGGCTGGTGGTGTACAAGAAGTTCTGGAAAGGTTTCCTGCGTCCGACCCTGCGCCTGCGCCACGGCGCACGGATTTTCTGGGGGGACTTCCACCGTCTGAGCGGCATCTGGTCCATCTGGTTCATCGCGACCATTTCCGTGACCGGTACCTGGTTCATGATCGAAGCGTTCCTTTACGACAACCAGATCTCGATTTCCACCGCTCCGGTCGCGCCGGTGGTGCCACGTGAAAGCGTGCCGCTCACCACCAATGGCTCGCCAGCGCCGATGATCAGCCTGGAATCGGCGATCCAGGAGGTCAAGGAACGCATTCCCGGCCTCGACGACAGCTTTGTCCAACTGCCCGCCAATGCCTACAGCTACCTGTCCGTGGGGGGCCGCAGCTGGTACCCGCTAATTTATCAGACCGCCGAGGTCAATCCGTATACCGGCGATGTCGCCGTGACCCGCCTGCTGTCCGACCGCTCGGGCCTGGAACTGGTGACCGAGTCGATGCGGCCGCTGCACACCGGTGATTTCGGTGGGCTGTGGATCAAGCTGATCTGGTTCTTCTTCGGCCTGCTGCTGAGCATGATGGTCCTCAGCGGCCTGCTGATCTGGACCAAACGTACCGCACTGGCCACCGCCAACGCTCTCAAGCGCGAGAAAAAACGCCCACGCAACCTCGAGGTCGCCCCGGTGGCTGGCCATAGCACCCCGGGGGTGAGCCAATGAGCCTGTTTACCGCTGAAAAACCGGGCTCCGCACTCAGCCGTTTCTGGCACAAGTGGCGCTTCCACATCAACGTTCTGCTGCTGCTGATACCGCTGGGTTTCATGCCCAAGTATTTTTCCGAAGTTGCGTTGTTTCGCGGTGACACCGGCCTGGGCGAGCGCGAAGTCGGTGAAGTGCAGGTCGGCCCATGGAGTCTGCGATTGGCCGAGTTTCGCAACGAAGCACCGCGCCCCGATCCAGCCGGCTACATGAAGGCTTTCAACGCCGCGCTGTGCGACAGCTGCCGCGACCAGGTCAAGGCCACTTACCTGCGCATCGGCAAACCGCGCAGCCTGCGCGCCGCCGGGGTGATTTTCTTCGGCGCGCCCTATCGCATGGGCGCCATGTTGCCCATCCCGGAAAAGACCAAGGCCACTGACGAACTGTGGATCACGATGGAAGGTTGGGACGGTTCGATGCACCAGGCATCCGTCCCTCTGAGCCAGGCATCCCCGGCCACCATTGCGTGGCTGAACAAACAAGGAGGCAAACCATGATCAACGCCATTCGCCCATTCCACGTCGCCCTGCTGGTGCTGTGCGCCGGTTTCAGCGCCAGCGCCCTGGCACACAACCCGATGTGTGAGTGCAAGGCCATCGACGCCGAGCAGATCCAGTGTACCGGCGGTTTCTCCGACGGCAGCGGCGCTCCAGGTGTAACCCTGGATGTGATCGGCTATGACGAAACGATCCTGGTGCCGGGCAAGCTCGGTGAAGACTCGAAACTGACCTTCAAGAAACCAGGCGCCGAGTTCTATGTGTTGTTCGACGCAGGTCCCGGTCACGTCGTCGAGATCGACCAAGCGGACATCCAGGCACCATGAGCACACCCACCACGCAAATCGTGCGCCCGGCCGGGGCCGGTCATGAAACCCTCAATGTGCTGCTGTTGTGCCTGCTGATCCTGGCGGTTGCCGGTTCCGTGGTTGCCTGGCGCCACGAGTCCCAGGACACCACCCGCATCAGCAATCATCAACTGGATGCCCGCCGCGACCTCAGCGCGTCCGAACAAGGCATCTACGCCGATCTGCGAGTCACGCTGGACGAAATCCGCCTGCTGCAACAGGAACAGCAAACCGTGCCAACGCCTGAAACCCTCGCCGACGAGGGTTTTGCGCCGTTCGCACAGGACGCCAGCTCCATCAGCCGGGGTGGCCATGCCTGGCAACTGCTCAACGCCAACGCGTACTTCGGGCACAGCCAGTCGCCCGCTGTGGCGGGCTCGTTTCTGATGCGCCTGAACGCGAACGAAGACGGCCCCGACATCTTGCTCAACCGAGCCGCCGACCTCAAGGCGCCCGCCGACCTGACTGACGCCGCGCTGCAAAGCGCCGGCTGGCAGCAGATCGTCGCGCAATTCGACGCCGGCGTAACGCGCCAGCATCGGCACTGACCCCTCGCCTTTCATCGAGAGAAGACCGCTTTCCCATGCCTATTTCATCTCAACGCTCTTTCTGGCGCCTGCTGCTGGTCGGCCTGTTCGCCTGCCTGCTGACACCCTTGGCCTGCGCCGACGAAGCCAAGCGCCTGCGCATCGGCATCACCCTGCACCCTTATTACAGCTACGTGGCCAACATCGTCGGCGACAAGGCCGAGGTGGTGCCGTTGATCCCGGCCGGTTTCAACCCGCATGCCTACGAACCCCGCGCCGAAGACATCAAGCGCATCAGTGGGCTGGACGTGATCGTGCTGAACGGCGTCGGCCACGACGACTTCGCCGACCGCATGATCGCCGCCAGCGAAACACCCAACGTGGCCGTGATCGAAGCCAATGAAAACGTGCCATTGCTGGCTGCCACCGGGGTTGCCGCTCGCGGCGCCGGTAAAGTGGTCAACCCACACACCTTCCTGTCGATAAGCGCCTCGATTGCCCAGGTCAATAACATTGCCCGCGAACTGGGAAAACTCGACCCGGCCAACGCCAAAACCTACACCCAGAACGCCCGTGCCTACGGCAAACGCCTGCGTCAGATGCGCGCCGATGCCCTGGCCAAGCTGACCGAGGCACCCAACGCCGAACTGCGGGTGGCTACCGTGCACGCGGCGTATGACTACCTGCTGCGTGAGTTCGGCCTGGAGGTCACCGCCGTGGTCGAACCGGCACACGGTATCGAGCCGAGCCCGAGCCAGCTGAAAAAGACCATCGACCAACTGCGTGAGCTGGACGTCAAGGTGATCTTCTCGGAGATGGATTTCCCGTCCACCTACGTCGACACCATCCAGCGCGAATCAGGGGTGAAACTTTATCCGCTGTCTCACATTTCCTACGGCGAATACACCGCCGACAAGTACGAAAAGGAAATGACCGGCAACCTCAACACCGTGGTTCGGGCCATTCAGGAGTCTGGCGCATGACCGCTCAGGAACCCCTCAACCTGCATTGCAGCGGCCCGACCCTGGACTTTGCCGAGATCGGCCTGGTCCTGGGCCGCACCACCATCCTCGACAAGGTCACGTTCCAGGTGCCGCCCGGCAGCGTGCATGCGCTGGTCGGCCCCAACGGCGGCGGCAAGAGTTCGCTGATCAAGACCCTGCTCGGGCAAATGCCCCACCAGGGCCGCCTGAGCCTGCAATGGCCCGGCGATCCCGGCACCATCGGCTATGTCCCCCAGGCATTGGAGTTTGATCGTGGCTTGCCAATGACCGTCGATGATTTCATGGCCGCGATGTGCCAGCGCCGCCCGGCGTTCCTCGGGCTGAGCAAGCACTATGCGACGGCCATTGGCGAGGCGCTGGAGCGTGTCGGCATGCAAGACAAGCGCAAACGCCGCATGGGCGCGTTGTCCGGCGGCGAGCGCCAGCGCGTGTTGCTGGCGCAGGGACTTATCCCGGCGCCACAATTGCTGGTACTGGACGAACCGATGTCGGCCCTCGATGAGGCCGGCATCCAGGTATTCGAGCGGCTGCTGGGCGACTGGCGCCAGAGCGGCATTACCGTGCTGTGGATCGAGCACGACCTGGAGGCGGTCGGGCGACTGGCCGATCGTGTCACCGGCCTCAATCGTCGGGTGCTGTTCGATGCCACGCCGAAGCAGGCGCTGACACCGGAAACCCTGATGACCCTGTTCTCGACCCATCCACGGAGCGCTGCCTGATGAGTTACGAAGCCTTTCGCTTGATGGTTCAGGGCTGGGCGTCTTCGGGTTATCTACCGGAAGCACTGGCTTATGGGTTCGTGGTCAACGCGTTGCTTGCCGGTTTGCTGATCGGTCCGGTACTGGGCGGCCTCGGGACGCTGGTGGTGGTCAAGCGCTTTGCGTTTTTCTCCGAAGCCGTAGGGCACGCAGCGCTGACCGGCGTGGCCATTGGCATCCTGCTCGGCGAACCCTACACCGGGCCGTATGGCAGCCTGTTCGGTTACTGCCTGCTGTTCGGCATCCTGCTCAATTACCTGCGCAACCGCACGGGCCTGGCGCCAGACACCTTGATCGGCGTGTTTCTGTCGGTGTCGCTGGCGCTGGGCGCGAGCCTGCTGCTGATACTGGCTGGCAAGATCAACGTGCACATCCTGGAAAACGTGCTGTTCGGCTCGGTGCTGACGGTCAACGGCAATGACCTGCTGGTGTTGGCCATCGTCGGCTCGCTGGTGATGGCACTGGCACTGCCGCTGTACAACCGCATCATGCTCGCCAGCTTCAACCCGCAACTCGCAGCGGTACGCGGCGTGGCGGTGAAGGCCCTGGATTACCTGTTCGTGATCCTGGTGACGCTGATCACCGTGGCCGCGGTGAAAGTCATCGGCGCCATTCTGGTGGGCGCGCTGCTGGTGATTCCAGCCGCCGCAGCACGACTGCTGAGCCAATCACTGAAGGGCTTTTTCTGGTGTTCGGTGCTGATCGCCACCGTCAGTACCCTCTGCGGGATTCTCGCGCCGATTGTCTTCGACCTGCCGATCCCGTCCGGTGCGGCAATCATTCTGATGGCCGGTATCGCCTTCGCCCTCGCCGCCATCGCGCGCGGCGTCGTCCCCAGCCTGAAAGGGAATCTTGGATAAATGTCATTTTCTCTGCGTCAACTGACCCTGGCCGTTGCCCTCTGCGGGCTGGCCAACACTGCCTTCGCGGTAGACAGCGCCAGGCCGCTGCACGTGCTGGCGTCCTTGCCCATCACTTACGGCCTGGGCGAAGCCTTGCTCAAAGGCACCCACGTCAAGCTTGAACGGGCCGCGCCAGCCAACTTGCCTGGCAGCCGCCAGAACGCTTATTTCACCGGGCGCGGCGCGCCGGCGCTGGCCAAACAGGCGAGCGACGCCGACGCGGTGATCGGCTTGCGTTCGTTGTGGGCGGACGACTCGCTTTATCCGATTGCACGACGCAGCAACATCCGCATCGTCGAAGTCGACGCCGCCCGCCCAGTGGATGGCGCCCTGCCCGGCATCGCGGTACAGCCTGGCAACAAGGTCGATGGCCTGAACAGCCAGCCATGGTTTTCCAGCAACAACATGGGGCGCATGGCGGATGTCATGGCGGCAGACCTGGTGCGCCTGGCACCCGCCGACAAGCCGACCATCGAGGCCAACCTGGCGGCGCTCAAGCAACGCTTGCTCAAGTTCAGCGCCGACAGCGAGGCACGGCTGGCCAGTGCCGACAACCTGAGCGTAATGAGCCTCAGCGATCACTTCGGCTACCTGATCGGCAGCCTGAACCTGGAACTGATCGGCGTTGACCCCCGCCCAGACGCCGACTGGACGCCCGAGGCGCTGAAGCAATTGACGGCGACGCTCAAGGACAATGACGTGGCCGTGGTCATGCACCACCGCCAGCCGTCCGACGCGGTGAAGACGGCAATTGCCGAGTCCGGTAGCCGGTTGGTTGTGTTGAGTGTGGACGGCGCGGATCCGGTGGCTGAGCTGGAGGGGAATGTGGATTTGGTGATCAAGGGGTTGAGTGGGGTTTGAGGTAGGCCCTGTAGGAGCGAGCATGCTCGCGATGGTGGCTCGGGCGCCGCGGGAATTCAGACAGCCCGCGTCATCGTTGACGACCATCGCGGGCAAGTCGAATCGTCGCACCGCCGCTCCCACAGTGTTTTATGCAAACCCGAGACTTGTGTTTAATTGATGTGACGAAATATCGGATGCTTCCTACTGCCCTTTGTAGGCAAACTCCGAATCTTGCTGTTGGGCACTTTGATGCCTTGTTGCGCGTTTCTTTGGCGGGATAGTCTCGGATCGTCGCTGAGCATTCAGCGATCGGGCTTGGAAACCCGTCATACCGAAGCGCACCTAGCAACCCTCAGAATGCATCCGTTTTACGCATGCGTTCTGGTTTGATGGCGGCTGTGCGCGGGACGCCCTCTGGCGTGCCGGTTCCTCGGTTCCCGGTTTTCCAACCTGCGTACAGCTGCCACCCCTTCGCTTGGAAACGAACATGGCAGCTCCTTAACCCGAGGAGTAAATACAGTGAAAGCAACAAAATCATCAAGCTCCGCCGAACTCAAAACCATCGGCCTCACACCCCTCATCTACTGCACCGACAATCCACTCTTCCGCGTCTCTCGCAACGTCCCGCTCGTTGACGCATTGTCCATGGCTTCCGATTTCCTGTTCCTGGCCAAAGGCCTGACCGAGGACGCCGCCTACACCCGCGATTCCGACCGACACGCCTGGGCCGCGCATTACCTGACGCAGATGGGCAAGGCGTTGGTGGATGATGTGGTAAAGGTGTTGGAGCCCGCGCCAGAGCGGACACAGAAATAACACTGTCCCCTGTAGGAGCGAGCATGCTCGCGATGGTGGATCAGGCACCGCGGGGTGTCAGGCAGCCAGCGTCATCGTTGACGACCATCGCGAGCATGCTCGCTCCTACAGGGGGCGGGTACACCAGCAGATAATGGGCCGGCTGGTCGGCCGCCTTCGCGAGCAAGTCGAATCGTCGCACCGCCGCTCCCACAGGGACAGCGCCAACCCAACCAAACCACAAGGCCGAGCGTTAGCTCGCCTTGCAGGCTTTTGATCCACCCGCCCCTTCGGAAGGCTGAGTGGAGGCATTCATCCGGGGAGTGGGCGCGCAGCGCCGTGCGGCGAAGCCGCACACATCGAGAGGAGGTGCAGCGCAGCAAACCGTAGGCGATGTCCCGGGTTGGATGCCGGAGCGAAGGAACCCCGAGCGTCAGCGAGGGGCCGTACGCTGGGGCGAGCGTTTTTTGCTTACTTTTTTCTGGGCCGGCATTCCGGGCGCTTGTAAAAAAGTGAGTCGCCGTAAGGGCGAAACCATAAGCGGCCGTTACCGCAGCAACGGATATGTACACCGTCAGGCCGCCATCGTCGGAACGCCGCCCGGGGCAAGCCCACTCCTACAGGGGCCAAAGTGACCCGCTGTAAGAGCGAAACCATAAGCGGCCGTTACTGCAGCAATGGATATGCCTCCATCAGCAGGCCCACCAAAAGAGTTTTAGTGCGCCACCGCCGCCTGCTCTTCCATCTTCTTGCGCAGGCTCAACGGCCGCATGTCCGTCCAGGTTTCTTCGATGTAGGCCAGGCATTCCTTTTTCAGGCCGCTCTTGCCCACGGTGCGCCAGCCTTCGGGTACGGCTTTGTAATCGGGCCAGATAGAGTATTGCTCTTCGTGGTTGACCACCACCTGGAAGAGGATGTCCTCGCGGTCGAATACTGAAGTCATGGTGTCTCTCCATCGCTGTTGGGTGGGCTGTGCCGTGTGCGCAGCCGTTATGTTGGAAGAACGTTGCGGGATTCGAAAAATTTAGAGGCTGGCGGTCGCTGCAGCCATTGCTCGACCGAAAATCCCTGCCACCTGATCAATTTCCGCTGCGGTAATGACCAGCGGCGGCAGGAAGCGCACCACCGCGCCATGGCGGCCACCGAGTTCGAGAATCAGCCCGCGCTTGAGGCATTCGCGCTGGACCAGCGGTGCCAGTCGCCCAAATGCCGGCGGATGGCCCAGGGCATCCGGCGTACCTGTCGGGTCGACCAGTTCTACGCCAAGCATCAGGCCGCGCCCACGAATGTCGCCCAGTTGCGGGAAATCGCGCTGCAGGATGCGCAAGTGCTCGCTCAACCGTTCGCCCATGGAGGCAGCGTGATCGCAAACCTTGTGTTCGACCAGATAACGCATCACCGCGGAACCCGCGGCCATGGCCATCTGATTGCCACGGAACGTGCCAGCATGGGCGCCCGGCAGCCAGGTGTCGAGCCAGTCGCGGTAAACCACCACCGCCAATGGCAGGCTGCCGCCGATGGCCTTGGACATCACCACCACGTCCGGGATGATTCCGGCGTGCTCGAAGGCGAACATCTTGCCGGTGCGAGCAAAACCGCTCTGGATTTCATCGACGATCAGCGCTACCCCCGCCTGCTCGGTAATGCGCCGCAAACCGCGCAACCAGTCGAGGTCAGCGGGAATCACCCCGCCCTCCCCCTGCACCACTTCCACAATCACGGCAGCCGGCAATTGCACGCCGGCCTCGGGATCGTTCAGCAGGTTTTCGAGGTAATTGAGATTGGCCTGCACGCCTTGCGCACCGCCCAGGCCAAACGGGCAACGATAGTCGTAGGGATAGGGCATGAACTGCACGCCGTTGCCGAGCAGCGCACCCATCGGCTTTTTCGGCCCCAGGCTGCCCATCAGGCTCAATGCGCCCTGGCTCATGCCGTGGTAACCGCCCTGGAACGACACCACGGTGCTGCGTCCGGTGGCGGTGCGCACCAGTTTCAACGCTGCTTCCACGGCGTCGGTGCCGGTCGGACCGCAGAACTGGATTTTCGCTTGCGCAGCCAGCGCTGGCGGCAGCAGGCCGAACAGGTCCTGGACAAACTGATCCTTGACTGGCGTAGTCAGGTCGAGGGTGTGCAGCGGCAGTTCATCGGCCAGCACCTGTTGGATCGCGTCGATCACCACGGGGTGGTTATGCCCCAGCGCCAGCGTTCCCGCGCCGGCCAGGCAGTCGATGAAGCGACGCCCCTCGACATCTTCGACATGAATGCCCTTGGCGCGCTTGAGGGCCAGGGGAATGCGTCGCGGGTAGCTGCGGGCATTGGATTCCTGCTGGCTCTGGCGGGTAAGTAACGGCGAGTCGTTGAATTGATAAAGCATTTCGGCCGGCGTCGTCCGGGCCGACTGATCTTCCACAAGGCTGGTAGCGACTGACATCTCTCGACCCTTCAGTAGGTTTTCCTGTTCTGGAAACGCATTAGCGCACCGAGGATTTAGCCCCTTGGTCAGGTTTCTCTGCTGATCGTGCCAGGGCCTTCTGCATGGGGATGGCGTGCAGACCGGCGGTGGTGAAGGCTTGCGCGCAGGGCTGATAACCGAGGTGGCAATAAAAAGGCTCGCCAGTGCGCGTGCTGTTGAGGTGCACCTCCACCCGCCCCTGCTCGATCAGCCAACTTTCAGCGTCGTGCACCAGCGCTCGCCCGGCGCCACGGCGAAACCACTCCGGCAGCACATAACAAAGGGCCAGCCGGCCACTGAGGGTGGCCATCGCAACGCCGACCGGTTTGTCCTGCAGCAGGGCGATGTTGAGGTACAGCCGGGGGTCAGCCAACCATGGCTGGATATGTTCGAGGGTTTTGTTGCGGGTCCAGATGGCGAGGGTGTGGGGGTCATTGCGGTGGTCGAGGGCACAGCCGACGCGTATCGATCGCTCGATGATGCGGCTGATGATGCCGGTGTCGGCAGGGCTGGCTTTGCAGACTTGCAGGGGTGATTGCATGGAGCTGTTACCTCAATCCATTGAGAGAAAGCTGCGATGCAAGATAGCGCTGGGGTGGGGGCAAGGCTAATGGAGAGGCGTTACATTTGATGTGGGGCTGGCAAAGAACCTCATTGCCTGTGCTGGCGCCATCGCGGGCAAGCCCGCTCCCACCGTGAATTGTCGTCGTGCACAAAGCTATTGTGGGAGATTACGGGCTGTCAAACCGACTGCAACGGCATCGTCAGTTCCACCCGAAGGCCATCCGGCCGGCTGTCGAAATGCAGGGTACAGCCGCAGCGCTGGACGATGGCCTGGACAATCGCCAGCCCCAGGCCGCAGCCGGTGCTCTGGCCGTTGCGCCAGAAACGCTGGGTCAGGTGTTGCAGATCGTCCGCCGCAATACCCGGGCCATGGTCGCGGACCACGAATCGTACGCGGTTATCGCGGGTTTCGAGGCTCAGCTCCACCGGGCCGTCGTTCGGCGTATGGCGCAGGGCGTTGTCCAGCAGATTGCGCAGCGCGGCTATCGACAGCACGGCAGGCATTTGCACCGGCGCATGGGACAGCGTCGACGCCGGTTTGAAGGTGATGCGCTGGCGTTCACCGCTGGCGGCGTCCTGAATCGCCAGTTTCGCCACCTGTTCGGCATCGCATTGCACACCGTCATCGAATGACAGGCTGCCCTCGACCCGCGCCAGCAACAGCAATTGTTCGAGGGTCCGGTGCATGCGGTCGGCCCCTTCCTCAGCCTTGGCCAGGGATTGGTCCCGCGCCGCGCCTTCGGTCATGCGCGCCACTTGCAGGTGGGTCTTGATGGCCGTCAGTGGGCTGCGCAACTCATGGGCGGCATCGCCCGTGAGGCGGCGCTCGCGCTCGATGGTCTTGCCGATGCGCTGTAGCAGCTGGTTCTGGGTATCCAGCAGCGGCTTCAACTCACTGGGCAGCGGCTGGATCTGCAAGGGTTCCAGGGAATCGGCGCTGCGGCGCATCAAGGCATCGCGCATGCGGTTGAGCGGCGCCAGCCCCTGGCCGATGCCCAGCCACAGCAGGCACAGACAACCCAGCAGTGCCACACCGACCGGCACCGAGGCAGCCAGCAGGATCGACATGTTCAGGGCTTCACGCTCGATCTGCCGGTCTGCCGTGGTGATGCGCAGGTCGCCACGGGCCAGGGTGAAGCTGCGCCACGGCGCGCCATCGATGATCTGATCGTGAAAGCCCATTTTCTCGGCTTCCAGGGTTTGCTGCGGGTCGGTGTGACTGCGGGCAAGGATTTCACCGCGCAAGGAGCTGACCTGGCACGCCATACCGCCCGGAATGTTCAGTTGTTCGGCGCTGAAATGGGTGCCCTCGCCCTTGGTCGGCAGGGCCGGCAATTGCTCCATCAGCCCGGCGACCATGCGCGCCGAGGCCACCAGCCGCTGGTCGAGGGAAAACATCATCTGGTTGCGCAGGTCACTGAGCATCCAGGCCGCCGCCAGCGCCCAGATCAGCGCAAAAGCAGCGCCCAGGGTCAGGCTCAAGCGCACACGCAGGCTCATCACTTGGATTCTTCTCCACCGTCGGCCGGCCCCAGGCGATAACCCAGGCCGCGCACCGTCTCGACAATGCCATTGCCGAGTTTGCGCCGCAGGTGATGGATATGCACGTTGAGGGCGTTGCTTTCCAGTTCGTCATTGAAGCCGTAGACGCTGTCTTTCAGTTGCTCGGTCGACAGCACCCGGCCACGGTTGTGCAGCAAAGCCTGCAACAGCGACTGTTCACGCCGGGACAAGTCCACTGGCTGGCCGCCGAGCAGGGTCTCGCGGCTGCTCGGGTCGTACGTCAGGCGACCGTGCTCGATCAGGTTGACGCTGCGCCCCGCCACGCGTCGCAGCAGCGTGTGCAGGCGGGCGGCCAGTTCACGCAGATCGAACGGTTTGAGCAGGTAATCGTCGGCCCCCGCTTGCAGGCCATCGACCCGATCGGTCACCGAATCGCGCGCGGTCAGGATCAACACCGGGATTTCCAGGCCGCTTTGGCGCAACTGCTGCAACAGCTTCAAACCGTCTTCATCGGGCAGGCCGAGATCGAGCACCATCACGTCGAACTCCGCGACCTTGAGCATCGCCCGTGCCTTGGACGCCGTATTGACGTGCTCCACAGTCAGGCCCTGAGCTGTGAGCCCGGCGACGATCCCGCTGGCGATCAACTCATCGTCTTCGCAAACCAGTACGTGCATGGGAACTCCCGTGGTAAAAGCCAGAGTCAACCAGCTGCGGATTAAGCCGCAATTATGGCAAGCGACCGCCCTGACGAGAAGCGCGGCGGTGGTTTACCCTGTTGACGAAAAAAGGGGATTGCGGGCCAACCGCGTAAAAATCGCGGTTAATCACCGGTTAATCACTCATCTCTAATGTGCAATCACTTGCACAGGAACAAGGTTTTTTCATGCGTCACTTCTTTCTACTGTTCGTTCTGTTGATCTCGGGACTGGCCCAGGCAGGCACAGATCCCTTCGCGTCAAAGCCGGATTTTTTGCCCGTGGACAAAGCCTTCGTCCTCACCTCTGAACGTCTGGAGTCCGGTGAAACCCAGCTGTTCTGGCAGATCGCCCAGGGCTACTACCTCTATCAGAAGCGCATGAAGTTCGACGGGTTGGCCGCGCAAAACCAGCCAACGCTGCCCGATGGCGAAGCCCACAGCGACGAGTTTTTCGGCGAGCAACCGGTGTATCGCCAGGGCGTGGAAGTGAAGATCCCGGCCAGCGCCAGCGGTTCGATCAAGGTCAGCTATCAAGGCTGCGCCGACGCAGGCCTGTGTTATCCGCCGCAGACCCGGGTCATCGACCTGGGTGGCGCAGCCGTCGCTCAAACCGGCGGCGAAGCCCCGGATCAAGCCCTGGCCAGCAGCCTGCAACAACGGGCGCTGGGCTGGAGCCTGCTGGTGTTCTTCGGCCTGGGCCTGTTACTGGCCTTTACACCTTGCTCGTTGCCTATGCTGCCGATCCTGGCCGGTTTGATCGTCGGCAGCGGCGCTACGCCCAAGCGCGGCTTTGCCCTGGCCACCAGCTACGTGGTGAGCATGGCCCTGGTGTACGCGGCGATGGGCGTCATCGCGGCGCTGCTCGGGGCGAACTTGCAGGCGTGGTTGCAAAACCCATGGTTGCTCGGCAGCTTCGCCGCCGTGTTCGTACTGCTGGCGTTGCCGATGTTCGGCTTCTTCGAACTGCAACTGCCGGTCGCCGTGCGTGATCGCCTGGAGAATGTCTCGCGCAATCAGCGCGGTGGCAGCCTGCTCGGCGCCGGCGTGCTGGGCGCTTTGTCCGGCCTGCTGGTGGGGCCTTGCATGACGGCGCCCCTGGCCGGTGCCCTGCTCTATATCGCGCAAAGCGGCAATGCGCTGCACGGCGGGCTGATTCTGTTCGCCCTGGGCATCGGCATCGGTGTGCCGCTGTTGCTGCTGGTGACGGTGGGGAACCGCTTCATGCCCAAGCCCGGTGCCTGGATGAACCTGGTCAAGGGCGTATTCGGTTTCCTGTTCCTGTCCACCGCACTGCTGATGTTGCGGCCAGTACTCAATCCATCGCTCTGGCTAGGCCTGTGCGGCGCCCTGTTGTTGATTGCCGCCTACAGCGCCTGGAAACAGTCGGACGGATTCGGGCGCCTGGCACGTCTGTTTGGCGCCAGCTCGCTGTTGCTCGGTTTGTGGGGCAGCCTGCTGATCGTCGGCGCGGCAGGCGGCAGCGATGATCTGTACCAGCCGTTGCACGTCTACAGCGGGTCGAAGACCGCTGCCGCGGGTCGCGCTGTCGGCCACGAAGCCTTCACCACGGTCAGTGACCCCACGGCTCTGCAGCGGGAACTGGATGCGGCGAAAACCGAGGGTCAGTGGGTACTGCTGGACTACTACGCCGACTGGTGCAGGCCGTGCAAAATCATGGAAACACAGGTATTCGGCCAGGCCCGCGTGCTCGACGCCCTGAGTGATGTGCGCCTGTTGCGCCTGGACGTCACTGCCGACAACGCCGCCAGCCGCGAACTGCTGGCCCGTTACAAAGTCCCGGGCCCACCGACGTTCCTGTGGATCGGCGCCGACGGCGAAGAACGCCGCAGCCAGCGCATCACGGGCGAGGTGGACGCTGACACCTTCCTGCAACGCTGGACCACCACCCGAGAAGCCCGCTAATGCTGACTTTGACCCTCGGTACGTTTGCCATCGCGCTTAATCATCTGCTGCTGATCAGTGCGCTGGCGCTGGCGACGTTTGTCGGCTGGCGCGCGGCCAAGCGTGGTGGCGAGAACCCCGAGTCCGTCCTTTTCAGTCTGTTCCTGCTGGGCATGCTCGCCGCGCGGATCAGTTTCGTCGCGCTGTACTGGATGCACTATCGCAACGATCCATGGCAGGTGATCGACCTGCGCGATGGCGGCTTCCTTGCCCTGCCCGGGGTGATCGTGCTGCTGCTCGCGGCGCTGTATCGCGGCTGGCGTCGTCCGGGTCTGCGCCGTCCGTTGGGTTATGGCGTGGCCAGCGGCCTGGCGTTCTGGTTGCTGGCAACCTTCTCGCTGAGCCTTTACGAGCAAGGTACGCGTTTGCCGGACATTGCCTTGCGAAATGCCGCCGGGGAAACCGTGCAGTTGGCGGACTACCAGGGCGGGCCGCTGGTGATCAACCTCTGGGCCACCTGGTGCCCGCCGTGTCGCCGGGAAATGCCGGTGCTGGAGAGTGCCCAGCAACGTCGGCCAGACCTGACCTTCCTGTTCGTCAATCAGGCCGAAAGCATGCAAAGCGTCAGTACGTTCCTGGAAACCCAGGGCCTGAGCCTGTCCAACGTGCTGTTCGATGGCAGCGGCCGCCTGGGTCAGGCCGTGGGTTCCATGGCGCTGCCAACTACGCTGTTTTACAGCCCTGACGGTCGCCTGCTGGGCAGCCACCTGGGCGAACTGTCGGAAGCCAGCCTGGCCCGTGCCCTGGAAAACTTCGAAACTCCGAATCCGGCCGCACCGGCCACCTCGTCAAGGAAACTGCCATGCCCCGCCTCCGCCACCTGCTGACACTGACCCTCGGCGCAGCCCTGCTGCACCTGCCAGCGGTGCAGGCTGCCGAAGAATTGCCTGCTGCGATCAAGAAGATCGAAGCCAAAGGCGCCAAAATCGTGGGCCAGTTCGACGCGCCCGACGGCCTGCGCGGGTACGCCGCGCAGTACCAGAACCGAGGCATCGCGCTGTACCTGACCCCGGACGGCAAGCATGTGTTGTTGGGCAATCTGTACGACGAAGCCGGCAATGACCTGAGCAGCGCACCGCTGCAGAAACTGGTGTATGCGCCGATGGCCAAGGAAGTCTGGGCCAAGTTCGAAGCCAGTGACTGGATCCAGGACGGCAACAAGGATGCGCCGCGCACGGTCTATCTGTTCAGTGACCCGAACTGCCCTTACTGCAACATGTTCTGGGAGCAGGCGCGGCCGTGGGTCAAGGCCGGCAAGGTGCAGTTGCGGCACATCATGGTGGGCATCATCCGCGAAGACAGCCCGGGTAAGTCGGCGGCATTGCTGGCCGCCAAGGACCCGCAAAAAGCCCTGCAGGACCACGAGTCAGCGGGCAAGGCCAGCACGCTCAAGGCGCTCAAAGACGTACCACCTGCCATTCAGGCGAAACTGGCGGCGAACATGCAGTTGATGGAAGAACTTGAATTGCAGGCGACGCCGGCAATTTTCTACATGGATGACAAGGGTGAGCTGCAACAGCAGCAGGGCGCCCCTTCGCCGGACAAGTTGGTGAAGATTCTCGGGCCGAAGTAACCGTTCCCTGTAGGAGCGAGCTTGCTCGCGATGAGGGTGTGTCAGTCAATGCATGTGCTGGCTGACACTCCGTCATCGCGAGCAAGCTCGCTCCTACAGAAAGCTAGCGGTTTCTTTCGCTCAGGAACATCAACAACGTCTCGGTCACGAACGCTGGGTTCTCCAGGTTGGAGATATGCCCCGCTTGCGGCACCTCGACATACGGGCAGCCAATCAATTCGGCCATTTCCCGAGCCTCGGCCGCTTGTCGCGGCTTGTCCTGATCGCCGCCCATCACCAGCGTGGTGGCCGGGTTCAACTCGGGCAGGCGTGAAAGGAAATCGTCGCGCCCGAAGGTGATCCGCCCCATCGGAGCAATGCTCTGGCGCAGGCGCTCAGCGGGCAGCGCCGCGAGAGCCTGGTAAAAGTCGCGATAGAGCGCCGACTCTGGATCGATGCCCGGACGGAAGAAGATCGGCACGATGATATCGAGCTGTTGGGGGGCGATCACGCCGCTGTCTTCGATCTGCTTGAGCAGCGAGAAATAATACTGGCGGGTGGGCTCAGGCTCGGCGCCGAGATAGGTGTCCATCAGCACCAGGCCATTGATCCGCTGTGGCGCCGCCAGCGCCAGGCGCGCGCCCCACATGCCACCGACCGACAGGCCCACCAGGGTGACCCGATCGATGTCCAAATGGTCGAGCAACACCAAGGCCTGGCGGGCGATGTCGTCAAGATTCGCGGTGCCGTCGGGCAAGCGCCCGGACTCGCCGTGGCCCCACAGGTCCAGGGCAATGACCCGGTAATGCGGCGACAGTGCGGCAATCTGCGGTGCCCACATGGCCTGGTCCCACAGGTAGCTGCCGGCCAGCAATACCGCCGGGCCGGAACCCTCGTCAATGTAATGAAGGGGTTGTCCGTCAATCGTTACGAAGGGCATCGACTGGTTCCTCTGCGAGAAAGAGAAGTGGCAGACTGAGGGGGCGGTGGCGGATCGTCAATCGGGGAAATGTACTTGATTGTATATGGCGGGGTGTGGGGTCTGTGGCGGCCCCATCGCGAGCAAGCTCGCTCCCACAGGTTTTTGTGTCGTACACAAATCCCCTGTGGGAGCGGGCTTGCCCGCGATGAGGCCGCAACAGACACCGGAGATTACAAGCCCTCCAACTCCGCCATCAGGTCGTTCAACCGATCCGCCTTCTCCCCGGTGATTTCACTGGCCGCCAACCCTTCGATGTACTCCGCCAGTTCCTGCACCGTGCTGCATTCGAACATCGCCCGCAGCGGCACATCCCGTTGCAGGGTTTTCTGCACCCGTGAAGCAATTTGCGTCGCCAGCAGCGAATGTCCACCCAGTTCGAAGAAATTGTCGCGAATGCCCACCTGCTCGACCTTCAAGACCTCGGCCCAGATATCAGCCAGGGTCTGTTCCAGTTCATTGCGCGGCGCCCGGTAATCCTCGCTCTGCAACTGGCCGATCTCCAGCGCCGGCAAGGCCTTGCGATCCAGTTTGCCGTTGGCGTTGAGCGGCATGCGCTCCAGCCACAACCAGTGCAGCGGGACCATGTATTCCGGCAGCTCGGCACGCAGGTGCTGCTTGATGCGCTCCAACCGATCGCTCGGGCTCAGAGTGGCATCAACCGCCACCAGATAACCGACCAGATGCTTGCCATTCACCCCCTCCTGCACACCGACCGCCGCTTCACGCACCTCTGGCTGTTCATGCAGGCGCGCTTCGATTTCACCCAGCTCGATGCGATAGCCACGAATTTTCACCTGATGGTCGATACGGCCGACGTACTCCAGCACGCCGTCGCTGCGCCGACGAGCCAGGTCACCGGTGCGATACAAGCGCTCGCCCGGCTCACCAAACGGGTCAGGCACGAACACCTGGGCAGTACGCAACGGATCGCTGACATAGCCGCGGCCAACCCCGGTGCCGGCCACGCACAACTCGCCCACAGCCCCCAACGGCACCAGTTCCAGCGCGCCATCGAGCAGATACAAACGGTTGTTGTCGGTGGGGGTACCAATGGGCAGGTAGCTGCCACGGGTCGAGGCCAGGTCGACGCGGAAAAACGCCACGTCGTCCGAGCACTCCGCCGGCCCGTAGGCATTCACCAACCCGATATCCGGATAGCGCAATAACCATTGATGAGCCAGTTCCGGCGGCATCGCTTCGCCGGTCGGTAACATCCAGCGCAGGCCATCCAGACTCATGCGTTCCTGAGCGAGCATGCCCTGGATCAGCGACGGTACGCTTTCCAGCACGGTGATGCCCTGCGAGGAAACGTGCGCCAGCAACCCCTGCGGATCATGGGCAATGGTGTTCGGCACAATGTCGACCCGTGCGCCGAACAACGGCGCGGCAAGGAACTGCCAAACCGAGATGTCGAAGCTTTGCGAAGCGGTCTGCGCAATCACATCCGCCTCGCTCAGGTTCAGGTACGGGACCTTGCTCAACTGGTTGTTGAGCATGCCGCGCTGCTCCACCATCACCCCTTTGGGCAAACCGGTGGAGCCCGAGGTGTAGATGACGTAGGCCAGGTTGTCCGGGCCGCTGTAGACACCCGGATTGGCCACCGACAGGGCACTGGCCTGCACCTCTTCCCAAATCAACAGCCGTGGCCTGTGGGCGCAAGCGGTTTCCTCCAACAACGCGAGCGCCTGTTCGCGGCTGGCCTGGGTGCAGACCAGCAACGGCGTGCGGCTCAGGTCGATGATCCGACTCAGGCGCTGGCTCGGCAGACCCGGGTCCAGCGGCAGGTAACCGGCACCGGCCTTGAAGCTGCCGATGATCATCCCGAGCAGATCGAGGCTGCGTTCGGCCAGCAAGGCCACGGGTTGATCCAGCCCGACCCCGGCCGCGATCAGCGCGTGGCCCAAGCGGTTGGCTTGCTGGTTGAGCTCGGCGTAGCTGTGTTGCAGGCCCTGGCAACTGGCGGCGATACGCTGCGGATGCGCGGCCACCTGCGCCTCGAACAGCGCCACATAACCCTGCTCCAGCGGGTAGTCGTGGGCGCTCTGGTTGCAGCCATT
>Ga0308165_1002998_pt1 | contig 18872 bp, 15 predicted proteins | sample PhyWR2_FD_201032 | JGI IMG/M metagenome (GOLD analysis project Ga0308165, IMG submission 201032) | Phyllosphere microbial communities from UC Gill Tract Community Farm, Albany, California, United States - DLSLW.R2 | ecosystem: Host-associated > Plants > Phyllosphere > Unclassified | place: USA...
TGATTGGCAACAACCTATATTTAAAAACACATAGCTACGGCTGGGACCGAGCGATGAAAAAGGCATTAATTTACAACCTAAAAACCAGCGAACTAACTTCGATACAGGATTTGGAACCTGATGCCCTTTCTTCTTTCTTGCCAGTAACAGATGCCAGTGGCGATTTTTATGATTTTATTAGCCACGGCTTCCAACTGTATGAAAATGGCTATTTCTATACCAGCTATTCTTCTTTAGCAATGTTTGCTTTTAAAGAACAAAGCGAAGGTAAAACGACTAAATATCCACCCTATTTGGAAGCCTATTTTAAAACCCAGAATAAAAAGAGTAATCCTGTTCTCATCAAACTTAAACCTAAACAAGACTAATCTACCCATCTAAATGCACCATCTTCAACGTCTCCTCATTATATCTCTACTCTCACTCAGTTTTTACAGTACAAAAGCCCAACAGGCAAATCCAACTCAAATTGGGGCTGTAAAAGGAGTAATTAGAGATACCACACACAATTATAATCTAAAATCGGCAACAGTATCGCTGTTTAAAGGCGATAGCACCTTGATCAGCTATCAACTAAGCAATAATTACGGTGAATTCAATTTTAAAAACTTACCACTCAATGCTAAACTGCATGTAGAAATCAGTCATGTAGGTTACCAGTTATTGCGAAAGAGTTTCACCATTGTTGATGAAAAAAATGTGCTTGATTTAAAAACATTGATTATTGCAATAAAAGATAACAACTTGCAGGATGTAGAAATTAGGGTGGCACCGATTACCATGAACGGTGATACCCTTGAGTTTAATGCCGCTGCTTTTAAATTAGACAGTAATGCTGTTGTGGAGGATCTGTTGCGTAAAATACCAAATGTAACTTTATGGGGCGACGGACAGATTACTGTTAACGGCCGGGAGGTAAAAAGTTTGCTTGTAAACGGAAAACAGTTTTTTGGTGGTGATTTTAAAATGGCCACACAAAACATCGCTAAAAATGCTTTAGAGAAAGTGCAGGTTTATCGTGAACGGAATGAGAAAAATCCGCTTGATAGCACTTTAACCGTAAATTTAAAGCTTAAAAAAGGTAAAGAGATCGGTTATTTTGGCAAAATCGGTGCAGGCTACGGTACCACCAAAAAATATGAAGTAGATGCGAGTTTGAACATGTTTTCTCCCAAAATGCAATTGGGCATTATCGGTGCGAGCAATAATATTAACAAAATAGCCAATAACATTAGAACATTAACCGCTAACAGCACTTTTAAAGGGCTTAACACAAATGTAGAGTATCAACCCGATTTCAGACAATCGGGTATCAACCAGCCGAATGTAGGAGGTGTAACTTTTACCTATAATTTTATCGAAAAGCCTGAATACAATAAAAAAAGCACCTTAAATGCTAACTATTTTATCCAGAACAGAAATAATGAAAATGTATCTGATGCACAAACAACCACCTCCATTAATGCTAACGATAAAATATTCGACACGAACACCACTACAGGAAATTCTGCCTCAACCAATCAAACTTTCGATTCGAGCCTCGAATATGCGAACAGAAGTCATCGGTTTAACATTAACCAATCAATGTCTTTAAATAATGGCACCTCGAACAACGATACACAGCGGAGTGCTTTTAACGGTCAGAACGTGTTAACCAGTACCAACAATAGCAAAGCACAAAATGATTTTAACAACAAGGGATTTAATCTCGGAATCCGATATGGTTTATCCCCTAATTATGTCACCAGGAAAGAACACGCTTTTAGGGGCCTTAATGCAAATTATCAGTTGTCGATAAATGATAATGATAACCAAAGATCGAATTTAACCTCTTTCAGATCATTGGTAGATCCAGCATCCAATACAGATTACGACAGGAGATATGATACCCAGAGAAAATCTTTTAATCAAACCTTTTCTTTAGAATTACCAAATTTAAAATCGTTGCTGTTTGGTTACAAAAACCTGGCAGACTTCGATTTATCTTTATCCAACAATTTAGAAATTAAGAACAATACCGACCATAATCTGGTAGAAGATTTAAAAGGAAGTGTTTATGCCACAAATACCTATTTAAGCAATAATACCAAAACAAATGTGGTTGACGAAACGCCTGGCATCACTTTAAGCAAATCTTTCAGAAAAAGTTTATCAAATCGGTTCGACAAAAACCTACAAATTCTGGCTTCAGCAAAACACCGCTTTATTTTTCAGGATAACCAATCTGATAAGGCGCAGCAGAATATTAACCGGGCTTATAACAGCTTTGTGCCCGAAATTAACATCAATTATAGTAATTACCAATATGGCGAATTTTATAGATCGATGTCCTTAACCTATCGAACTAACATCATCATCCCTTCGTTACAACAACTGGCGCCTTTAATAGATAGTACAAATGTATACAACCTGCAAATAGGGAATATTAAACTGCGTGAAGCCAAGGATAGGTCTATCAATTTTAGTGTGAATCATTCGGATCAAAAAAGCAAAAACACCTTAAATTATAATCTTTATGCCTCCATCGGCATGGTGGAAGATGGGATTGTGGATAGTATTTTTATCGATAGTCAGAATAAAAGGAGCATCTATTTAACTAATGCCAGCGGCAATAAATATTTAAATGCAAATGGTTTTTTAAGAAAAACATTCAAATTAAAAACTTCAGAACTCCAGCTTAGCCTAAATGGCGGGATAAATATTGCTAAAAATGCCAGTTACCTGAATGATGTATTCAGTTTTTCGAATATCTTAAATACCAATGCAAAACTAAGTTTAAATTACACCTATAAAGATAAATTTGCCACTGAGGTGGGTCAGGGATTTAATACTTACCGGTCGGAACAGGAAGCATTTAATACAAAATACAGTGGAATAAATTTGACAAGTTCTTTAAGCTCTATTTATAACATTACCAAAAAATTCACGCTGAGTAGCAACATCAGTTTTAACTCCAGCAAATCGAACAGTGCCTCAAACATTAATTTTGCCATCTGGAACGCCAGCGCCACATACCGTTTTTTGAAGGGAAACAACGCCGAGTTTAAATTCTCGGCCATGGATTTATTACATCAAAACACCAATATCATTAATTATGGCGGAGCCAATAGCTTTACCATAGGTACGCAAAATGTATTACAACAATATTTCATGACCACCCTTTCCTATTATCCACGGCAGTTTGGCAAAAAGTCTGTAAAGAAATAAGATGATTAAAAATCATCTTATTTCTTCATCGTCATATAATCTAAAGTAAGGTTAGCAAGTAACTTAATACCTAATACGAAACCACTTTCGTCTAAGTAAAAATCAGGGGTATGGTGAGATGGCGCTTTTAAGGGATCCTTACCTTTAGGCATTCCGCCTAAAAACACAAATAAACCAGGTACTTTTTCTTGAAAGAAAGAAAAATCTTCAGCGCCGGTAACTGGGGGCTTTAATTTTACATGATCTTTGCCTGCTGTTGATTGCATACTTGGCAGCATTTTTTCGGTTAGGGCAATGTTATTAAAGGTAACCGGATAATGGTTGCTGTAAGGAATTTTAACTTCTGCAGTTGCACCACCCGCTTCAGCTGTTTTGGTTACGATTGTTTTAATCCTTTCGATAAACATGGCCTCATCTTCCTTGCTAAAGTTCCGTACTGTACCTAACATTTCTACCTTTTCGGGGATAATGTTCGATCGTACACCACCGTTTATAGCACCTATCGTAACTACTCCGGGATTTTCGGTCACGTTTAAATTCCTACTTACAATGGTTTGCAGGCTATTGATAATCTGAGCCGAAATCACCACCGGATCGATGCTGCTCCAAGGATAAGCACCATGTGCCTGTCGGCCTGTAACTGTAATCTTCATGTCGTTTACAGCTGCCATTGTACCACCCGGGCGATAGGTAACATCACCAACCTCAGTTTGAGAATTGATGTGCAAACCAAAAATCACATCAACTTTAGGATTTTCTAACACTCCCTCTTTAATCATTAAAGCTGCCCCACCTTCATCTCCGGCTGGCACACCTTCTTCTGCGGGCTGAAAAATAAACTTTACTGTTCCTTGAATATCTTTCTGCATGGATGCTAGTACCTCTGCAACCCCCATTAAAATGGCCACATGACTATCGTGTCCACAGGCGTGCATTACACCAACTTCCTGTCCATTGTATTGTGTTTTTACTTTCGAAGCAAATGGTACATCTACCCTTTCGGTAACTGGCAGACCATCCATATCGGCACGTAGTGCCACAACTGCTCCAGGTTTACCGCCTTTTAAAATACCAACGACACCAGTTTTTGCTACACCTGTTGTTACTTTTATGCCTAGTGAAGTTAAATGTTTTGCAATAATACCTGCTGTTCTTACTTCGGTATTGCCCAATTCGGGATGTTCATGAAAATCGCGCCTCCATGTGATTACTTTTTGTTCAATGGCATCAGCTTTTTTCGAAACCAATGGCCTTAAATCTGATTTTTGAGCAAAGGCATTTAACCCCAGCAAGGAAAAACCGATCAGGTATATCTTCTTCATTAAATAGTTGTTTAGTTTAGGTGCTCTAATCTAAACAATTTTAGGGATAGATGGAATTGTGTTTCCTACTTACAAGTGAGTTTAGCTTCGTGACTTATGAGTTGTCAACTTTAACGGCCAATTTGCTATTAAAGTTGACAACTCTTCTTAAAAGCATAATTAAAACATCCCTTTCAATTTATCCATAATGCCACCTTCACCAGTTTGACCAGGCTGTACTTGTCCGCCCCCCTTAAACATACCGATTACATCGCCAACATCAAATTTGCCATCATCACCACCTAAACTACTCAATACATCTCTAATATTGAAAGAACTATCGTTCGGATCATTCGTTTTCTGTGTAAACTTTGCAATCAATCCAGGGATGATGTTTGCCGCTAAAGATTTTGCGGTGTCTGCATTAATGCCCAATCCACTCAATTTATCGATAAAACTGCCCGATGCCTGTGCGGCAACCTGCGTGCCTTCAGCATTATTTCCATTAAAAATGTCGGTTACTGCACCAATGTTACCCGATGATAACTGGTTTTTAAGGGTATCAAAAATAGAACCCGAAGCCGCTTGAATTACGGCCTCATTATGCTCATTTGGAATAGCAGCATTGTTTACAACACTTTCCTGTACGTTTTCGCGCACCATTTCATTTAAATTTTCTAACATAGTGATGGTCTTAATAGTTAAAACAATAGATGGTTAGTTAACAGGGACGTTGTATTAAAGTTAAGTGGTTTAATCGACATTAAAAATTCTTAATGATTTTGAACATTAAAAAGACCGTTTTAAATTTTTGCTTTATTACTTTTACAAAAAAACAAAGATTATGTTACCTAAAATAAATTTCACAGAAACTGAGGCCTACAAGTATTTAGCCGATCATTTTATAGATATTAATCAAAAAAGCATTAAAGATCTTTTTGCTGAAGATGCAGATCGTTTCAATAAGTTTTCAGTTTTTTTTGAGGATATTTTACTGGATTACAGTAAAAACCGCATCAGCGACGAAACATTGGCTTTGCTGATTCAATTGGCACGCGAGTGTAAACTAGACGAAGCAATAAAATCGATGTACAACGGCGATAAGATCAATGAAACTGAAGACCGCTCGGTACTCCATATCGCTTTACGTAACTTAAGCAACACGCCGGTGTTAGTTGATGGAAAGGATGTAATGCCTGAGGTAAATGCAGTATTGGCTAAAATGGAAAAATTTAGCAACAGCATTATCAGTGGCGAATGGAAAGGTTATACCGGCAAAGCCATTACAGATATCGTAAATATTGGTATTGGTGGCTCTGATTTAGGACCGGTAATGGTTACTGAAGCTTTAAAACACTATAAAAATCATTTAAACATCCACTTTGTTTCTAATATTGATGGCACCCACATCGCCGAAACATTAGCAGGTTTAGATGCCGAAACTACTTTATTCTTAGTGGCTTCTAAAACATTTACCACGCAAGAAACCATGACAAACGCACACTCTGCACGTTCGTGGTTTTTAGATAAAGGTGGAAAAGAAAACGATATTGCCAAACACTTTGCCGCATTATCTACCAACGCTAAAGATGTTTCTGCTTTTGGTATCGATACCGAAAATATGTTTGAGTTTTGGGATTGGGTTGGTGGCCGTTACTCACTGTGGAGCGCTATCGGTTTATCAATTTCATTGAGTATCGGTTTTGATAATTTTAAACAATTGTTAGCTGGTGCACATGCAACCGATAACCACTTTAAAACAGCTGAATTTGAAAGCAACCTGCCTGTAATTTTAGGTTTATTGGGCATTTGGTACATCAATTTCTATAATGCGGAAACTCAGGTAATTTTACCTTACGACCAATATATGCACCGTTTTGCAGCTTATTTCCAACAGGGGGATATGGAAAGTAACGGAAAACATGTTGATAGGAACGGCAAGGAAGTTGATTATGAAACCGGGCCGATCATCTGGGGCGAGCCAGGTACAAATGGTCAGCATGCTTTTTACCAACTGATTCACCAGGGAACCAGAATTATTCCTGCTGATTTTATTGCTCCAGCACAGAGTTTAAATCCTCTTGGCGATCATCATCCAATTTTATTATCCAATTTCTTTGCACAAACAGAAGCTTTAATGAACGGTAAAACCGAAGAAGAAGTAACTGCAGAATTAAAGAAAGAAGGCAAATCGGATGCAGAAATTGCAAAAATTGCACCTTTTAAAGTATTCGAAGGTAACCGCCCAACAAACTCAATCTTGCTTAAAAAAGTAACACCGTACACTTTAGGCAGTTTAGTGGCGATGTATGAACATAAAATATTTGTTCAGGGAGTAATCTGGAATATCTTTAGTTTCGATCAGTGGGGAGTTGAGCTTGGTAAGCAATTGGCCAAAAAGATCCTTCCTGAATTAGAAGGCAATGAAAAAATTTCGAGCCATGATAGTTCAACAAACGGTTTGATTAATCAGTATAAGACCTGGAGATCATAAATCTTAAAAAAAGCGAGTTTAATACTCGCTTTTTTTGTTTAATTCCATAATTTAGGCCATCCTTATTGCTATTTCACTTCTGGTGAAAAAACCAAATTAACTTATTTCAAGAAATAATCGCTCGCCTCCGCCTTTGATCATTTCGCATCATTTAAAACAAAAACCAATTAATCCTTATGAAAAAAAGAATTCTTTTTGTGTTGGCTTTTTCCGGTCTGTGCTTAAGTGCTTCTGCCCAAAAAGTACAGTTTACGGAATTTGACCTGGACAATGGCCTCCATGTCATTCTACACCAAGACAAAACCGCTCCACTTGTTGCCGTTTCGGTAATGTACCATGTTGGTTCAAAAGATGAAGAAACCCAACGTACAGGTTTTGCCCACTTTTTCGAACATTTATTATTTGAAGGCTCCGATAATATTAAGCGCGGGGAGTTTATGAAATTGGTAAGCAGTAATGGTGGCCAAAATAATGCAAATACCTCACAAGACCGTACTTTTTACTATGAAGTTTTCCCATCGAACCAATTGGAACTTGGTTTGTGGCTAGAAAGTGAGCGAATGTTACATCCGGTAATTAACGAGGTTGGTGTTAAAACACAAAACGAAGTAGTAAAGGAAGAAAAGCGTTTACGTATCGATAATGCACCATATGGCAAATTTACGGAGAAAATTTTTGGACATTTATTTGATGGCCATCCTTACCGCTGGCAACCGATTGGCTCAATGGAGCATCTGGATGCTGCAAAACTAGATGAATTTATTGCTTTCTTCAAAAAATATTATGTACCGAACAATGCCGTATTAACCATTGCTGGTGACTTAGATGTAGAGAAAACAAAAACGCTGGTAAAATCGTATTTCGCCGAAGTGCCAAAAGGAGCCCCGATTGTGCGTAAAGAATTTAAATTACCAGAAATTACCAAAGAAATTATAGATACCGCTTACGACGCCAATATTCAAATTCCGGCGATTTTTGCAGCGTACCGTGTGCCGGGCATGAAAAGCAGAGAGAGCAAAGTTTTAGGTATGATCAGCTCTATTTTATCAGAAGGTGGAAGTTCGAGATTGAGCACCAAAATGGTCGACCAGAAGAAAACAGCACTACAAGTTGCTGCTTTTAATTATTCGCTAGAAGATTATGGAGCTTATATTACCCTTGCCTTACCGAATAAAAATACGCCGCTTAACGAGCTGTTAAAAGATATTGATGAAGAAGTATTGCGCCTTCAAACCGATTTAATTAGCGAAAGCGATTATAAAAAGCTTCAAAATAAATTCGAAAACAATTATGTAAGTGCAAACAGTAAAATGCTTGGTGTTGCAGAAAATCTGGCTGATGGTTATACTTTCCACGATAAGGATACAAACGACATCAACAAGGAATTAGAGGTAATCAGATCCATCACCCGTGAGGAGATTAGAGATGTTGCCAAAAAATACCTGAACAAAAACCAAAGAGTTGTATTGTATTATTTACCTAAGAAATAAGCTGAGCGCTTTTCATTTTAATTATTAAAAACATGAAAAAATTATTCATTATAGCTGCAGTTTCCTTATTGGCTCAAGGTATTTCAGCACAAACTATAGATCGAAGCCACAAACCAAAACCAGGCCCTGCACCCGTAATTACAGTTGCCGATCCTGTTATTTATAAATTAGCAAATGGCATTACCATCCTGGTGGTAGAAAACCACAAATTGCCAAAAGTATCGGCCAGTTACAGCATTGATGCAGGCCCGATTACCGAAGGTGCAAAAGCAGGTGTTGTTGGCTTAATGGGCAATATGCTAAACGAAGGTACCACGACCAAAACAAAGGCACAATTTGATGAGGCAGTAGATCAGCTGGGTGCTGATGTAAGTGCAGGTGCTTACGGCGGCTCCGCATCTGCATTAACGCGTTACTTTCCACAGTCATTTGCCTTAATGGCCGAGAGTATCCGTAAACCAGCTTTTCCTGCAGAATCTTTTGAGAAATTAAAATCGCAGGCCATTACCGGACTAAAATCGAGCGAAAAAAGTGCTAAAGCCATTTCGGCCCGTGTGGTAAATGCTTTAGCTTACGGTAAAAATCATCCTAATGGAGAGTTTGAAACAGAAGCTTCGCTTAACGGCATCACTTTAACTGATGTTAAAGCTGCATATAAGAAATACATTACCCCATCCAGAGGTTATTTAACCTTTGTGGGTGATATTAAACCAGAAGCAGCAAAGGCTTTGGCAGAAAAAGCATTTGGCGATTGGAAAGGAACAGCCCTAACCTTACCTGTACTTGCTAAAGTGGCCAACCCTGCAAAAACAGAAGTTGATATCATTAACGTAAGCAATGCGGTACAATCGGAAATCACTGTTGTTAACTTAATCGACTTACCGATGAGCAGCCCTGATTATTTCCCTGTTTTATTGGCAAATCAGATTTTAGGAGGAGGCTCTGAATCGAGGTTATTCAATAACCTGCGCGAGAAACACGGCTTTACTTACGGAGCATATTCAAGTACTGGTTCTGGACGTTTTCAATCTAAATTTTCGGCCAATGCAGCCGTTAGAAACGAGAAAGTTGACAGTGCCGTAGTAGAGTTTTTAAAAGAAATTAATACAATCCGTACTACAAAGGTTTCTGCAGATGAATTGCAGAATGCAAAAAATCTGTTTAACGGATCGTTTGCTTTAGGTTTAGAAAATCCGGCACGCACCGCAGGTTTTGCAAGTAATATTTTAATTAATAATTTACCTAAAGATTTTTACCGTACTTATTTACAGAAAGTAAATGCAGTAACTACCGATGATATTTTAAGGGTTACCAAAAAGTATTATAATCACGATAATACCCGTATTGTTATTGTGGGTAAAACAGATGCATTTGCTAATGGTTTAGCTAAATCGGGTTTCAAAACGCAAATTTTCGATAATTATGCAAGTCCAGTTAAAGCTACCGAAGCAACTGCCGGACCAACAACAGCTCCTGTCGACATCATCAAAAACTACATTAAAGCCATTGGTGGTGAAGATGCCATTAAAAAACTTACTTCTTTACAGCAAACCGGTGAAATGGAAATGCAAGGTCAGAAATTAGCAGTTACTATTAAAAACATGGCACCGAACCTAAGCAGTATGGAAATTTCTATGGGTGGCCAAACTGCAATGAAACAGGCTTATAATGGAAAAACAGGTTATACGATGCAAATGGGTCAGAAAGCTGAATTAACCGGAGATGACCTTACCGAAAAGAATGAAGATAAAGGTTATGGTGCACAATTGTATTATGCAACAGACGGAACTAAAATAGAATCGGCAGGAAGTGTAAAAGTTGGAACAGCCGATGCATTTAAATTAACAGTTACTTCTCCTTCCGGGAAAAAGAAAACTGAATATTATGATACAAAATCAGGCTTACTTCTAAAAGACGAAAGCATTACTACTAAAGCCGGCGTAGAGATTAGCCAGTCTACCGAATATAGCAACTATAAAAAGGTAGGTGATGTATTGTTTCCATTTACCTTAACACAATCAATATCAACACCACAAGGTGCTCAGGAATTCGCAATTGCAATTAAAGAGATTAAAGTAAATCCACCTTTAAAAGCAGAAGATTTTAACTAAGGACTAAATAAATTTACGTATAAGCCGTGCCGATATAAAAATCGGTACGGTTTTTTTTATTCTTTTTTTTATTTCAGGCAACCAATAGACAAAATGTTACGTAACGATTAAGATTTCAAAATTTATCCTGTTAAAATACTTAACACAACAAAAACAGCATGATTTTTTAAAGAAACAAAACATAAACTTAAAACTATTGGGATATGACTGCAAAAAAAACAGGCTTTAGCGATTTTATTCGCTGTATTTCTGATCATGTTATACATATCAGTTAAATCCGGAAGCCATTCCGATAACCTTTTTAAAATTTCAACCGCACCACGTTAATCTTTTAATAAATTCCTTATGAAAAAACAAAGTTCCTTCTTTTTTTTGGTCGCGTTTACCGCATTACTGTTTGCCTGCTCAAAAAAGCAAGCAGAGGAGATAAAACCTGAAAGCCCAACTCCTAACGGCCCAACACCTGTTACAACAGCGAATGTAACCTATGCCAACTTTACAGGTGCATTGTTTCAAACAAAATGTAACAGCTGCCATGGCCCTAATGGCTCAATGAAGGGAATATGGGCATTTACAGGGTTAGCCTCTATAAAAAATGATTCCCGCGTAGCCAATAGTGTTTTAGTTAGTAAAACAATGCCGAAAGGCAGCAGCTTAACCGTTAGTGAAAGGGAATTATTGCAGGCATGGTTTGATAAGGGTATGCCTGAATAGTGAAGATTAACTGCTCCACCAAAAACATTTATCTGATCATTTAAACCAATTTACCGATGCAAAAATTACTTTTAACATTTATCGCCATGTTATTATGCACTGGCCTAAAGGCCCAGATTTGGGTAAGTAAAAATGTAACTTCTTCATTTTTCTCTACAACACCTGTTGAAGATATTGATGCACAGAGCAAAACAGGAGCCTCTGCTATCAATACCAAAACCAACGAGATTATTTTTAAGATTAACAATACCTCTTACCAGTTTAAGAAAAAGTTGATGCAGGAACATTTTAATGAGAATTATATCGAAAGTGATAAATATCCAACTTCAGATTTTAAAGGAAAAATTGTAGAGCAGATCGACTTTTCAAAACCTGGCACCTACCCCATCACCGTAAAAGGAAATCTGCAAATTCATGGCGTTACCAAAGAATATCAAGCCAAAGGATCGTTAGTAATTACCAATGATGAGGCTAAAGCCACGTCTGCCTTTAATGTAAAACTTGCGGATCATGACATTAAGATCCCAACTATTGTATTCAAACAGATTGCAGAAACCATACAGGTAAAAATGAATGCTACTTATCAACCTAAAAAATAAACTTCATGAAATATCATCTAAAATCTCTTTTATATCTAATTGTTATTGGTTTGCCGTCACTTGTTTTCGCACAAGATTCGCTCGAAAATGCATTACAGATGCCCACCGAAAAAAGCAACGTAAAGGCTACATTTAAAGCAACAAAACTGATTAATATACAAACCAACGAAACCATTTATAAAAACGAAATGGATTTTAGGGTAGACCACAGATTTGGAGATATTGCTGGTAATGGCGGTGGCATTAAAAACTTTTTCGGTCTGGACCAATCAACCGATATCCGGATCGGTTTTGAATACGGGATCAGCGATAAACTTTCGGTTGGTTTGGCGAGGGCAAAAGGAGCTGGAATAGTTACACAACTTTATGAGGGCAATCTAAAATACCGCTTGCTAGAGCAAACTACTGATGAGAAAATACCAGTAGCAATAACCTTGTTCGGCAGTACCACAATTGCTGCAGTAAAAGCTTCAACCGACCCCACAGCCGCAAATGCTTATGGTAACTTTCAAGACCGTTTGGTATATGTACTACAGGGTGTAATTGCGCGAAAATTCAATTCGAACTTTTCTATGCTGATTATGCCATCATATGTTCACCGCAACTTCACCGTATTTGGAGATGAGAACGATCTATTTGCGTTATCGGTTGGAGGCCGTATTAAAATTACAAAACGTATGGCCTTTGTTGCAGATTATACACTTCCGTTTAGAAATAAAGATAAAAAAGCCTACCTCGAAAATACTTCAGGTAACCAATATTACAACACGTTAGGTGCTGGATTAGAATTTGAAACCGGTGGGCATATTTTTCACCTCAATTTTACCAATGCTACGGCTATACAAGAATCGCAGTTTATTACCGATACCAATACTTCTTGGTTAAAGGGCCAATACCGCTGGGGTTTTAGCATTGCCAGAAGATTTTCTTTCGATAAAAAGAAAGCAAAGTAGAACCTATCGTTTATTTTTAAGGTTAAGCAGTACGCAATTGGTACTGCTTTTTTTATATCTATTTAAACAGTTATGTTCTGGCCTTTTACATCAAAAGCATCTCGTAAGCCAATGGCCAGCACATTAAAAGCATAAACCGTAAGCATAATGGCTAAACCGGGCAAAATAGCGAGGTATGCAGCATCCATAATGATATAACCATAATGTTCTTTGATCATGCTTCCCCAGCTGGGCATTGGTGGCTGGGCGCCGAAACCCAAAAAACTCAGTCCTGTTTCCAAAAGAATCGCTGAGGCAAAATTAGAGGAGGCTACCACTAAAATTGGCCCCGCAATGTTCGGTAATATATGTTTTATGATGGTTCTACTAGTACTAAAACCTAAAGCCTTTGCGGCCTCTACAAATTCAACTTCTTTTAATGCCATTACCTGCCCGCGAACCAATCTGGCCACATCTACCCAGGTAGATAAACCAACCGCAATAAATATCTGCCAGAATCCCTTGCCCAAAGCAAATGATATCGCGATAACCAATAATAAGGAGGGCAAGGACCAAACAACGTTCATAAACCAACTGATTGCTGCATCAATACGTCCACCAAAATAACCTGCAATAGCACCCAAACTCACGCCAATAAAAAGCGAAATAAGCACAGCCATTAAACCAACCGATAGCGAAACACGGATACCCAGTATCAGTCGGCTCAATAAATCGCGACCATATATATCAGTTCCTAAAATGTAGGTGTGTTTGTAAATATTATGTTTTTCGAAAAGCGCTCGTGGTGTACCAATTTTTGAAGGTACTATACAAGAAGGGCATAAATCCTTTAGTTCGTATTTGGTTTCTTTGGCTTTTTCGTCCTCTCCGATGTATTCTTGCACAAAAACAGCCTGATCTTTTATCTTATATGAAGTAATCGGGATACTTTTAAAAGTTGGCGTTTGTCCGTTAAGCATTCTTTCGAAAAAGCCAACCTTTTCTACTTTTGGGTTTCTGGCTATAATTAAAAAGGTGAACGAACTGCCAGGTTTCTTTTTATTGAGCTGAAGTGTTTGAACATTAGCATTTGGAGAGTTATCAGGCATAATCAGATAGCCCAAAATCCCCATCACCATCAAAAGTAATATAAAAATCAATCCGCCAAAGGCAAACTTATTCCGTTTAAACTTTAACCATACTTTTTTTGATGGGCTATTATCCATTATCTAACCATTCTGCCTTTCCAATTGTATTTTCCGCTGTTTCCTGCAATGCCAATGTACACCATATACAATACGTGCAGCACATTTAAAACCGGGATTAAAATGAGTAAACTACGCCTTTTTGCAAAGCCCGTTACATCCCATAAAAATAATGTTTCTAAAACCATTTTAACCAATAATTGATAAAATGTGATGGCTAAAAAACCTGGAACGAATAATCCAGTAATAAAATTGGCAAGAATAGAAAGATTGAAGATCCAGATCAGCACACCAAGCACAATAATGGCCTTGTTTTTATAACGCGTACTTTTTGAGGCCCACCGTTTACGCTGCTGAATAAACGAACCCAGCGTTTCTTTTGCATGGGTATATACAATGGCTTCCCTGTTTTTAAGAAAACCGATCTGATCGGGGTATTTAGCGGCGATTTTATGCAACAGCAATTCATCATCACCCGAAGCGAGATCATCAATCCCCTGAAAACCACCTACTTCGTAAAAGGTGTTTTTTTCGTAGGCCAAATTTGCGCCGTTACAGGTTGAAGGTTGCTTATTTCCAATAGTAGAAGCGCCTAAGCCAATCAGGTATAAAAACTCTAACGATTGCAGCCTTTCGAAAAAACTTTTTTCCTGAAAATAAGCTACAGGAGAAGAAATCATCTTATATTTTTTTGCTTCGTAAAGGTTTACAATGGTTGACAGCCATTCTGTACCCATTCTACAATCGGCATCTGTTGTTATGATCAAATCGCCAGAACAGGTACCTATTGCAGTTTGTATGGCCTTCTTTTTGTATGAGTTTAGGGCCCTATCTTCATTTAATTTAATCAGTTTTACGTGCTGATCTGCATAGCTAAGTACAATATCAGCAGTACGATCGGTAGAATGATCATCAATAATGATGATTTCCGTTAAAGCTTTAGGATATTGTTGTGCAACAAGGTCATCAATGGTTTTATTAATGTTATCTTCCTCATCACGTGCAGCCACAATAATAGAGACTTTGGTTTGAGGATCTGATTTTTGTGAAGTAAAATAAACCAGATTATGCCATCCTCTGATAAAATTAAGGACTAAAAAACCATAAATTAAGGTTAAAGCAGCAGATATAAGACTAATTAGATTTAAGATTTCCAAAAAAATTGAGTTTAAAAACGAAATAAGTGCCTAAGATAGCAGGAATTATAATATTTATCAGCCAAATACTTGCAGTACATGCAATAACGGCTACGTGTTGATCGGTTACATGTTTGAATAATTCAACAGCGGTAACACTTCGTATCCCAACATCGAAAAGATCAAGCGATGGCAAAGCCGACTGCACCAAAAACAGCAAACAAGTCATCATGATAATATCTGCATAGTGCACCCCTGGAACGAGCCATACAAACAAAATGAAATATTGCGAACTGAATACCAGGTAACGGGCAAAACAGTAAGTAATGATTTTGAACAATTCTCTTTTTCGGTAGCGGGCTAAAATGCTGTAAAATTTCTTGTATTTCCTTGTGAATTTAAAGGAGAGTAAAATCCCATTTAACCAGCGGATGTTAAAATAAAAGATCAAGAAAAACAAGCAGAAAAACACCGCGAGAAATACAACGGCAATAAAAAGAACACGATCTATCGGGATAAACCGATAAATAAAAAAACAGGCTGCTATGGCTCCAAAAACATTTGTAAGCACCAATTGACCGATGCTGCCCACACTCATGGCCACTATGCCCACAATTCTTCTTTTGGGTGACAGAAAAAATACCCTTCCACCATATTCACCTAACCTGTTTGGGGTAAAAATGGCCAGTGTTAAGCCACAAAAAACAGACTCGATGGCTCTATAGAAACTGATCGGTTCGATATGGCTCATGAGGTATTTCCACTTACCGGCCTCTAAAAACCAGTTTATAAACATGAGCAGTACTACGATACCGATTATGGTGAAAATTTCTACTTGAGGGATATCTTTTAACAGGGAGCTAAAATCGTGCAGATTTTTATTCGCAACAAGCTTATGGTAAATAAACCAGAAAGCAAATATTACAATTGCGGCTTTGATAAAAAGTGATAATATTTTTTTGTTCCTGCCTGTCAAGATTAGTCTTTTTATTTGCAAATATGCTTAATATTGCTGTAATGTTGAACGAAAAAAAGGAACGGGTAATTATGGGCATTGATCCAGGTACGGCGGTGATGGGTTATGGCGTAATTTTAGAGAAGGGAAATAAAACGGAACTGATCAGTTTAGGAGTAGTGAAAATGACCCATTTAGATGATCCTTTTCTCAAACTTCAGCGGGTATTCGAAAAAACAGTAGTTTTAATAGATCAGTATAAGCCCGATGTTCTGGCTATTGAAGCCCCATTTTATGGAAAAAACATTCAGGTATTGTTAAAACTTGGCCGTGCGCAGGGCATCGCCATTGCTGCTGCACTCTCCAGAAATATTTCAGTAACCGAATATTCTCCTCGTAAAATCAAACAATCGATTACAGGCAGCGGTAATGCCACCAAAGAACAAGTGGCTGCTATGTTGCAAAGGTTATTGAATTTTAAAGAAACCCCAGAGTTTTTAGATGCTACCGATGGTTTAGCTGTTGCGATGTGCCATTCCTTTCAAAAAATCACCACTGGCGGTAAATCCAAAACTTATTCGGGCTGGGAATCTTTTGTAAGCGACAATAAAACCAAGGTTCAAGGCATAGCGGTTAAGGCTAAGAAATAGTTCTTATTTTTAAGTTCCCGTCATCTTGAATTTATTTCAGGATTTATTAGTAGGAAAGATGCTGAAATAAATTCAGGATGACGATCTCGTTACTCAGCTGCCCATAATTAAAGAAGCATTATAAAAAAAATGGCCCATGCGAACACGGACCACGGAGAGCGTTGGTGAGCTACAATAGTGTTTTGAGTCGATAATCAAAAAAGGATGTCATCCAGAGGTAATGGGGCATCGTCATTCCCAACTTGATTGGGAATCCTAATGCTAAGAGCTTTAAGATTCCCGCCTGCGCGGGAATGACGGTCGATTATTTAAATCTGTAGTTGGTAGCGTAGTTGAAGGAATAGATTCTTATCGCCTAGCCTGATCAATCATATTTTTAGCCGTTTCATCCATTGCTAATTTATTCTTACGGATAAAATACTTTATAGTGAAGAAGATTGCAATGCCGACCAATATTAACATCCACAAATTGGAAACGGCAATAATAATTTCTTTAAAAATTGTCCAACCATTTACAATTCCCAACCAAAACCTGTTTAAGAATGCCGGACGGTAGTCATATAGATTATCGTTGGCTACAATCATGGTTTTAACGGTATTGTCCTGATAAAAATTAAGTGTAATGGTACTGAATTTAACACGGCTATCGATTTGCATATTCTCGATTTTCCTATCCACATAATCATCTTTGATGTAAAGCGAAGATTCTACATTGGCACTTTTCTTCGAAGCTACTTTGTTAATCTTTTCTATTGCATCAACCCTATTCTGGGCTTTTAATTTATTCGCCAAGTATGCAATGCTCTGGTCGTCCATCTTCATTGATTGGTTATCTACAAAAACTGCCATTTTTGCAATGGTGTTGGTAAATTCATCCAATTTCTCTGATGGAACCTTTGCAACCAGGTAACCTTGGGTGCAATAGGAAGTGATTTCTTTTAATGAGTCGGTAGATTGTTTCACCTTATCGGTTTCCTGGATGGAACTTTCGATAGAAAATTCAGCAACAGTACCTCCTTCGGCTTTAATGGTTTTGCTGAGCTGTTCTTTGGTATTCTGAACATTTTTAACCCGGAAACGCATATCTGCCGTCTTGATGACTTTCTCAGCAACGGTACTATCTTCGGGCGCTTTGTCTAACGCTTCTGTGCTAACAGCATCAGCACTAGCATATTTTTTGTTTTCATTTTGGCAGCCAAAAATTGTTAAAATTATGGCAATAGCAATAATATTCCTTTTCATGATTGTGTGGTTCTAAATAAATAATCATTTTAAATATTTGCTTCAAATGGCCATTAGAAGTTTGGCGTTTTAGGTTGGTTTATAACGCTCTTTTCACTTAATACTACAAAGTGATTTAGGTAACCCAAAAAGCAAAATGTTTATATAGGGATGTTATATTGTCCTGATTTCCATAAAACAAAATGTGAGTTTCAAACTTGCCCTAGAGGAAACCCAAACTTATTTTATTTTTTTTGAAAAGCAAATACAGAAGCGGTTGGCTTACAGCAGCCCTGCCATCCGCTTTACCGCTCTGCGTTCGGTGTCCGCTCCTGTCAGGTTTAATACCGAAAGGTCTTCTGATGTAAATAAAATGCATCAGTTTTAAAATGGCAAGGCCTTCAATATGGCCATTAAAACAACTGTTTGTAACACAGAGCTACTGTGATTAAACCGGATAAAAGCGAAAAGCCCACAGCGAGGCACGAGCGAGGACTTGAAGCGATAGCAGGGCTGCAGACCGCCACTAATAGATTACCGCACATTTCCAAAAAAAAAATCCTTACCCTAACCATGCAAACTTCTCAGGTTTGTACCGGGCAGATAAAAACAAAAAAGCCGGTCCTGAATAAACATGACCGGCTTTTATATTTTGAAAGCAAATTGCTTATGCGTCTAATATTTTGAATACACCTTTAATGGCAATAATTGCACCGATGAACAAAACAATCCAAGATGCTAATGATAACTGCCATGAATCGTAAGCGAAACGTGCATAAGTACCCACCATGCAAACCAGTACACCAAAAATCATCATTTTATAAATTCCTGGCTGGTTAGCCGTTTTCATACTTTCT
>Ga0308165_1002999_pt1 | contig 18871 bp, 18 predicted proteins | sample PhyWR2_FD_201032 | JGI IMG/M metagenome (GOLD analysis project Ga0308165, IMG submission 201032) | Phyllosphere microbial communities from UC Gill Tract Community Farm, Albany, California, United States - DLSLW.R2 | ecosystem: Host-associated > Plants > Phyllosphere > Unclassified | place: USA...
TGATAAAGACGGGCAATTGAAGGTTGCTGATAAGAATCAGTTACGGTTATTACGTACTCGTCTGACCATGGTATTTCAGCACTTCAATCTGTGGAGCCATATGACAGTGCTGGAAAATGTGATGGAGGCGCCGACTCAAGTGCTGGGTTTGAGTAAGGCGGAAGCTAAAGTTCGGGCGATTAAGTATCTGGAAAAAGTCGGTATTGATGAGCGTCAGCATATCAAATATCCAGTACATCTTTCCGGTGGTCAGCAGCAGCGCGTCTCTATTGCCCGTGCTCTTGCGATGGAACCGGAAGTCCTGTTGTTTGATGAGCCGACTTCAGCCCTTGATCCTGAGCTGGTCGGAGAGGTTCTGCGCATTATGCAGAAGCTTGCCGAAGAGGGAAAAACCATGGTGGTAGTGACACATGAAATGGAGTTTGCTCGTCATGTTTCCAGCCATGTCATCTTTTTACATAAAGGGCGTATCGAAGAAGAAGGTACCCCGGATGAAGTCTTTAATAGTCCTAAAAGTGAACGTTTACAGCAGTTTCTTTCCGGATCGTTAAAATAATATAGTTACGATGTAAGGTGATAAATAGCACTATTTTTATCGCCTTTTGTACGGGTAGTTTGTTTGTCGTCGTTGGATTTACAGCCGCCATAACAAGGCGGCGTAGTCCTTAATCGATGATTAGACTTACGATAGCCGCTTGGGCTATTTCAGCTTGTTCTATAAATGACAGACGGTTTTGGCGTCTCCCGATAGTGCCCATCCACGTCATAGCTTCATCCATGTTTTCTGTCGCAAAAAACTTTGTCTGGTAGGAGTGGGAACGCCCAGTGCTATACAGAACGGAATGACACTATGGGAGTAAATATCAGTTGGTGTTAACTAATTCTGAGATGCGCTCATATTTTCTTTTGTAGAATGTAATTTTTCTCGGCAGCTCCTGCTTGAGGAAACCTTCCGGGTAAATATACCCATCGGGATAATCAAGAAGTTGTTGGTATAGACCTTCCAGTATTGAATAAAGTGGCAATCTATATGTTACCTGATATCGTCTATATTGGTTTTTCCAGATAATCTCGCAGAAGTAATCCAGGTATATTCGACTTTCTTTAAAATCTTTTTCCCTGAATTTTTCGAGCAAATAGTTAAAAACAGGAACGGCAAGTGCTTTGATACGCTCTGCTTCTGTTTGTTTATCCTTTCCCATTGGAGCAGTTGCATTTGCGAGCCTGGAACGTATGCAGGCAATAGGATTAAGAATTAACACTTTCTCGCTTGATAGTTCCTCTGTATCTGTTTCGACATAGAACCGCTCGGTGTTGAGGGCGAGTTTTGTGCCAGAGAAATCGCCGGGATCAAATCCAGTGGGGCGATCGATGATGTCTATCAGGTTAGCAGTATTTGAGTGAGGATCGAGAAATAACCCTTCGCTATCTTTTTTTACTTTACCGGTGTTCTTGTCAATCAGATCCAGAATAGCTATCGAAGGAGGAGTAAAGTGTTCCTGTATATAGGCTCGACGTTAAAAATACTGGCGATGATTTTGACAGTTTCTTTTTGCGTAACATAGTCTACATCGACTGAAGTAATGTTTTCTACGATAGGTATATCCTGGTAAGCATGTAAATAATAAGCATACCAGTACATAACCGCCTGACCTCCTACCGTGATTACGGGGGATGGAAGGCGATGAGCGTTGCGAATCAGGTATTCATTCAGCTTAATTATCTGAAGTTCAGGTGGAATAATTTTTTCCATCATAGGAACTCCATTTTGATGGCGTATTATTGTTGTCTATTGGAAAAGGAGAGTGTTGAAACAGGCAGGGGAAAGATAATCTTGTTTTTGTAAGTTATCTATCAAAAAAACATCAAGGCTGGATAGTTTTTTATTTCATCGTTATACAGGGCAACGATAAATCAAAAGAAACGTGCTACTACAGGCTTAACGCATTGTTTCATACCACGTGGCGCTTTAGTCATCACTGTTCCTTGTTTGTAGCCATTCCTGATTGCTTCTACGTTCTCCTGATACAAACTCTGATTACGTTTCTTTCTGTCCTGGGAAGACATGATAAGCACCCGACTGGTTATTTTTTGCTTTATTGGCACAAGCATACTCGTGACCGACGAGACCGTCAAACTCCCAACAGCCAAATTTGACTGTAGGTAGGTTCTGGATCTCCTGTCTCACGGAGTATGGTTTTTTTCTCGGTATCTGTAAGCGACTGAATCATTAAGGATATGGCAGCAAGATATAAGTGAAGTTTCTATGATTACCCGTCACTTCCAGGAGCCATATTGCATGATGAGAACCCGTTTGCAGGGAGGCAATATACTGGTTCTCCGGTCAAGATAATATATTCTCTAGTGCACTTTCTATCCCCTGCCAGCGAAACTGAAACCCTGAGGCTTCAAGGCGAGCGGGCAGGGCGCGCTGCCCCCCAAGTACCAGCACTGAAGACTCTCCCATCAGTATCTTCACGATAAAAGCGGGAACCGGTAATCGAGCGGGTCTGTTCAGCGCTTTGCCCAATGCCTGAGCAAATTGGGCATGAGGTACGGGATGAGGCGAAACCAGATTAAAGGCACCATGGAGTGGGTTATCCAGTAGCCAAATAATACCGTTCACCATATCGTCAATATGTATCCAGGCGAGATACTGATGCCCGTTACCTAAAGGCCCGCCCAGTCCGATACGGAAAGGCGGTAACATTTTACGCAGTGCCCCCCCGCCAGCGGCCAGAACTACTCCGGTACGTAACAGACAGACCCGGGTCATCGCAGTCTGGGCCCCCATGGCAATATGTTCCCATTGCTGACAAAGTCGATGGGTAAATTCGTTGTGAGGCACAGTCTCTTCGGTAATGATTTCCGCACCTTGATCGCCGTAGTAACCTACTGCGGAACCGGAGATGAATATCCCAGGAGGACACTTACTGGCACTGAATAAGGCGACCAGCTGTTCAGTGATATGCCAGCGGCTCTGGCAGAGATGTTCCTTCTGTTGGGGTGTCCAGCGTTTGTCAGCGATAGGCTCACCGGCCAGGTTGATAACCGCATCGAAGTCATCAAGATCGACGAGCATGCTTAATTCCGGGAGTAGGGTGACCTGAGGCCCGAGTAACTGAGCCGCACGGCCAAGGGAGCGGGTGATAACGGTTATCTGGGCATCTATCTTCAGCAGTCTGCTAATCAGACGACGACCAATAAGCCCAGTTCCACCGGTAATTAATATGCGCATACCTACTCCCATGGCAGAAAATCTACTGTTGCCAGCTCATTGTCATTGATACTGAGTCGGCATAACGCAGTGCATGCAGTTTATCTATTTCAACTGTGGCGTAAGTTACCCATGGGTGAACATGGGTGATATCCAGCACATCCTGAGTTAATTTTTCCAGCAATGAAAACCGATTATTTTCCACTAACTGAATAATTTCTTTTGTCACCGTACGGTAGTTTAGGGCATCGCTGATATCTTCACTATTACGCGCTTTATCTGCCGGGTAATGAATCACGACATTGATAACAATGTCCTGACGATTGGCTATTTCTTCTTCTTTGATACCAATAAACGTGCGCAGACGTAGATTTTTAATACGGATAATGGCATCCGGTTGCGAGGTTTGCATGATAGGCTCCTTATTGAGAGTTTTCTGTTAAAGAATATACCAGTGAGGAACAAATATTGCCTGCAAATCCTTGGTATATTTCAATGTTTTGATATAACAGGATCTTATCCAGACGTTCAGGTTTGCTGGCTATTTTCTAAAATGCAGATCAGGGGTAAGCGAAGGGGCGTCTCTGATTTATTACAGATGACAGCGGCATTTTTCTATTCTATGTTCAACTATCAGCAATCGAATCAATGGAGAGTTCTATGCATCAGCCTGCCATTACGCTGTGGTCCGATAACCGTTACTTTAGTCCTTATGTTTTTTCGGTATATGTGGCTTTAAAAGAAAAGGGGTTGGCTTTTAACCTGCAAACTGTTGATTTAGATAGTGGAAAGAATTTAACGCCAGACTGGGAGGGCTATCACTTAACGCGACGCGTACCCGTGCTGGAAAGTGATGGTTTCAGGTTGAGTGAGTCATCGGCTATCGACGAGTATCTGGAAGACGCTTTTGCACCACCGGTATGGGCGCGTATCTACCCTCACGATATTAAAAAACGCGCCAGGGCGCGACAGATTCAGGCATGGTTACGCAGCGACTTAGCGATAATTCGTGAAGAACGGCCAACCTCTGTGGTATTTGGTGGCGAGAAAAGACCTGCTCTGAGTGAAAGTGGGCGTATTAGCGCAGAGAAACTGATAACTACAGCGCAAACATTATTACCGGAAGGGCAGGTTAACTTATTTGGTGAGTGGTCAATTGCCGACAGTGATTTGGCAGTGATGCTGAATCGGCTTATTTTAAATGGTGACCCTGTTCCTGAACGTCTTAAAGAATATGCGGCATTTCAGTGGCAGCGTTCATCAGTACAGCTTTGGCTGACACTTTCGGTATAATCCCTTACTATTAATAAGGCGTTATACTCGTCATACTTCAAGTTGCTTGGGTGTTGCCGGCGCTCATGCCGCCGAATCATAGAGTTCATCTATGCTCATCGACGGCATGAACTTGGCGCCTACAAGCAACTCGAATTATTTTGGGTATATGCTCATCGACAGCTTTCTCTTTGTGCCGACAAGCAATTCGAATTGTTTAGGGTATATATTTATGAAACTGATGTTTATATCGGATTTGCATGGCGCGCTACCCGCCACTGAAAAAGCGCTAAATATCTTTGCTCAGAGTGGTGCCCAGTGGCTGGTGATTCTGGGTGATTTATTAAATCATGGCCCACGTAATGCGTTGCCGGAAGGTTATGCCCCTGCGGAAGTTGCGCTATGTCTGAATCAGGTGGCAGATAAAATTATTGCTGTGCGGGGTAACTGTGATAGCGAAGTTGATCAGATGCTGTTGGACTTCCCGATAACCGCGCCCTGGCAGCAAGTATTATTACCCCAGCAGCGTCTTTTCCTGACGCATGGGCATCTATATAATCCAGATTCGTTGCCTTCTCTTGCGGCTGATGACGTTCTGGTTTTTGGTCACACTCATTTGCCTGTTGCCAGACACCATCATCCATACTACTTTTTTAACCCAGGCTCTGTCAGTATCCCAAAAGGAGGATACGAGGCGAGTTTTGGTATGCTTGATGATGATGTTCTGAGCGTTTGCACCTTGAATGATCACAGGATGATTGCACAGGTTCGTATTACCCCGTAACGTTACGAAAAAATCCAATAACGCGTTTTAAAAACGCTCAGAATAAGGTTTTCCCGATGGTGGAACAGCAGCATTTTGGTGGCACAGAATGGGTTGATATTGTCAATGAAAATAATGAAGTTGTCGCGCAAGCCAGCCGCGAAAATATGCGTGCTCAACGTCTGCGACATCGCGCAACCTATATCGTGGTACACGATGGTATGGGGCATATTTTGGTACAACGTCGCACTGAAATAAAAGATTTTATGCCTGGAATGCTGGATGCCACCGCGGGTGGAGTGGTTCAGGCTGATGAACAGTTATTAGAATCCGCGCGTCGTGAAGCAGAAGAAGAGCTGGGTATTGCGGGTGTTCCTTTTGCTGAACATGGTCAGTTCTATTTTGAGGATGAGCACTGTCGCGTGTGGGGAGGTCTGTTTAGCTGCGTTTCTCACGGGCCGTTTGCCCTTCAGGTCGAAGAGGTCAGTGATGTCAGTTGGATGACACCAGAAGACATTACCGCTCGCTGCGATGAGTTTACGCCAGACTCGCTGAAGGCACTGGCATTATGGATGACTCGTAATGGCAGAAATGACTCTTACGAGATGCCAGGTGAATAAAGAGTCGTATCAGGCCAGGGCAATAAGCTGATATCTGGCTGGTCTGAATGATGCAGAGTATAAAAATAAAAAGCCGTAAACCTGAATATTGCAGGGTTACGGCTTTATAGTTTCTGCCATTAGAGCAGAAGCTATGTTGTCACCTGGGCCAACAGTCATGTCAGCCCGAGTGACAATGATTATGGCTGTTGTTGTGCAGACTGAATCGCAGTCAGAGCGATGGTGTAGACGATATCGTCTACCAGTGCACCACGTGACAGGTCATTAACCGGTTTACGCATGCCTTGCAGCATTGGTCCGATAGAGATCAGGTCAGCAGAACGTTGTACCGCTTTATACGTCGTATTACCGGTGTTCAGGTCAGGGAAGATAAAGACCGTCGCACGGCCAGCAACTGGCGAGTTTGGCGCTTTAGATTTGGCAACATCAGCCATTACTGCGGCGTCATACTGTAACGGACCATCGATAACCAGATCCGGACGTTTTTCCTGAGCAATACGCGTTGCTTCGCGTACTTTTTCAACATCGCTACCTGCACCCGATGTTCCGGTAGAGTAGGAAAGCATCGCAACACGTGGATCGATACCGAAAGCAGCAGCAGAGTCAGCAGACTGAATAGCAATCTCAGCCAGTTGCTCTGCTGTTGGCGTTGGGTTAATCGCGCAGTCGCCGTAAACGTAAACCTGCTCTGGTAACAGCATAAAGAATACAGAAGAGACCAGTGAGCTACCCGGTGCTGTTTTGATCAACTGCAACGGTGGACGAATGGTATTTGCCGTAGTGTGTACGGCACCGGAAACCAGGCCATCCACTTCGTCCTGCTCAAGCATCAGAGTACCGAGCATAACATTGTCTTCGAGCTGCTCACGGGCGACCGCTTCGGTCATGCCCTTGTTTTTACGTAACTCAACCAGACGAGCAATGTAACTTTCACGCACTACTTCAGGATCAACAATCTCGATGCCTTCACCCAGTACAACCCCTTGAGCTGCCGCGACGCGCAGAATGTCATCAGGGTTACCCAGTAATATACAGGTAGCAATACCGCGTTCTGCACAGATAGAGGCTGCTTTCACGGTACGTGGCTCATCACCTTCTGGCAGAACAACACGCTTACCGGCTTTACGTGCCAGCTCAGTCAGCTGATAACGGAATGCGGGTGGTGACAGACGACGGCTGCGTTCTGAGGTTGCAGTCAGAGACTCAACCCAGTCAGCATCGATGTGACTGGCAACATATTCCTGAACACTTTCAATACGCTGAGTATCGTCGATAGGAACTTCCAGGTTAAAGCTTTGCAAGCTCAGAGATGTCTGCCAGGTATTGGTGTTCACCATAAACATCGGCAGACCGGTGGCAAATGCACGCTCACACAGCTTGCTGATACGAGGATCCATTTCGTAACCACCGGTCAGCAAGATAGCTCCAATCTCGACACCATTCATTGCTGCCAGGCAGGCGGCAACCAGCACGTCAGGTCTGTCTGCTGAAGTCACCAGCAGTGAACCTGGGCGGAAGTGTTCCAGCATATGAGGAATACTACGTGCACAGAAGGTGACTGATTTAACACGACGGGTATTGATATCCCCTTCGTTGATAACGGTCGCATTTAAGTGACGCGCCATATCAATCGCACGTGTGGCAATCAGTTCGAAGCTCCATGGAATGCAGCCTAATACCGGCAACGGGCTGTCAGCAAACAGCTGTTTAGGATCGATATTAGCTACGCTGGCTTTACTGGAGTCATCGAAAATTTCAGATAAGTCAGGACGTGTGCGACCTTGCTCATCCACCGGCGCGTTTAATTTATTGATAATCACGCCATTGATATTGGTATTTTTGCTGCCACCAAAGCTGCTGCGTGCCAGTTCAATGCGCTCTTTTAACTGCTCAGGAGAATCATTGCCCAGCGACATCACGAATACGATTTCTGCGTTCAGCGTTTTGGCTATCTCGTAGTTCAGCGCCTGGGCAAACTGATGCTTACGAGTGGGGACTAAACCCTCAACCAGAATCACTTCAGCATCTTTGCTGTTAGTGTGGTAGTTGGCGATGATTTCTTCCATCAGCACGTCTTGCTGGTTATTCGACAGCAGAGACTCTACATGGCTCATCTTCAGTGGTTTTGCGACAGGGATGGAGCTACTGGCGCGGACGATACTGGTGGTTTGGTCAGGCGTATTTTCGCTGCCATTACGTGGCTGGGCGATAGGTTTAAATACGCTCAGGCTCACGCCTTTCTGTTCCATAGCACGGACAACGCCAAGACTTACACTGGTAAGACCGACACTGGTTCCGGTAGGAATAAGCATAATTGTACGGGACACGGTATAACCTCTTTCGTTTTCGTGAGCCTCGGGCTCAGCTTAACTGAAAACATGCCGCAGCAGTTGCTGCGGCAAGAGAATCAGGCAGTAAGGCGGGATGCATCCTGAGCGATAACCAGCTCTTCGTTGGTGGTAATAACCAGCGCAGGACGAGTACCTTCTTTATTGATAAAACCAGATTTGCCGAAACGGGCAGCCAGGTTACGTTCATGGGAGACTTCGAGACCCAGAACACCCAGTTTATTTAATGTCAGTTCACGTACCATAGCTGCGTTTTCACCGATACCACCAGTGAAAATAATCGCGTCCAGACGACCATCCATCAGCGCAGTATAGGAACCGATGTATTTTGCCAGGCGATGGCAGTAAACGTCCATTGCACGTTTAGCATCTTCTTTCACTGCGTAGTTATCTTCGACATAACGGCAGTCGCTAGTGACTTCAGTCAGACCCAGCAGACCAGACTCTTTGGTCAGCATTTTGTTGATGTCATCAACGTTCATACCCAGGGTGTCATGCAGATGGAAGATAATCGCCGGATCGATATCACCAGAACGCGTACCCATCACCAGACCTTCCAGTGGCGTCAGACCCATTGAGGTATCAACACTTTTACCGTTGCGAATAGCAGTAACAGAACCGCCATTACCGAGGTGACAGGTGATGACGTTCAGCTCATCAACAGGTTTGTTAAGCATTTTTGCCGCTTCCTGAGAGACATAGAAGTGGCTGGTACCATGTGCACCATAACGACGAATACCATGTTCCTTATACAATTTATAAGGAAGAGCGTAGAGATAAGACTCTTCTGGCATGGTCTGATGGAAAGCGGTGTCAAAAACGGCTACGTTTTTATCCGCAAGATTAGGGAATGATTTCAGTGCTTCTGCAATACCAATCAAGTGCGCTGGATTGTGTAATGGTGCAAAAGAAGCTGAATCTTTGATACCCTGAATGACTGAGTCATCGATAACAACAGAGCGGGTGTATTTCTCACCACCGTGAACGATACGATGACCGATTGCCGTAAGCTGAGCTGACAGTTCTGGTTTTTGTGCCAGAATTTTATTAACAATGAAGTTAAGCGCTTCGCTATGGGCGGCGCCTGCACCCAGAGCAGCTTCTTCTTTGGAACCATCAAGTTTCCATTTAATACGCGCTTCAGGCAGATGGAAACATTCGGCTAAACCAGAGAGATATTCTTCACCGTTTGCCGCATCGATAATAGCGAATTTCAGTGATGAACTACCGCAGTTCAGAACCAGTACAAGCTTACTCGACATGGGAATACCTACTTTTAATTCGTGGCTAAAAAAACATCAGATAGTCTATCATCGTAGCGCATGATGACCCGGATATTTATGATTAACGTCATGCCATGAGTCTTTTTCTGGCACAACGAAGAAATAAAGCGAAGTCTCTGCCGTTTACCCATTGAGGTCACGGCAAGTATACCCGTCATACTTCAGGCTGTCTGGGTGTGACTGCGTCAACCCGTCGAACCACAGCGTTATCTATGCTCATCGACGGATTGAACTTGTCGCCTACAGGCAACTCGAATTATTTAGGGTATATAATAAAAACTTGGGTTGATAGCCTGTGCATTATTACCGACAGCTATTAAACGCGCACAGGGTAGCAGATAGACAACCATAAATACAAAATCTTTTGAACGATGGAACTTGTGTTTGTTGAGTTATGATAATTTTTTATTTTTTATGTAAAAATTTGAGGTAAAACCATGCCAACACCCCAGAACAGTCATTTAAGCTGGTTCAGCTTATTCGGACGTGGACAGCATTACGCTAAAACATGGCCTATGGATAAACGCCTCGCCCCCGTCTTTATTGAAAACCGTGTCATTCGTATGACACGTTTTGCTATCCGATTTATGCCGCCAATCGCGGTGTTTACGCTGACCTGGCAAATTGCACTCGGTGGTCAGCTTGGTCCCGCTGTCACCACGGCATTATTTGCCTGCAGTTTGCCGCTGCAGGCTTTGTGGTGGTTAGGGAAGCGCTCTGTCACCCCATTACCGCCTTCAACGCTACAATGGTTCTATGAAATTCGCGATAAGTTGCAGGCTACCGATCAGGCGCTGGCACCGATAGAAGGAAAACCTGACTATCAAGCGCTGGCTGATGTCCTTAAGCGCGCATTTACTCAGCTTGATAAAACCTTTTTAGATGATTTGTAGTTCGTCACCTACAGTAAATATAGGCGTTTTGTATGACCCGGCTATGAAACCACTTCAGGTACGCGAGCCTGGTTTTTAAAACTCTATTCATTATGGATGGTTTACGGGTATCTGCTGGAGATTTTTTATTAAACTCTTGTGCTATCTCAAAGCACTACCCAAGGTTCATTCGGTAAGGTGGCGTAAATACTTTTCTTAAAGACAGGAGCCAGTAAATGGAAATGACTCATGCACAACGTCTGATTCTATCTAATCAGTATAAATTAATGACGATGATGGACCCGGGGAATGCTGAGCGTTATCAGCGTTTGCAGACTATTGTCGAGCGTGGTTATGGGCTGCAAATGCGTGAGCTCGATAGCGAATTTGGTATGCTGAAAGAAGATACTTGTCGCACGATCATCGACATCATGGAAATGTTCCACGCTTTGCAGGTTAGCTGGACCAACTTGAAAGATAATCAGGATATTGGTGAATTACGTGTGACTTTCCTGGGTTTCGATGCTGTCAAAGAAAATGAATTTTTGCATTATGTTCGTTTCTTAGTCTCTACCGAAAATCGTTACCAGCATTTTACCCCAGGATCTGACAACTTTAATGCGCAAACGCCTATGTGGGACAAATATATACGCATGCAGACCGCCTGGCATGCTTGCCCGCGTCAGTATCATTTAAGTGCTAATGAAATTACGCAAATTATTAATGCCTAAGGAGAAAGAGATTGAAGTGTAAAGGTTTTTTGTTTGACTTGGACGGTACGCTTGTTGACTCTTTGCCAGCGGTTGAGCGCGCATGGACTCAACTTGCTGCACGCCTCAATGTTCCGGCTCAAGACGTCCTGGATTTTATTCATGGCAAACAGGCCATCACCTCAATACGTCATTTTATGCAAGGGGCGTCTGAAGAGGCTATTCAGCAACAGTTTTCGTGGCTTGAGAAACGGGAAGCAGAAGACATTGAGGGGGTGACTGCACTGCCTGGGGCAATCGAACTCCTGACCTATCTCAATGAGGCGAATATTCCTTGGGCAATAGTGACTTCGGGTACGGTGCCGATTGCCTATGCGCGTCATCAGGCTGCAGGATTGCCCAAAACCGATATTTTTGTCACGGCAGAGCAAGTCGCGCGCGGTAAACCAGAACCCGATGCTTACCTGCTTGGTGCCCGGTTATTAGGCTTTGAACCGGAGCAGTGTGTGGTAGTGGAAGATGCGCCGGCAGGCGTTTTGTCCGGCCTGGCGGCTGGATGTCACGTGATAGCCGTTAATGCTCCTGCAGAAACTCCCCGTCTGGAACATGTCGACTATATTCTCTCGTCTCTGACAGAACTGCTGATACAAAAAACAGCTGATGGTGATATTGAGATATTAAGAAAACACTAGTTTTGTAATTTAGCCCCTGATTTATGGGGCTTTTTTATAACATCTTCGCGAATGTGATCAATTTTCATAATGATAAGGAAATATTGTGAACCTGGAACTCATTTGGGTACTGTCGCTGCTGGGGATCGCCATCATCTTGTTTGCAACGGGCAAGATACGTATGGATGCCGTGGCATTACTGATGATTATTGCGTTTGTACTCAGCGGAACGCTGACTCTCAGTGAAGCATTTTCTGGCTTTAGTGACCCTAATGTTATTTTGATCGCAGCGTTGTTTATCATTGGTGATGGGTTAGTCCGCACCGGCGTTGCCACCAATGTCGGGGTCTGGCTGGTTTCCGTGGCCGGCAGTAGCGAAATAAAGATGCTGGTTTTGCTGATGGCTACCGTGGCCGGTCTTGGGGCTTTTATGAGCTCTACTGGGGTGGTGGCTATCTTTATTCCGGTAGTCATTAGCGTTGCCCTTCGTATGAAAATATCGCCTTCGCGTTTAATGATGCCCCTGAGTTTTGCTGGTTTGATCAGTGGCATGATGACACTGGTTGCCACGCCGCCTAACTTAGTGGTGAATAGCGAATTACTCCGTGAAGGTTTAGACGGTTTCCAGTTTTTTAGTGTGACACCTATAGGAATTGTGGTCCTGATACTGGGAATTATCTATATGTTAGTCGTTCGTTTTGCCTTGAGGGGAAAAGATGACGGCGTGCATAAAGATGCCAGTAAGCGCAGTACCTTTCGCGATTTGATTAAAACCTATCGCCTGAATGGGCGCGCTCGTCGTCTCGCCATTCGGCCTGGTTCACCGATGATTGGTGCCCGACTTGACGATCTGAGTCTGCGTGAACGTTACGGTGCTAATGTGATCGGTGTCGAACGCTGGCGGCGTTTTCGTCGCGTGATGGTTAATGTTGTTGGCGAAACAGAGTTTCGTGAACGTGACGTTCTGCTGATAGATATTTCCTCCTCAGAAGAAGAGTTGCGAAAATTTTGTGGTGAACAGCAGCTGGAGCCGAAGGTATTACGTGGTGAGTATTTTTCTGACCAGGCAATGGATGTCGGTATGGCTGAGGTTTTACTGGTACCTGACTCTGAGCTGATCGGTAAAACAGTACGGGAAATGGCGTTCCGCACTCGCTATGGTCTGAATGTTGTCGGACTCCGACGTGGTGGAAAGGCAATGGAAGGGGTGGTGGTGAATGAACCTATCCAGTCTGGCGATATTATTCTGGTAGTAGGAGACTGGAAATTAATTAAACTGCTTTCACAGCAGAACCGTGATTTCTTACTGCTTAATATTCCTGTTGAAGAGGTTGATGCCTCACCGGCACATAGTCAGGCCCCTCATGCGCTTTTCTGCCTGGTACTGATGGTCGTGCTGATGGTAATGGACGAAGTGCCGAACCCTATCGCAGCGATTATAGCCTGTTTATTAATGGGTAAATTTCGGTGTATTGATATGGAAAGTGCTTATAAAGCGATTCACTGGCCGAGCATTATTTTAATTGTCGGTATGATGCCTTTTGCTCTGGCATTACAAAAAACCGGCGGCGTTGATTTGATTGTCGAAGGTTTGATGTCCTTTGGTGGCGATTACGGTCCACATATTATGCTGGTATGCCTATTTGTTATGTGTGCTGCTATCGGTTTATTTATTTCCAATACCGCAACTGCCGTATTAATGGCTCCTATTGCACTGGCAGCAGCGAAAACGATGGGCGTTTCACCTTATCCCTTTGCCATGATAGTTGCGATGGCTGCTTCTGCCGCGTTTATGACCCCAGTATCTTCACCGGTTAATACTCTGGTATTAGGACCCGGGCATTATACTTTCAGCGATTTTGCGAAAATTGGTATTCCGTTTACCTTTATCGTGATGATCGTTTGCGTAGTGATGGTACCTATCCTGTTTCCTTTTTAAGAAACTGGATTTCCTCACCGGTAAACGGTGAGGAAAATATCAAAGTGATGAGTCCTGACTTATTTCATCCAGGGAAAGATGAAAGCTAGGAACAAAGACTTGTATAAAATAGGCCATCTCATCACTGTGACGCTCAGCTAATGTTTTTTCCAGGCGCGTTTTAGCCAGCGAAAATTCATTATTCCCTGCCGACAGCTCTTCCAGGCATTTAAGATAAGCACAAAGCGTATCGGCTTGCTTGACGATTGATTTCTCATCAACACTGTATTCGGCTTCATCAATTAATGGTGTCCAGATATCACGTAATTCTTCTGGTACCATCTCAATCATCTTCTGTTGTGCAATTTTCTCTATGGCTTTGTATTCATGGGCAATTTGTGAATTAAAATATTTGACTGGAGTAGGAAGGTCTCCGGTCAGAACTTCACTGACATCATGGTACATGGCCAGCAAAGCAATACGCTCAGCGTTAACTGTGCCATTAAACTTACGATTTCTAATCACCGCCAGTGCATGGGCGACCATGGCAACCTGGAGGCTATGCTCTGAGACGTTCTCAGTGCGCACATTACGCATCAGTGGCCAGCGCTGGATGAGTTTCAGACGTGAAAGATAGGCGAAGAAGTGGCTTTGCATAACATCCCCAGAATATAGAACAGATGAAGATCATTTTGCGGGGCAGGGAAGGACATTGCAAATATCCTCGACAAACTAAAGGTCAGATGGGATATCTGTACGTTCCCAGCCGACCTTTACTATTCTGATGGCAAAAAGCAGTATCTTACTGATGGTAATGGCTGAGGAAGCGACCCAGCTTAGTGATGGCCATTTCCAGCTCATCCACCCGTGGCAACGTCACTATTCTGAAATGATCCGGTGATGGCCAGTTAAAGGCGGTTCCCTGGACCAGCAGAACTTTTTCCTGGAGCAGAAAATCTAACACCATCTTTTGATCATCATGAATATTGAATCGTTTAGCATCAATTTTCGGGAACATATACAACGCCCCACGAGGCTTGACGCAAGATACACCCGGGATCTGATTAATTAATTCAAACGCACGATTGCGTTGTTCATATAGACGTCCGCCTGGCACAATAAATTCACTGATGCTCTGATAGCCCCCCAGTGCCGTCTGAATGGCATGCTGGGCAGGCACGTTAGCGCAAAGGCGCATAGATGCCAGCATTTCCAGCCCTTCAATATAACCTTTAGCATGTTTTTTCGGGCCATTAAGCACCATCCAGCCCTGGCGGAATCCGGCGACACGATAAGTTTTTGATAACCCATTGAAGGTGATGGTTAACAAGTCTGGTGCCAGGGCCGCGATAGAGTGATGTTCTGCATCGTCATAGAGAATTTTGTCATAGATTTCATCAGCAAAAATTATCAGGTTATGCTGACGAGCAAGCTCTACAATTTCTAATAACAGCTCTTTAGAATAAACCGCACCGGTTGGATTATTTGGGTTAATAATCACTATCCCACGGGTCCGCGGGGTTATTTTGGCACGAATATCATCAAGGTCAGGGAACCAGTCAGCATTTTCGTCACAGAGATAGTGAACGGCTTTCCCGCTGGACAGTGAAACGGCGGCAGTCCAGAGCGGATAGTCCGGAGCCGGAACCAGCATTTCATCGCCACTATTTAGCAAGGCTTGCATCGACTGAACGATAAGTTCTGATACACCGTTTCCAATATAAATATCTTCTACTGTGACCTCTCGCATGCCGCGCGCTTGATAGTGCTGCATGATAGCCTTGCGAGCAGAAAATAGCCCCTTAGAATCGCAATAACCTTGAGCAGTGGGCAGGTTACGAATCACATCAACCAGGATCTCATCCGGTGCGTCGAAGCCAAATGGCGCTGGATTGCCAATGTTGAGCTTAAGGACTTTATTGCCTTCTTCTTCGAGGCGTTTAGCCTCTTTAAGTACTGGGCCACGGATGTCATAACAGACATTATCAAGTTTACTGGATTTTTCGATAGGTGACATGAAGCTTTGACCTTTGTTGTTAGCGTTGCTTCCCGCCATGGAAGCAGATATTTCACAATGTACTCTTGCTATCGCGAGATTTGAAGGGTCGTTGCTCCCTGGAGTCGAAATAATTTATCAAATAAATGACAGGCTAGTGTTGATATGTTCTGGTGTAAAAGATTAACTCTATTTGTTTTTTTGGATTTTATTACTGTTTACTTACCGTTTATTGGTCTTTTTTTCTGTTAAGTTTCGTGATGGGTAGCAGAAATGGTTGTGTTTTTTTATGTCTCTGGCAGTCATCAAGGAAAAGCATTTGCATCTATAGTTTAAACATCAGTCCTTGGTACTAATGGCATAAAGAATAATAAATAAGCAGTTTACATATATATTAAGATGTCATTCATGTCGTTTAATTTTACCAGAGTTGTTTTAAATAATACTCGATAGAAAGTAACAAATTGAATGTTCCATTTTTACATTGTGAGATACCAATAATAAATATTACTTACGAAAAAATGTACTACAAATACCCACAAAGTGACCATTTATCATGAAAGATACTGTTGTCGTGCATCGATAGCCGTCATACTTAAAATTACTTGGATGTTGCTCTCGGTCAGAGACGCGTATCACATAGTTTTATGCTCATTGTCGCGCTATGCCTACAAGCCGCTCGAATTATTTTGGGTATAGTCTAAAATAGATTTTTCATTCATAAAAAATATCGATCTTTAACAGTTATCAAATCAGTATTCAGTAATAATGGTTTGGTTTAAAGTCACTGCCAAAGGATAAGCAAGAAAATATCTATATTTCAAGATGGTAATATATAACTATGCCAATAGCATTGCCGGTATTTTTTTTAGGATAATGGCTAAATATATACCCTAAATAATTCTCGTTGCTTTCGGGTAATGAGTGAAGCAAATCGATAGTAATAGGCGGACTCCAGAATTCGGCAAACTCTATGAAAGTGACACCCAGACAGCTTGAAATATAGTGGGTCGGAGAGAGGGGGTTGTCGAATGAGCTGTGGGTGTAATCAGACATGACAGTAAAAGGAATTGATTTATCTCTATGATAAGTCAAAAAATAAACCAAGGAAGATTCGTAAGAGAAATCGACTAGTGAAAAAAATGACTAACGAAAATCGTCTTATACTTAATCTGGATCTTGATTTGCTGCGAACATTTGTTGCGGTCGCGGATCTGAATACTTTTGGCGCAGCAGCTATTGCGGTATCCCGTACTCAGTCAGCTGTCAGCCAGCAAATGCAGCGTCTGGAGCTACTGGTAGAAAAAGAACTCTTTGTCCGTCATGGCCGGAACAAATTACTGACTGAACATGGTGTTCAACTGCTGGGCTATGCACGTAAAATTTTACGTTTTAATGATGAAGCGTGTTTGTCATTACGCGCCAATACTCTTGATGGGGTGTTAACGCTGTGGGCTGCGGGTGAAATAACTGAAACGATTTTATCGTCTCAGTTAGACTGGATTCGTTCGATATATCCAAAACTTGCCTTGGATGTAAGAATTAAAAGTAACCCATTCCAGGATGAAAAAGTCAGTCAGCAGGAGGTGGATTTGATCATTGCAACGTCACATCCAGCCTATTATGACAGCACTGTACTACGCCGTTCATCCACTCTTTGGTATTGTGCTACAGAGTATACTTTCCGCAGAGGAGAGCCTATTCCACTGGTTCTGCTGGATGAATCGAGTCTGCATCGCGACATGATGCTGAATACCTTAAATGGGGCGGGCATTCCTTGGCGGATATCCTATGAAGCAACGACTCAGACTGCCGTTTATGCTGCGCTAAAAGCAGGACTGGGGGTGACAGCGGGGCCGATGGAAATCATGATGAATAGCGAAATTCGCGTGCTGGGACAGTCAGAAGGGTTGCCGATTTTACCGGAAACAAAATACTTACTCTGTAAACATCCTGAAACGCAAAATGTGATGGCTCAGATTATTTTTGATCAGTTATCGGATGGGCAGAATTTCCACCGTTATAGTACTAAAAGCGATCGTTCCTTGAGTACAAGTGTTGTCTTATAGAGAAGATTCAGTATTGCTTTTGTATCCGATATGGCACGGTTTAAAACTGACAGCATGTTGCGAGTGTCGTGCCATACTCGCTCAGATCCCAAGAGGTACACCGTGAGGAATAAGCCTCGATTACCCTGATATTGCAGATTCCCCGTTGACAGATACAATGTTAAAAAATTCACAAAAATATTACATGTTTTTGATGTGAATTCGTAAAACTGTGTCCTGGATCAAAAAAATACTCAGATTTAGGGGAGGAATCAGGAAGATTTCCTGCCAGAATAGAGGGGTTTATTTTTGCACACGACGGACACGATTCACCAAATTGTTAATCTGTTTATAAACTTACGAGCATCAGTTTATAAAGCATTAAATGTTAACGATAATCTGTCAACGTAAATTTATGTGTGCCTACTTTTGTTAAAGTTGACAAAAGGTTATAGAAAGGAGTAAAAAACCCCATCAATTTTCTGTCTATTGCGCATTTCTGGCAGTAATTGTACGGTTTTTCGTTCTTCCCATGAATCGATGTGGTGTTCATCTGCCAGCAAGAGCAGAGGTTTAAGCATCACTTTTGATGAGTAAGCAATGAGTATGTCAACATCAATTGAAGTTATCGCTCAACACTGGGCGTTTGCTGTCTTTGTTATTGTTGCTATTGGCCTGTGCTGTTTTATGCTCACCGGAGGTTGGTTACTCGGTGGCAGAGCCAGAGGTCGGCACAAAAACACTCCCTTCGAGTCAGGAATTGACTCTGTTGGTACGGCACGTCTACGTCTTTCTGCTAAGTTTTACTTAGTTGCCATGTTTTTCGTCATCTTTGACGTAGAAGCACTGTACCTCTTTGCCTGGTCCATTTCCGTTCGTGAAAGTGGCTGGGTTGGCTTCATAGAGGCCGCAATCTTCATTTTTGTTCTACTGGCTGGGCTGGTGTATCTGGTGCGTGTTGGTGCACTGGATTGGACTCCTGTGCGTTCGCGCCGTGAGAAAATGAACCCGGAAACAGACAGTACGACTAACCGTCATACGCAGTAACAACGAGGCAATAAGATGGACTATACGCTCACCCGCATAGACCCTAACGGTGAGAATGACCGTTACCCCCTGCAAAAACAGGAAATCGTAACCGATCCACTGGAGC
>Ga0308165_1003001_pt1 | contig 18865 bp, 17 predicted proteins | sample PhyWR2_FD_201032 | JGI IMG/M metagenome (GOLD analysis project Ga0308165, IMG submission 201032) | Phyllosphere microbial communities from UC Gill Tract Community Farm, Albany, California, United States - DLSLW.R2 | ecosystem: Host-associated > Plants > Phyllosphere > Unclassified | place: USA...
TACTGACGTTCTCAATAACCGCAGCACTACCGTTGACGCCAATCATACCGAGCATGTGAAAAAGAATCAGGCCGTTACCGTTGATAAAAACCAAATAACAACGGTGAAAAAAAACCAGATTATTCATGTGCATAAAAATGAAATGGAAACGGTAAACATCGCTAAAAAAGAGACAATTGGCGTTGCCAAAATTCTCAGCGTGGGTTCCCTCTATCAAACCGTTGTCGGCGGCATTATGAACACCTCTGTCGCGCTGATTGAAGCACTGCAGGTTGGAATCATGAAATCCCTTACTGTGGGAAAAAACTATACCGCGAATATTGGTAAAAAAATGACGGTCAGCGTCGGTGAGCGTAAAACCGAAAGCGCTGGCAAGGTGTCGGTCTACTCTGCAGGAGAGCATCTGGAGCTTTCCTGCGGTGGAGCACGAATTGTTCTGACCAAAGAAGGAAATATCCACTTCATTGGGAACACCATTAATCTTCAGTCTTCGCTCGCCTTGAGCGGCGATTCGACGCTGATTAACTGGAATTGCGGAGCCACATTGTCGCCTCCAGAACTGCCTAAGGACACTGACCCTGATGGTTTCGATGGAGGCACGGGTGGTGGTGGACCAAGCGGCGCCGGTGGACCAGGATGCTACTAAATGCAGTCGATACTAAGGAAGGTATAACATGATCGGATTACCCGCAGCGCGTCAAACGGACGAAACTACCATTGGCGGCCCTATCACGCAGGGCTCGTTAGGCGTGTTGATTGGTGCGCCCAGCGGCGTCGCCTGTTCGACCTGCCCAAACGGTATCGCTAGCGCGCCCCCCAAAGGAAAACCTATTAATCCGACCCTTGGCGCTAAAGTTCTCTCCGCCGAAACCGACTTTGCCTTACCGGCCGCCGTGCCTTTTATCCTGTCCCGCAGCTACAGCAGCTACCAAACCGATACCCCTGCGCCCGTGGGCTTGCTCGGCCCCGGCTGGCAATTGCCCAGCGGCGTCAGCCTGCTGGTGACAAAAAACAACCTTATCCTCAACGATAACGGCGGGCGCAGCCTGCATTTCAATACGCTGGCCGTCGGTGAGGCGTGAGTCCCTGTGGCTGGTGCGCGGCGGCCTATTAGAGCGCGATAAAAATCACCCGCTGGCGATGCTCTGGCACACTCTACCCGAGTCGTGGCGGTTAAATTCCCATCTGTATTTGTGTACCGCCGACGCTCTCGGCCCGTGGTGGGTACTCGGTATTTCGGAAGACGAAGGCCACACCGCACTCCCAGCCCCGCTGTCCGCGCGGCGCTTTTTACGCGGCATGCGTGACCGTTTTGGGCAGGAATTACAGTACTTTTATGATGGCACTGGCGTCATCACCGAGGTCGAGGACAGCGTAGGACGGCGTTATCGGCTGGAGCACCAGCATATCGCCGACGCGGTCTGTACGCAGCGCGGCGGCTGGGGACGTGACAACGGCGTTCGCCTCTCGGCGGTGTTTCTGGTGCATGACCCTGATTTTCCGGATGTATCCGCCGAGCCGCTGGTGCGTTACGACTACACCCCGCGCGGTGAGCTACAGACCGTGTATGACCGCAGCGGGCAAGCCGTGCGCCAGTTCGCTTATCACCCCGATTTACTCGGGCGCATGACCGCCCACCGTTATCTGGGTCGCCCCGCCAGCAGCTATACCTACGACGCTCAAGGCCGCACCGTGACCCAAAGCAACCCCAACGGGCTGGATTATCAGTTCGATTATGCCGCCGATAGCACCACGGTGACCGACAGTCTGGGCCGTCGTGAAACCTACTATTACACCGGTGAAAAAGGCCTCAAACGGGTGGTGAAACGCACCTACGCTGACGACAGTGAAAGCCACAACGAGGTGGCGGGCTATCTGTTGATGGCGCAAACCGATGCCCTGGGACGAAAAACGGCGTTCACCCACGATATTACTACCAGCCAGCTCACCAGCATCGTGGCTCCCGACGGCAACCGTACCCGCTTTGCCTACAACGTCCACGGTTTACTCACTCAGACGATACTGCCCGATGACCGTCGCCTCACGCGCAGCTATGACTCACTCGGTCGCCTAACCGCTGAAAGTGACGCCCTCAACCGCACCGTGCGCTATGCCTATGCCGACGACGCCAGCGCGCAGCCCTGTACGATTACCGATGCCGGCGGCGGAGAGAAACGCCTGACGTGGACGCGCAGCGGCCAACTGGCCTGCTACACCGATTGCTCGGGCAACACCACCGAATACCTCTATGACCGCTGGGGGCAGCGCCGTGAGATTTGCCGCCCCGCCGGCCTCACGCAGCGTTATGCATACGATACCCGTGGCCGCCTGATAAGCACGGAAAACAGCGCCGGTGAACGTACCCAGTATCACTACAATCTCGCAGGCGATTTAGTCACGCTGACCGAGCCCGACGGTAGCCAAACCGTGATGACCTACGATGACAACGGCCGTTTGCTGACGCGCACCTACGGCGGCACAACCCAGCAGTTTGCCTATGACGCCGCCGACCGACTGATTGCACTCACCAATGAAAACGATGCTCAAATGCGTTTTACCTATGACGCGATGGACAGATTGGTGGAAGAAGTGGGCTTTGACGGACGGGTTCAGCGCTACCGCTACAACGCGGCTGGGGAGTTAATAGAAAGCGACGATGCCGGCCTGATAACCCAGTGGCAGCATGACATTTTGGGGCGTTTAATCAGTCGCACCCGCGATACCGAAGATGCCGAAAGTGACATAGCGCGCTGGGAATATAACCTCGACGGCCAGCTGATGGCCGCGCATCACGTTAGCGAAGGCTACCCCGTCAGCGTACTGTTTGAACGTAATCAATCTGGGCAAATTAACCAAGAGCAGCAGATTGTCCGCGCCCCCGACGGCAGCATTTTGTGGCAGCACCGTATCCAACATCGTTATGATGCCAACAGCGCCCTGCTGTTCACCACGCCCGATGGCTTACCCACGCTGCACTGGCACACCTACGGCCCCGGCCATCTGCTCGGCGTGGCGCTCGGCGAACAAAGCCTGCTAGAGTTCGACCGCGATACCTTACACCGAGAGACTCAGCGCCGCTTTGGCGAAAGCGTGCTGGACACGGGCTATACCGAGGTCGGGCGCCTGCACAGCCTGACGCTGAGCACGCCCAACGCCGACCCGCGCACACAAGAATATCGCTATACGCCGCGTGGTCAACTGAGCGATATCGTCAGCCCGTTCTCATCCCAGCACTATGAGTATGACGGCGCCGGCCGCCTCATCCATGAGCGCAGCGCCCACCGCAGCGCAGACTATCACCTTGACCTTGCGGGTAACCGACTCATCAACCGTTACATGCCCGAGGCCTTTATGGCCGACATGCGCCATCCGGGTAATCGCCTGAGCGAAGATGCGCATTTTCATTATCAGTACGATGCCCACGGCAACCTCAGCCAAAAAATCAGCAAACCCGACGCGGGCGAAGTCCATCACTACCGCTACGACCGCAGTCATCGGCTCGTCAGCTACCTCTGCGCGCAAGACGGCGAAGCCCTGCGCGGCGGCCGCTACTGCTACGACCCGCTGGGGCGACGCATCGGCAAACAGCTTATGCAGCGCAACCAGCCCAAGCACATCAGCTGGTTCGGCTGGGACGGTGACAAGCTGGTGCTCACCGAACGCGATGGCACCCGTATCCACACGGTCTATTTGCCCCACAGCTTTGTGCCCTTGCTGCGCTTTGAAGGCGATAAGTCGCCGACAATCGCCCCGCTGGCCGACAAACTTGAGCAGGAAGCGGGTATCACCCTGCCGCCCGATTTCAAGCATACCATGCACCACATCGAGCAGGCACTGCGCGCCAACCGCCTCAGCGAGGAACAACACGCGTGGCTCAATCAGGTTCAGCTCAGCCCTGACTATCTGAAAACCCTACTCGACCCGCTGCCGGATACGCCCTACGCCGCCCAGCTGTACGACTGCAACCACCTCGGCACGCCGCAGCAGCTTATCAACCTCAACGGCCACATCGACTGGTCCATCATGTTGGATGCCTGGGGCAATGTGCTCAGTGAAGAAAACCCGCATCAGCTGCACCAGCCAATACGAATGCAGGGTCAGCAATACGATGAAGAATCCGGCCTGCACTATAACCGCCATCGGTATTACGATCCGACAATAGGGCGATATATTACTCAGGATCCGATTGGGTTGAGGGGGGGACGGAATTTTTATCAGTATACTAGCAACCCAGTTCAGCAGATTGATCCATTAGGGAATACTGCTTTTGAGTTAGTATTAGCTGGGATGGAAATCGATGCTTCCATTCCTGAACCAACAGATGTCGTCCCTTGGAAATGGTTAGGCTGGGGAGTAGCCCTTATAGGTGCGGGAGTTTATTCGCTAACATGTGAGGGGGATAAGTCTGATGAATCTCAAGAATGTTCTCCGCCTTCAGGAAGTGTATGCTATTTTTATGATCAAGTGCCCCCAGCAAAACCGCACCATCCACATATTGGCAGTCACTACCATTTATTCCAAATGAGCAAGGCACCATATTGTAGGTGGAATAAAGCTGGCTCAAGCGACATACCACCAGTTGGGAGTACTGCATGCACATTCCCAAGATTAGGAAGAAGATGAAAATGATAAAATATGTTTGGGGGATATTCGAATATCTTCCACCGGTTCCGAATAAAAATATGTTCACTAATGCTCAAGGTGCTTGTTTTTATCCTTTTGAGCATCAAGGCGATATTTTTACGATAGACTCAGACTTATGGGGTGATTCAGTGGTGGAAGCTAGTTATTACCCAAATAGTGACGTTATTCGAAGTGAAATCACATCTCGAGATAATACCCCGGATAATAAAACAATAAAACTTATTGCATTTTATTTAAAACCATCCGTTTCTGTTTTAGGAAGCATCGATAATGTTACATTATTCGAAATATCTCATAAATCAATAAATGCGCTTAAAAGTAATTATTACAATATTGGGTTTGACGTTGTTGACATTACGGGGTTAAGTGGTTTAGCTAATATAGGGTTCGATCCAGAACAATTATCTGATATTGATGCACTGAAAATTAAAATGAGCAGGTGGGGGTTAGTTGTTTGTGCTAGAGATGCTAAAAAACTGGCAGAATTGTTCTCCATCTTAGCTCCTGAACATGCCCCTTTTATTTATCTCGAAATTTGGATGAAAAAATAAAAAGTTATACCAAAGAGCATTTAGACTCTTAGTCTAGCAAGATTATTTTTAGTATAAAAATAAAATCCTCACAACCAATAGTTGAATAGACTGATAAACACATTAGGCGGCACCAGCTAATAAGAATATAAGGCCAGCAATACGATGAGAAATCAGGCCTGCACTATAACAGCCATCGGTACTACGACCCGACAATAGGACGGTATATTACTCAGGATCTGATTGGGTTGAAAGGCAGAGTGACTATGTATAGTTACGTTATGAATTGGATTGACCCATTGGGATTGGATCATACGTCAGAAAAATGGAAGGGCTGTGGCAAAGGCTGCCGAATCCGAATAGATGGCGATGCCGTTGGTAGTGGAAGACATTTGCACTGGGAGTGTAAAAATGGGAGTGGCGCAATGGGGGAATTTGGAGGTATATCCCATGGTGAGGATTACTCATCAGCACCAAATGCTATTAAGAAATGTGCAAAAAAATATGGTTTCGAGCCAGAACCAAGTAAAGATCTCTCATGCAAAAATTCCGGGCTATCAACAACTGATGCAGCTATTGCAGCTGGTGCTACAATTGGCGCAGGGTACATTGTATATAGAGTGATTCGATTTATACCTTCACTTGCACTACCTCTTTGGTGGTCAATACCTGTAAACGCTGTTACTCCATGAGTAAAAAGGGAAATGGAACTTATATGATCAGTGATTTCGATATAGTGAGCTCAATTGATTGGCATGATGGGATTTTATTGGAAATAAAAACAACGTTCAAAGGATCTCATTTTAACATAACGTTATTTACTGATGTTTATAAACATGAGGATATTAGAGAAAAAATGATAGTAGAATTTTCTGATGTGGATAATTTAGTGTTAGCTATGGATTCTGTTGAGTTAATCGATAATCACAAGTCAGGAAATATAAGCAATGGATATATAAAGAAAATAAAAAACAAAAAAACATATAAGTTTTTTCTTTATCTTTCTGACGGAATGTTAAGCATGTCATTTAAAAACTTACAATTCGTTAACCCATTGGAATGATGAAATAAAAATGCAGGGGAAATTGATTTTTCTTTGGCATTTTTATTATCCTTGACATGTATTCAACGCACTAAATATTCACCCCTTTAGAACTTAACAATCTGTTATGGTTGATAAAGCCTCTTCCACAATTCCTGCATCTAGTTAGATGCATAAAGAAAGGCGCTAAGTGAAGAAAACCGCATCAGCTGCACCAGCCAATACGAATGCAAGGGCAACAATACGATGAAGAGTCCGGCCTGTACTACAACCGCCATCGGTATTACGACCCGACGATAGGGCGATATATTACTCAGGAGCCGATTGGGTTGAGGGGCGGGTTAAACTTTTATGGTTATCCGTTAAGCCCTTTGCAATTTATAGATCCATTGGGTTTAGCATCAACTAAGCTGGATGGAAAAATATTCGATAAGTCAACAGGTAAAAAATATGCTCTTTACCTAAAAAATCATTGGTAAAATGGACAGAATTTCTTGGGGAGATTGGTAAACTTTCATTAGTCGGTGATATTGTAATGCTCCATGATCTTCTTATTAATGAAGCTAAAGAAGGGTGTTCAAATGGAGATTTTGGTATGTGTGGTGTTTTAAATATTTTAGATGATGAATAGAGCAATCCAAATTAAATATAAAACTTCACTTAGCGTCCGAAAGGAAAAATAAATGAAAAAAAATAAAAACGCCCTCTATCAGCGATGAACAAAATTATTTATTTCTTTGTAAGATTTGGGATGAAAATGATGATATTTGGGTAGACTCTTCTGAGTTAACTCTCTCAGATGATATTATAAAATATGCAAACCTAGCGTTTTCTTTCCCTAATAAAAATTTCACCCCAGTGATACTTAGTGAGATAGCAGAAAAAAAACAGACTCCAATGGCATTGCTAAAAAAAATAATTTTATTCGGCGATCAAGGAGCCATTGAAAGTGTCTGCATGCGAACTGATCTTAATGAAGATCTTGAATGCACATGCAATTCACTTAAATTACAACATGAAAAGAAAAAAGTATAATTCATGCTTTGGTTTAAAACTGACACAAGAAAAAGTAACAACTTTAATATGAATTAAATATTCTAAAAACAAATACAGTAATAGAAAATATTACCATTAGTTGATAGGAGTCATATACTAATAAGATACTCCTGCAGGTTTTTGGCAAGGCGATTCAAGCATATGCTTTATATTCAAAAGCCTCGGTGGAGAAATTCAGAATGCTAACGAAACCTAAAGATGGCGTTAATATGGAAAAAAAAGAATTCCTTAGTCTAATGAAGTTCCCAGATGAATGGACAGAGCTAGATATGTATCCCGATGAGTTATTTACTGGACAGTTAAAATTATATGAATCAGATAATGGCAGTGACGGTTCTGAACATTATAGAAATGGTGCATTTCATTGGTGGATAAAAATAAATCCAAGCAATTTATTTTTATTAAACCTAGTTAAACTAAGTTTCCTAGACCCTGACCAATTGATGGGAGAGGATATAAGATCATATATAATAAAACAAATAAACTATGACGAAAAGGTTGAGGGGATGATGAAAGAAATGTATATACAGAACCTAAAATCCATCGCAAATGCACGAGAAAAATAATAAATTGATAACGATAAATATAAAGAAATTTGACTCAAATATTGTAATGAAATATTACTATATTTCCGGCTAGTGCAATGGTTAATAAACCTCATCTAAGTACTGGTCGGATCTTCTCTCTTAGGTAGATCCGTAGTCATTGAATACAGATAATTTCGCCGTAGAAGTGTACATCACTAACTAGGGATTAAAATATTGGATGGAGCAATACGCAGAGCTCCGCCCATCAGCTGTACCAACCAATCAGAATGCAGGGCCAGCAATACGATGAAGAATCCGGCCTGCACTACAACCGCCATCGGTATTACGATCCGACAATAGGGCGGTATATTACTCAGGATCCGATTGGGTTGGATGGTGGGATGAATGTGTATACCTATCCGCTAAACACTGTCACAAATATAGACCCATTAGGACTGACAGTAATTTTTAATGGTAATGAGGAACAAAAAAAAGCGATGAAAGACGCATATGAGTCGGTAAGAAAAACAAAACATGGAAAGGAAATGATAGATAAACTGGAATCATCGAACCATACCTATATATTTAGAGAGCCAAGAAAAGGTATGGAACATACGTGTTACGACCCTACTGAGTTTATTTTTTACATTGAGAAAGACTCAGACCATACCTCATGTCAATCTCAAGGAAAAGATAAAGCATGTAAAATGACACCAACTCCATTAAGCGTAGTTATTGCTCATGAAATGGGGCATGCAATGGGAGAAAAAGACGATGACCCAGGCCATATGAATAATGTCAAAAAGTATGAGAACCCTGTTAGAAAAGAAATGGGAATTCCAGACAGGATGAAGTATTGATGAAAACAATATTAATATTTCTCTTCTACATTTACTCATCACATTGTGATGCAGTCATGTCTTATTACCGTATTCCATTTAGAATTCAAACATACACACCAATCACAATGGAAGTAATTAAGGGGTTTGCAACAAAAAATGGAATGCAAAAAACATCATTAAAAAACAGTGAAAAGATATCATTCATACTAAGAAGCCATAAAGGTAACTGTTCTTTTTTTGACAAAAAAAACATTCGGATATACATCAAAAATGACAATCATGAGTACTTTATAGATAGCAACGGAATGTTTACCTTTAAATACAAAAAAAAATATGTGTGTTCAGAAAATAAAATCAACGAAAATGCAATAGTTAATTTATTAAACGAAGGGAATATAGACAGATGGATGAGTAATGATTGATGTGGAAAATCAAAAATCCAGCGCGCATTTTATGCAGATAAAAATAACATCTTACAATAAATTTTAAGCCCACCCCAAAATGGAGACATAAACTAATGAAAGAGTTAGCTATTATTTTTTAACATTATTGCTATCCTTAAATGCATACTCAAGTGAAGAAGAAATAATCTCATTAGAAAAAACTTCTCCAAAGCTGATTAACAATGAAAAAATGGCCTCAGATGTAGCTGAGGCTTACATTAAAAATATATACGAAAAAGATATTTCAGAAAATGAAAAGCCATATTTAATAAAAGATGAAAATGAGTACTGGGTTGTATCTTGAAGTTTACATAAAAACATTACTGGTGGTGTATTCACCATAAAAATCAGAAAAGATACTGGAGCGATTGATACCTTCACCCATGGCGAGTAGAAGGTATAGAGATCTATTTCCTTCCCCAATCCGTGACCTACTCCACAGTTTTATCGCCATGAATGCTCATTCCTGAACCCCGCTCTCGCTTTGCTTCTTTCTTTATAGAAACCGGTTTCAAAAACCTATCCAATGTGGCTCTGCAAGTCGACCTTTTGGGCCTTGGGAGCTGCAACACAAGGAATGCAGCCCTGATGCAAGGGCGAATAAACGGGCCAATGAACTGGCGATAAATTCATAACAGGAGCATTTATGACACATTCATTTCCAACAGGATTTTGGTGGGGTAGCGCCAGTTCGGCACCGCAGACGGAAGGTAATACGCTTGGTGGAGGCAAAAGCGCTACCGTTTGGGATCACTGGTTTGCCGAGCAGCCAAACCGTTTTCATCAGAACGTTGGTCCACAGGACACGTCCACGTTTTACCAGCACTGGCGCGAAGATATTCCGCTGCTAAAACGCGTTGGGCACAATAGTTTTCGCACCTCGATTTCATGGGCTCGTCTCATTCCCGAAGGTCGTGGGGCAGTCAATCCTGAAGCCGTCGCGTTTTATAATCAGGTCATTGACGAAATGCTCGCTCAAGGCATTACGCCGTTCATCAACCTTTTCCATTTTGATATGCCCATGGCGATGCAGCAGATCGGCGGATGGGAAAATCGCGAAGTAGCAGACGCCTACGCGGAGTACGCCGAAACCTGTTTCCGCCTATTTGGTGACCGCGTTAAGCACTGGTTTACCTTCAATGAACCGGTCGTTCCGGTTGAAGGCGGCTATCTGTATGACTTCCACTACCCTAACGTGGTGGATTTCAAGCGTGCGGCCACCGTGGCCTACCACACCATGGTCGCGCATGCTCAGGCGGTGCAACGTTATCGTCAACTGGATCAGGGCGGTGACATCGGCATCATCCTCAATCTCACGCCGTCATACCCTCGCTCTGAAAATCCTGCCGACGTCAAAGCGGCTAACATTGCCGATCTGATGTTTAATCGCAGCTTCCTAGACCCAGCACTACTAGGGAAATATCCTGATGAGTTAGTGGATTTGCTGAAATCTCATCATCAGCTACCGGAGTGCCGCAGCGGTGACCGCGAGCTATTGGCTCAAGGCGTGGTCTCACTTTTGGGCATTAATTACTATCAGCCACGGCGCATTAAATGCCGCGATAGCCTAGTCAATCCTGATAGCCCATTTATGCCTGAATGGTTCTTTGAAAACTATGAAATGCCAGGTCGTAAAATGAACCCTCATCGTGGGTGGGAAATTTATGAGAAAGGTATTTACGACATTCTGATCAATCTACGTACTGAATATGGCAATCCGCGCTGCTTTATTTCTGAAAATGGTATGGGCGTGGAGAATGAGCAGCGATTTATCGAGAATGGACAAGTCCAAGACGACTATCGCATTGAATTTGTGCGTGAACATCTGCAATGGGTGCATAAAGCGATTCAGGAAGGCAGCCAATGTTTGGGTTATCACATGTGGACATTTATTGATAACTGGTCTTGGTGTAACGCTTATAAAAACCGCTACGGCTTTATTCAGCTCGATCTCGCAACCCAAACCCGAAGCGTGAAAAAGAGCGGTGAATGGTTTGCGCAGGTTTCGCACGCGAATGGTTTTTAATGTGATTCCTCGGTAATTCACTGAGATTGTTTATTGAAATCGCAGCTAAACGGCTGCGATTTCAGTCCACATTTGTTTTATACGTCACATTGTTTTTTTGCTAAACTGTGTACATTCGTCCGAACATTAGTTATTTCATTGAAAATGAAGAAAAAACGCCCTGTACTTCAAGATGTCGCAGATAAAGTTGGTGTAACAAAAATGACGGTAAGCCGTTATTTGCGCAACCCATCACAGGTATCTGCGGCACTTCAAACGAAAATTGCAGTGGCGCTGGACGAACTGGGCTACATCCCTAACCGCGCACCGGATATTCTTTCCAACTCCACCAGCCGCGCCATTGGCGTACTGCTTCCTTCTCTGACCAACCAAGTTTTCGCCGATGTGATTCGCGGAATCGAAAGCGTCACCGATGCACATGGTTATCAAACCATGCTGGCGCACTACGGTTATCGGCCAGAAAAAGAAGAAGAGCGCTTGCTTTCCCTGCTCTCATATAACGTTGATGGACTGATCCTGTCTGAAAGAAACCACACCGCGCGCACGCGTAAAATGATCGAAGTATCAGGTGTTCCGGTCGTCGAAATGATGGACTGCATTACGCCGTGCATTGATATCGCCGTTGGGTTCGACAACTTTGAAGCCGCTCGGCAAATGACTCAGGCCATTATCGACCGCGGGCATCGGAAGGTTGTTTACTTTGGCGCTCGCCAGGATGAGCGTACCGTCATCAAACAGCAGGGTTATGAAGCGGCGATGAATCATGCCGGTTTGCAGCCACGTAGCGTCATGATACCGCGCGGCTCTTCTTATTCGGTGGGCAGTGAACTGCTGCGCGAAGCGCTAGATCGCTATCCTGATATGGACAGTATTTTCTGTACCAACGATGACTTAGCGGCCGGTGCGGCTTTCGAGTGCCAACGTTTAGGCCTCCGTATTCCTCAAGATATGGCGATTGCTGGATTTCACGGCCACGATATTGGTCAGGTGATGTCGCCTAAATTAGCCAGCGTACTGACGCCACGTCAGCGTATGGGGCAAATCGCAGCAGAACGGATGTTGTCTCGTCTGCGCGGTGAAACTATTTCAACCCAGATGGTCGATGTCGGCTTCACGCTACTTTATGGTGGCAGCATCTAGCTTCCCTTTAGTCCCCCTCATAATAGTTAATTCCCGTTAGTAACTGAGAGTAACCTCACAGTTATTGAAGCTACTTTGTCACAAATCTTGCTAATTATTATCGCTGCTCAGACAATGTTACCCATAACAAGTTACCAGTAACATTGCATTTAGTGGATGGAAAACCGTCCCCTCTCTGGAGTAGAAATGAGCGATAAAAAACCACAACACCACGTTTTTATTCTGATGGGCGTATCTGGCAGCGGTAAATCTGCTGTAGCAACCTCTGTAGCCCAACAGCTCGGCGCAGGTTTTCTGGATGGCGACTTCTTGCACCCGCGTGCCAATATCCAAAAAATGTCTGAAGGCCACGCGCTGAATGATGAAGACCGCACGCCATGGCTGAAAGCGGTTAATGACGCCATTTTCGCTATGCAACGGACCAATGATGTCTCTCTGATCGTTTGCTCCGCGCTTAAAAAGCGCTACCGCGACATGCTGCGCGACGGTAACAAAAACGTTTCCTTTATCTACCTGAAAGGCGATTTCGATCTTATTGAAAGCCGTCTGCTGGCACGTAAAGGCCACTTCTTTAAACCTCAGATGCTTGTTTCTCAATTTGAAGCGTTAGAAGAACCTACCAGCGTTGAGCAGGACGTTCACGCTGTCGACATCAGCCTCCCTCTGGACGGCGTTGTTGAAAACACAATTAAAACCATTAAATCTGTGATTTCTCAGGGGTCATAATGAGTACTTTTACTCTCGTATTTACCGCAGTAGGTTCGGTCCTATTGCTGCTGTTTTTGGTGATGAAAGCCCGTATGCATGCCTTCGTTGCTCTGATGCTGGTCTCTATCGGCGCGGGCATTTTTTCTGGCATGCCGCTGGATGATATTGCCAAAACCATGGAAAAAGGCATGGGAGGCACATTGGGCTTCCTCGCAATCGTGGTTGCGTTGGGTGCCATGTTCGGCAAAATCCTGCATGAAACCGGCGCGTTAGATCAGATTGCCGCTAAGTTGCTAGACAGCTTTGGTGAAAAACGTGCCCACTATGCGTTGGGTATCGCCGGTCTAGTCTGTGCACTGCCGCTGTTCTTTGACGTAGCTATCGTATTGTTGATTGGCGTGGTGTTCGCCGTTGCCCGTCGTACCAATGGCAACGTTGTTAAACTGGCTATCCCACTGTTTGCCGGTGTTGCTGGCGCAGCGGCATTCTTGCTGCCAGGGCCAACACCAATGCTGCTGGCTTCTCAGATGGGCGCTGACTATGGCTGGATGATCCTGATTGGTCTGTGCGCAGCGATTCCGGGCATGATTTTAGCGGGTCCTCTGTTTGGTAACTTCATCAGCAAACACGTGACTCTGGATCTGCCTGAAGATATCCAAGAGCCAAGCTTGGATAAGAGCAAACTGCCTTCATTCGGTTTTAGTCTGGCGCTGGTTCTGTTCCCGCTGGTTCTAGTTGGTATGAAAACCATCGGCGCACGCTTTGTTGAAACCGGCACTGAACTGCACAAATGGCTCGAATTTATCGGTCACCCATTCACGGCTATCCTGATCGCCTGTCTGGTTGCGATTTATGGTCTGGCGATCCGTCGCGGCATGAGCAAAGAGAAAGTGATGGAAGTGTGTTCTGCGGCAATTCAGCCAGCAGGTATCATTCTTCTGGTTACCGGTGCCGGTGGCGTATTCAAACAGATTCTGGTGGATTCCGGCGTTGGCCCAGCGTTAGGTAACTCTCTGATTGGCGCAGGCCTGCCAATTGCGGTTGCCTGCTTCGTTCTGGCCGCTGCGGTGCGCGTGATTCAAGGTTCTGCTACCGTTGCCTGTTTAACCACCGTAGGTTTGGTTCTGCCGGTTATTGGCGAGCTGGGCTACAACGGCGCACAGATGGCAGCACTTTCCATCTGTATCGCGGGGGGTTCTATCGTACTGAGCCACGTTAACGACTCCGGCTTCTGGCTGTTTGGTAAATTTACCGGCGCAACCGAAGCACAAACCCTAAAAACCTGGTCCGTGATGGAAACCATCTTAGGCACCACGGGCGCTGTCGTTGGTATGATCTTCTTCGCCATGATGTAATTTTTGCGAATACAAAAAAGGCGGGCTAATTAATCATTAGCCCGCCTTTTTTTATGTTCACTGAAGATAATTACGAACGAGAGAAAATCAGGTGCAAACCGAAGCCGATAAACAAGACGCCTGCAACGCCATCAATCCACTTAGCTAAACGCTGATAACCACGACGCATCACCGGCAGCGCAAATACCGATGCCACAATGCTGAACCAAACAAAGGTTTCAGCCACAATCATCACGAACAGGCCAACGCGTTCTGGCGTACTCACATTGTCGCCGACAAACAGTGAGAACACAGAACCGAAATAAATGACCGCTTTTGGATTCGACAGGTTAGTCAGAAAACCGCGTAGGAACGTTTTTCCACGCGCAGGCAACGTGATGCTAACTTCTTCGCCGCTGTCTAACTGGCCTTTCGCACGCGCAGACTTAAGGAGCTGATAGCCCATCCACGTCAGATATAAACCACCGCCCACGGTGATAATGCTATGCAACCATGCCATTTTCATCAGCAGCAGATGGAGCCCCATCAGCGCAACTGCCGCCCAAATGACGATACCCAGTGTAATTCCCACAACGCCCTGCATTGCTTCAGATCGAGAACGGCTAACCGCCGTTTGGGAAACAAAAAAGAAATCAGGCCCGGGAGCCATTAAAGCCACCAGATGAACCAATGCCACCGTCAAAAACAACATCATCGGAGTTAACTCTTATAATTAGGGGGGAAATTCATGCTACCACTAAGTCTGTGAATAATTAAGGGAGCGATCACACGGGTAGCATTAAACGGAAACAAGCACCTTGCTCATTCTCATTAACCAGCATGATATCGCCACCGTGTAGCTGTAGCATTCGTTTCACAATCATCAACCCTAATCCACCAGCAGACTGTCGCCGTGCGCCTGAGAGCAACGATGGACGCTCAAACAGCCCCGCTTTTAGCTCCTCAGGAATACCTACGCCGCTGTCGGTCAGTTGAACCCAAATTTGCCCTGCCTGATACCAAAGTTTCACCGCAATATTTCCCCCCTGCGGCGTATGGCGGATCGCGTTATCCAGCAGATTGGTTAGCACGCGCTCCATCATATAAATATCGGCGTTGACCAGCGGTAAACCTTTGGCGATATCCGCAGTAAGCCCAATTTGGCGAGTTTCAGCCGCCAGCTCAAACTTCTGGAAAACATCCTGCAAAAGCTCGCTAAACGACATACGTTCTTTCTGCGGCTTAACCGCACCATATTCCAAGCGAGCTAGCTCAAATAGCTCCTGCGCTAGTCGCCCAACCTTAAGGCTTTGCGCTAAGGCGATATCCAGATAACGCTTACGATCCACCTCGCTTAAACTTGCCGACTTCACGGATAGCGTTTCGAGATAGCCATGCAAAGAGGTCAACGGCGTGCGCAAATCATGTGAAATATTGGCAATAAATTCACGCCGTTGCTGATCCTGTTCCGCCAAAGTTTTCCATTGCTCGGCAATGCGCCTAGCCATCAAAACAAATGCGCGTCTAAGCTGAGTCACCTCATCGCTTTTTACATCAGCCTCAGGCACGCTCAGCGCCATAACCCGAGCGTAATCTAGCCCTTCCTGCTCAAGTTTACTCACCTGACGAGTAAGCTGACGCACTGGTTTCGTCACCCAGCGGAAAGCCAACCAACCGGCCAGCGAACCAAACAGCACAATCAATCCCATCGACCCTACGACGGTCCATACCGTCGAGCCAATACGCGCATCATCCGTTAACCGAGCGTAATCCTCGCCCAGTAAAACAACGTACAAATAGCCTTCGGTTTTTCCCTCAACCTGTAGCGGTGCGACGCTAAATACCTTTTGTCCATCAACACTACGTGGATCGTCGCCGTAAACCGGCATGCTTTGCCCCTGCATTAGCGCATTGATGGATTGAAGGCTCACATCACGACGCTTAATTCGTCCTTCTGGCGCCGCATCACCAATGATGTGGCCTTGCTTATCAAGCAGATAAACTTCCACGCTCGGATTTACCGACATCAACTGATCGAACAACTTTTTTACCGAGGCAGGATTTAGCCCCTGCTCACCCAGCAACCGATTATTTTCCGTAATATGCTGAGCAAGATTAACGGACAAGCGCTGGATAACCTGCTGACTGTATTGCGTATTGCTGCGCACTTGAAGCCAACCCGATACCGCACAGCACACGACCAGCAACAGCGCAAAGACCAGCGTTAAGCGCTGGGATAAACTCAATGGGTTCATTTAATTCTCCGCGCCTGACGCCGTAAATTTATAACCAGAGCCCCAAACGGTCAGAATATGCTGCGGCTCGGAAGGATCGGCTTCAATTTTTATTCGTAGCCGATTGATATGGGTGTTAACCGTATGCTCGTAGCCATCGTGCTGGTAGCCCCACACCTGATCCAGAAGCTGCAAACGGGAAAAAACTTTGTCTGGGTTTTTAGCGAAAAAATACAGCAAATCAAATTCACGCGGCGTGAGATCGACAGGCTGTTGATCCTTCCAAACCGCTCGTGCGATAGGGTCGATAATCAGATCCGCAATTTCCAAACGCCCGGCATCCATTTGCAAATTACGGCTCATCGCTTCCTGACGGCGAAACAGCGCTTTAACGCGTGCGGCCAGCTCAATCATCGAAAACGGTTTTGCTAAATAGTCGTCGGCGCCGAGCTCTAATCCCAGAACTCGGTGCACTTCGCTGGAGCGGGCGCTAATCATAATAATCGGCGTATAACGCGTCATGCTGCGAGCGCGGCGGCAGATATCAAGCCCATCAATACCCGGCAACATCAGATCGAGAATGAGCGCATCCCAACCGCCCTGCTCTAACATCGCCATACCGACAATGCCATCAGCCGCGTGCTCTATGTGATAGCCCTCATCGCGCAGATGCAACGCCAGTAAATCGGCAATATGCGCGTCATCTTCTACAATTAGAATTCGCTTCATTCCTTCCATCGCGTTCTGGCTCCAAGTGCATTTTTATAATTAGTCTACACAGGGTTTGTGCTCTGAGTTATCACAAATAATTTATAACTCTGTGAGGCTTTGCTGAACAAGCGAACGCAATACTGGCCCTGACCCCATTCTCCATAAGGATCTGACCATGAGAAAAATTATTACGGTTGTTATATCTAGCGCTTTACTGATGGGCAGCGGATTCGCTTTCGCCGCTGATACAACAAGTGCATCCGGCGATGGTATGCAGCAAGAGCCGCATAAAATGGATCACATGAGTAAAAAACCGCAGGAAATGAAAAAGCAGCACTTGGACGCGATGCAAAAAGGCGAAGCGCCTAAACAAGATGAAATGAGCAAAGATCAGATGGATAAAAAACCGATCAAGCAAGGCGATACGCTGAAGAAAACGAGTTCAGGGTACTAGTCTGTGAGCCACTCACTTTCACTGCGATAGGTTAAATTGCGTACATCACTAAAAACCGCCATGTTATGTTAACGTGGCGGTTTTTTATTACCGCAACATTATTCAGGATGATCGGGGGTTCACAATGAAGTATCTGCTTTTATTGGTGTTAGCTTCAGTTGGGCAAGTATTTGCTGCTGATAAATCAAATGATTTTGACCCTTCAGACCCTTCGATTTGGCAAGAAAAGCCACAGCCGGAGGCCGTAAGGGAAAAAGAGCAAATAAAAGCGCTATGCCAAACATTTCCCAGCGCCGAGTGCCCAGCCGATACAACTAAACACCCTGATATTCAGCGGGAAGAACAACGCCGTAAAGATAAAAGCCGCTATAAGTCTTTTGAAAAATAGAGAACACGGTTTACTAAACAGTTCCCTCCCCTGCGAAGGGGAGGGTTAGGGTGGGGTTATTTACATGAAGCACTATTTCAGCGGCGTATAAATATCAAAACGGTGATTTTTGGTGGTGGTGGCCGCATGAGCCGGCACATCCGCCAATGGCGGAGCATAATCAGGACGTTTTACCACGATACGTTTCGTCGCCAGCGCACGCGCAGGAGCTAATAATGCATCGGCATCCAAATCAGCGCCCACCAGTGACTGGAACACCCGCATCTCTTTCTTCACTAGCGCACTTTTCTGTTTATGCGGATACATCGGATCGAGATACACCACTTCTGGCGCAGGGCTAAGATCTTTCAACGCATCAATACTGGAGGCATGCAGCAGGGTCAGACGTTCTTGCAGCCAGCCGCCGATTTCAGGATCTGCATAGCCACGCTGCAAACCATCGTCAAGCAGTGCCGCCACCACAGGGTGACGCTCCAGCATACGCACATGACACCCTACCGATGCCAACACATAGGCATCGCGCCCTAATCCTGCCGTCGCATCCACAACGCTCGGCACATAGCTGCCTTTGATACCCACGGCTTTTGCCACCGCCTCACCACGGCCGCCGCCAAACTTGCGGCGATGTGCCATTGCACCGGCGACAAAATCGACAAAAATCGCGCCCAGCTTGGGTTCGTCCAGTTTGCGGAGTTCTAGATGCTCAGGCGTTAATACCAACGCCATTATCGCGTCAGGATCGTGAACCAATCCCCAGCGCTCGGCTAAATGAGATAAGGCGCCGCT
>Ga0308165_1003003_pt1 | contig 18852 bp, 24 predicted proteins | sample PhyWR2_FD_201032 | JGI IMG/M metagenome (GOLD analysis project Ga0308165, IMG submission 201032) | Phyllosphere microbial communities from UC Gill Tract Community Farm, Albany, California, United States - DLSLW.R2 | ecosystem: Host-associated > Plants > Phyllosphere > Unclassified | place: USA...
GGCCGAAAAGCGTCGGTGCCGCGATTGCGCATACCAGATCGCGATCGACAAGGAGGGCAAGATCTACTCGGCCACGCTCGATGGCCGGTCTATCAACGACGCGACGCGGCTTGGGCGAAGCTACGGGATCGACCAGCTCATTCGCGGCTGGTTCGCTTGCGGCACGACGATCATCCTCGACGAGGATGCGGTGGTCACCAGCGAAGGGGACTACTGATCATGGCCGACATCACCATCAACAACCCCACCCGCTGGTTCTATGGCTTCAGCTTCGACGCCGAATGGTGGGCGAACGGTGGCACTACGCGCGAGGAGTGCATCGCGGCCGCCGCGATGGGCGACCAGCCAATCTGGATCGTTGAGGCCAAGCGCATGGTGCCGGATCTCGCCGCGATGAACCTGTTCGAGGGTGACGACCTCGTTGGGCAGATCCAGGAGAGCGAAGTCTGGGGGGAAGACGGCTGGGAGGGCTATGGCGATACTGATGAGCTGGAAAAGCGCCTCAATGCTACGCTGACCCAGTGGTTCAACGAAACCTGCACCCTCGACGGTGCCCAGCTGGACTTCGTTCACGGCCCTGAGCGCATTGATCCGGTGAAGGCAGCATGAGCACGCAAATCAACACCTACGTCCTCTGGGGCGTCGTGCTCGACTATCGCGAGCTGGCTGACCTGTTCAGCGGTCCAGATGGCGGCGACACCATGTATGAGTTCTTCGAGGACTACTGCGATAACGCCTTCAAACCGGAGGCCAATCCCAAGGACGGCCTGACCTGCCTCTTCGACGGCAGGGACGGGAAGTATGTGGCGGTCGGACATGTGGCCGAGAAGACGGAAAACCACCACTTCCTCACCGCCCCTGTTTCGTTTGACGTGCTCAACCGCGCCTGGGCCCCCCCGAAAGCTGTGATGGCGCTCGGCGCTCTCCTCAGCAAACTCGACATCGATCTACCCGAGCCCGGGTGGCATGTCATCGCGCACTGGAGGTGATCGACCAATGACACCCCACACCATCGCCCGCTGGCCCGCCATGATGAAGCGCAAGACGGCCGCAGAGTACTGCGACATGTCCGAATCCGCGTTCGAGCGCGAGATCATCGCCGGGCGCCTGCCCGCTGGCGTGATGTTCGGCGGGCGCGAGCACTGGCGGAAAGAGGCTCTCGATGGCGCATTCGCGCGCCTGTCGGGTGAGGCCGTTCCGGAATATCGCCGCAGGGCGATGGGGGACTATGGCCAGGCCGCTTAAGCTCCCTCAGTTGAAGCATGTGAAGTATGTCCGCTCCAAGGGAAAGGTCTACGCCTACTTCAACACGGGCAAGACCACACCGAAGGGGATGCCGGTCTACGTGCGCATGCCGCACCCCAGCGCCGTGGGCTTCTATGACAGCTACGCCGCATTCAAAGGCGCGCGCACCAAGCGCCAATCGGTGGGCTACCTCGTGTCCGACCTGGTGCGCGACTATGAAGTGTCCATGGAAAAGCGCGAGGATCTCGCGGAGGGAAGCAAGGCGCTCTACCGCTTCACCAACAAGCGCGTCGTCGAGCTGCTGGGCGAGTTCCCCATCAACGACGTGCAGCCGTCCGACGTGCGGTTCATGCTTGAGAACAAGATGCCGGGCGTGGGCGCGCATAACATCTTCCTGTCGATGGTCCGTATCCTCTACAAGTGGGCGCGGCTGGACGGGAAGACGACCCTGGAGCCGACGAAGGACATGAAGGCGCTCAAGGGCGGCGAGCATGCGCCATGGCCCGAGCCGATCCTTCAAGCTGGACTGCAAGCGGAGGACGACCGCACCCGGCTGGCCATCAACCTGCTCTACTACACCGGTCAGCGAATCGGCGACGTCGCCAAGATGGAGTGGGATCACATCATCGATGGCGAGATGTGGGTGATGCAGGAGAAGACCGATAAGGAGGTCTGCCCGCCGGTTCACCGCGATCTGGCGGCCGAGCTGGCTCGCACCCCGCGTAACGGCAAGACGATCCTGACCGATGCCTTGGGCCAGCCGCTCAACGAGGAAGTGATTCGCCGCGACCTGAAGGTGTTCAGCAAGGCGCGGGGGAAAGAGTGCGTGCCCCATGGCCTGCGCAAAAACGCGGTTATCGCGCTGCTGGAGGCAGGGTGCACGATCGCCGAAGTGTCGGCCATCACAGGGCAGACGTTCGGGATCGTCGAGAAATATGCGGCAAAAGTGAACCGCCGCCGCCTTGGAAAAGCTGCTATGGAGAAGCTGGAGAACAGGACGAGCACAGGAAAACCGGATGGAAAACCATCTGAGGAACCACGGAAATCTGCCCCTGACAAGGCAGAGTGACTTAATAGCGGATTAAGCCTGAGCTTGGGACCAGCCGACCTGTTCCTTCAGGCAGGGTTAGCCATCTTTGCTTGAGCAGGCGCTCCGGCGCGGCTAGAGCGGGGGCAAGCAAAGTCAAACGGACAGGGGATAAATTACATGGCTTCGGGCAACGACATCAAGGCCGCCACGGAAACCTACAACGGCTTCATCAAGGCCGCGACCTGGGGCACGATTTTCTGCATCGTGGTGGTCGCGGGCGTCGTCGCTCTTATTTCGTCCTGATCCGGGGCCGCTGACTTGCCTGCACCGCAGGAGCAGCGGATCGCGGTCCTCAAGGAGCGCGCTTCGGGAGAAACCCGCGTTTCGGCCAGCCCGGAGACGGTCAGGAAGCTGACCGCGCTGGGCGCCGTTGTCGCAGTGGAGAGCGGGGCCGGCATTGCCGCCAGCATTTCCGACGATGACTACCGCGCCGCCGGGGCGGAAGTCGGCCCGTTGCAGGTCGTTCTGGCGGGCGCCGACATCGTGTTCGCGGTGCAGGGGCCGGAGCCGGAGCTGCTTGCGGGCGTGAAGCCGGGCGCCTGGGTCGTCGCGATTCTCGACCCGTTCGCCCAGCGCGCGCGGATCGACGGTTATGCCGCCGCCGGGCTGGAAGCGCTGGCGATGGAGTTCATGCCGCGCATCACCCGCGCACAGTCGATGGACGTGCTGTCCAGCCAGTCCAACTTGTCCGGCTACAAGGCTGTCCTCGCGGCTGCGAGCGCCTATGGCCGTGCTTTTCCGATGATGATGACGGCCGCCGGGACGGTCAGCGCGGCCAAGTGCTTCGTCATGGGCGTGGGCGTCGCGGGGCTTCAGGCCATTGCCACCGCCCGGCGTCTGGGCGCGCAGGTATCGGCCACGGACGTGCGCTCGGCGACGAAGGAGCAGATCCAGTCGCTGGGTGCCAAGCCGATCTTCGTCGAGAACGTGGCGGGCATCGAAGGCGAAGGCTCGGGCGGCTATGCCACCGAAATGAGCGAGGAATACCAACGCGCGCAGGCGGATCTGGTCTCCAGCCATATCGCCAAGCAGGATATCGTCATCACCACCGCGCTGATCCCCGGCCGTGCTGCGCCCCGTCTTGTCACCGACGCGCAGATCGCGACGATGAAGCCGGGCAGCGTGATCTTCGATCTGGCAGCGCCCCAAGGCGGCAATGTCGAAGGCTGCGTGGCAGATCAGGTTACCCTGCGCCACGGGGTGAAGATCATCGGCTACTCGAACACGCCGGCGCACCTTCCGGCGGATACCTCGGCGCTCTATTCGCGCAACCTGTTCAATTTCGTGTCGGCGTTCTGGGACAAGGAGCACGGCGGCCCGGTTCTCGACGAGGAAATCGGCGATGCGGTGCGGTTGACCAGGGGCGGGCACGTTGTGAACGCCAGATTGCTCGGTTGAGCCACTGCCTTTTTCGAACCCTCCCCGACCGGGGGCGGGGGAACAATGCCAATGCCGTAGCGCAGTCGATCGTAGCCTCGTGCACGGCCGCGCCCCCTCCGCCGGCGCTTTGCGCTGCCATCTCCCCCGAGGGGGGAGGATCTGACCGGAGCTTGTGAATGGATTTCGTCTCGATCCTCTCGATCTTCGTGATGGCCTGCTTCGTGGGCTATTACGTCGTGTGGTCCGTCACTCCGGCGCTGCATACGCCGCTGATGGCCGTTACCAACGCGATCTCCTCGGTCATCGTGGTCGGCGCGCTGGTGGCGAGTGCGGCTGCGGGCAGCCCTGCCGCCAAGTGGCTGGGCCTCGGCGCGGTGGTGCTGGCCAGCGTCAACATCTTCGGCGGCTTCGCCGTCACCGAGCGGATGCTGGCCATGTACAAGAAGAAGGATAAATCTGCGCCCAAGGGAGGCAAGCACTGATGGACGCCCATGCCGTAAACCCCTGGGTCGCCGTCCTGTATCTCGTCGCCGGCATATGCTTCATTCTTGCGCTGCGCGGGTTGTCCTCTCCGGCGACAAGCCGGAAGGGCAACCGTTACGGCATGATCGGCATGGGCATTGCCGTGGTCACCACGCTGGTGACGCACGAGATCGCCAGCCTGCCTGAAATCCTTGCGGCCATCGCCATCGGCGGCGGCATCGGCTTCGTGATCGCCCGGCGCATCAAGATGACCGACATGCCGCAGCTTGTCGCCGCGTTCCACTCGCTGGTCGGGCTGGCGGCAGTGCTGGTGGCGGTCGCAGCGTTCCTCAACCCCGAAGCGTTCGGCATTCTGGGCGCGGGCGGCAACATCCTGCCCGTCAGCCGCGTGGAGATGGCGCTGGGCGCTGCGATCGGCGCGATTACCTTCTCCGGTTCGGTGATCGCCTTCGCCAAGCTCAACGGCAACATGTCCGGCTCGCCGATCATGCTGCCGGGCCGCCACGTCATCAACCTTGCAACGCTGGGCGCGATCATCGTGCTGACCGCGCTGTTCGCCCATTCGGGCGCGGCGGGACCGGGCGAGAATCCGTTGTTCTGGGTGCTGGTCGCCCTGGCGTTCGCAATCGGCTTCCTGCTCATCATCCCGATCGGCGGCGCCGACATGCCGGTGGTCGTCTCGATGCTCAACAGCTATTCGGGCTGGGCGGCGGCAGCCATGGGCTTCACACTGCACAATACCGCGATGATCATCACCGGCGCGCTGGTGGGTTCTTCGGGCGCGATCCTTTCGTACATCATGTGCAAGGCGATGAACCGCAGCTTCATTTCCGTCATCGCCGGCGGTTTCGGCGCCGAGAGCGGCGGTGCCGACGGCGGAGAAGCGAAAGAGCAGCGCCCGTGGAAGCGCGGCTCGGCAGAAGATGCGGCCTTCCTCATGAAAGAGGCGGAAAGCGTCATCATCATCCCCGGCTACGGCATGGCGGTGGCACAGGCCCAGCACGTCCTTCGCGAGATGGGCGACCAGCTCAAGGCCCACGGCGTCAACGTGAAATACGCGATCCACCCGGTCGCGGGCCGCATGCCCGGCCACATGAACGTGCTGCTGGCCGAGGCGCAGGTGTCCTATGACGAGGTCTTCGAACTGGAAGACATCAACGGCGAGTTCGCGCAGGCCGACGTCGCCTTCATCATCGGCGCCAACGACGTGGTGAACCCCGCCGCCAAGACCGACAAATCCTCGCCCATCTACGGCATGCCGGTGTTCGATGTGGACAAGGCCAAGACGATCTTCTTCATCAAACGCTCGATGGGCGGCCAGGGGTATGCCGGCGTCGACAACGACGTGTTCTACATGGACCAGACGATGATGCTCCTCGCCGATGCCAAGAAGATGGTCGAGGATATCAACAAGGCGCTGGCCGACTGAGTTTTCGCGGGCCAGTCCGCTCGACACGGACTGGCCTTCGGACTTATGGCGCCTCCATGACCCGTCTCATCACAGCCGCCGTGCTGATCGCCGTCCTTGCCGCCGCGCTGTGGTATGGCACGCACTGGTATGCCGAGCAGCGCCTGCGCACAGCTTTCGCCGAAGCCGGCATGACCGACGAGGCCGCGGCCTGCATGGGCCGCCGTCTCGTGCAGCGCCTCTCGCTGGGGCAACTGCGCAAGCTGGCCGCGCTTCAGGAGGAACATCGTTCGCTTCACGGGGTGGTGAAAGCCGTGGAGCGAATGGACGATCCGCGCATCACCAAGGTGACAGCTTCCTCGGCGCTCTTGTGCACAACGGGATTTGCCCGCTAGGGCAGGGCAACTCGTCGCACCCACGCGGAGACCGCGCGCTTGACTCTAGCTCCTTATGCTTCCGATCCGGCCCGTTCGCGCGGGCGTGAATTTTCCACCGAGAACGGCCTCGCCCGGGGCGCCCGCAGCCCCTACCAGCGTGACCGCGACCGTATCATCCACTCGATCGCGTTCCGCCGCCTGCGCTACAAGACCCAGGTCTTCGTCGCACCGGACGGCGATCACTACCGCGTGCGCCTGACGCACAGCCTGGAAGTGGCGCAGATCGCCCGCGTCATCGCCCGTATCCTGCGCCTCGACGAAGACCTGACCGAAGCCCTCGCGCTGGCGCACGACATCGGCCACCCGCCCTTCGGCCACGCCGGAGAGGACGCGCTCGACGCTGCGCTTCACAAGGCGGGCGGCTTCGATCACAACGCCCATACCTTGCGCACGCTGATGCGCATCGACAGCCCTTACTGCGAGCACGACGGCCTGAACCTGACGTGGGAGACGCTTGAGGGCCTTGCCAAGCACAACGGCCCCGTGGCCGAGCCGACCTGGGCGCTGCAGGAACTGGACGCGGCGTACAATTTCGACCTCACCACCCATGCCTCGCTGGAGGCGCAGGTGGCGGCGCTGTCCGACGATATCGCCTATGACAATCACGATATAGACGACGGCCTGCGCGCCGGTTTCCTCGACCTCGACGAACTGCTGGCCCAGCCGTTCATCGCCGCGCGCTGGGGCGAGGTGGAGCGGCGCTATCCCGATGCCCCGCTCGACCGGCAGCTGGCGGAGCTGATCCGCAGCCAAATCGGCGTCATGGTCAACGATCTTGTCGCGCAGACCCAGGCCAACCTCGTCGGCGTGGGCAGCGTCGATGAAGTGCGCCGTGCAGGCCGCACGCTCGTTGCCTTCTCCCCGGAAATGGCCGAGGCCGAGCGCACCTTCAAGCGCTTCATGTACGACAAGCTCTATTACCACCCGGAGCAGCTCGAAACCGCCCGCCGCGCCCGCGCGCTGCTGGCCGAACTCTACGCTGCCTACTCGCAGGAGCCGGTGCTGATGGAGGAAAGCTGGATCGATAACATGCCGCGCTTCGAGCCGGACCGCAGCCGCCACATCGCCGACTACATCGCCGGCATGACCGACCGTTTCGCCATCGCCCGCCACGCCGACATCTACGGCCGCACGCCCGAGGGCCTGAGCAATGTCTAGGTACTGAACGATGGAACAGGGGGCTGTTCGCATATGTCTGGTCGGCGCGACCGGGCTGATCGGGTCTGCGCTGATGGCCGAGGCCGTAGGACGCGAGGACGTGCGCGTGATCGGCGTCGGGCGGCGCGAGGCGGTGCTGCCGCCCGGCGCGCGCATGGAAATGCTGGTGGGCGAGCCGATCGACTGGCCGCAGCTCATCAAGGCCGCGCGCGCCGACGTGCTGGTCTGCGCGCTGGGCACCACGATCAAGGCCGCCGGCAGCCAGGAGCAGTTCCGCGCCATAGACTACGACCTCGTGCGTTTCAGCGCCGAAGCCGCGCGCGAAGCCGGGATCGAGCATATGATCGTCGTCTCTTCGGTCGGCGCCGGGACGGGGGCGAAGAACTTCTACCTCAGCGTCAAGGGCGAGACGGAGGAGGCGCTGGGCAAGCTCGGCTTCCGCCGGCTCGACATGCTGCGCCCCGGCCTGCTGCGCGGGCAGCGCGAGGAGCGGCGAGGGCTGGAACGGGCAGGGCAGGTACTGGGCCCGCTCGCCGATCGCCTGATACTCTATGGACAATGGCGCCGCTTCCGCTCGATCCGGGCACGGGACGTGGCCCGGGCGATCCTCGGCCTCACGCGTGAGACGGCGCAGGGTCGTTTCGTGCAGGAGCATGACGCCTTGCGCCGGTTTGCGCGGAAGTAGGGGAAGGCGGATATCCTTCGACAAGCTCAGGATGAGCGGGGAAGGATAATGAGCCGCCTGAATCTCACTCAGGCTGAGCGGTGAAAAAGGCAAAAAGGCCGCCCAAATCCCGCTCAGGGTGAGCGGTGAAAAAGGGAAAAGCCCCCTAAATTCCGTTCAGGCTGAGCTTGTCGAAGCCCCATCGCCAACACCCAACCCCGTGGATTAGCTCGCACTTGCACAAGCCGGGCGTTGACTTGCGCAGGGCGCTCCACCAAGGCTTGGGCAACTCGCTGACACGCGCGGGAGAGACCTTGCCGATTCGCCTCATGGGCAGATGGGACAAGGCGCCGAAGGAGCAACCGCCCCGGAATCTCTCAGGCAAAAGGACCGCGCGGCGTCGACAGCGATACTCTGGAAAGTGCCCCGTGCCTTTAAGGTCGTGGCCGCCGACGGTGTAACCCGGCCTGTCCCATAAGGGATGACGCCGGGGAAGCTCTCAGGTTTCCGTGACAGAGGGGGCACCGGAAATGGTGTGCCATGCTAGTCGCGGAGTCGTGTCTTGAGCGAATACCCTGTTACCCCTGATGAAGACGAAGCGGAGGATCTTGCCCCGCTGACCTTGCCCCTCGATGCCTGGCACCGCGAGCAGGGCGGCCGCATGGTCGAATTCGCCGGCTACATGATGCCCGTCCAGTATGAGGGCATCATGGCCGAGCACCTGTGGACCCGCGAGAATGCCGGTCTGTTCGACGTCAGCCACATGGGCCAGGTCTATATTTCCAGCGAAGACGGCATCACCGCCGATCTGGAAGCCGCCATCGAGACGGCGCTGCCGATCGACCTTTCGACGCTGAAACTGGGCGCGGTGCGCTATTCGCTGCTGCTGGACGAAGAAGGCGGCATCCTCGACGATCTCATGGTCACGCGCTGGAAGACGGGCTTCTACCTCGTCGTCAACGGCGCGACCAAGTGGGACGATATCGGCACCTTGCGCGAACTGCTGGCCGATGAAGTCACGCTCAACCACCTTGACGAAAGCGCGTTGCTGGCGCTGCAGGGCCCCAAGGCTTTCGCCGCGTTGGAACGCCATGCCAAGGGCGAATATCCGCTGTCGGCGCTGACCTTCATGAAGGGCGGCCAGTTCACCCTTGGCGGCGTCGATGCCTGGATCAGCCGGTCCGGCTACACCGGCGAGGACGGGTTCGAAATCTCGATTCCCGGTGAAGCCGCCGAAGACATCGCCCGCCTGCTTTGCGGTGAACCTGAGGTCAAGCCGATCGGTCTTGGCGCACGCGATTCGCTGCGTCTGGAAGCCGGCCTGCCCCTTTACGGCCACGATCTTTCGCCCGAAACCAGCGCGGTCGATGCCGACCTGAAGTTCGCGGTCAACAAGCGCCGCCGCAGCGAAGGCGGCTTCCCCGGGGCCGAGCGCGTAATCGCCGATTTCACTGATGGCACCGCCCGCCGCCGTATCGGCCTGACCCTCGAAGGCCGTATGGCTGCGCGGGAAGGCGCCAAGATTTTCAATGAAAATCAAGAGGTTGGCATCGTGACTTCGGGTGGTTTCTCACCTTCGTTGCAGCATCCGATCGCCATGGCCTACGTCGATGCGGCACTCGTCGCAGAAGGCACTGCCCTTACCATCGAAATGCGCGGCAAGCGGCTAGACGCGAAAGTCGCCGCGATGCCTTTCGTCCCCCATCGCTATCACCGCTGAGGAACTTTTTCATGACCCGTTATTTTTCCGAAGATCATGAGTGGATCGAAGTCGAAGGCGACCTCGGCACTGTCGGCATCACCGATTATGCCCAGGGCCAGCTTGGCGACATCACCTTCGTTGAACTCCCCGCCGAGGGCAGCACTGTCGGCAAGGGCGATTCCGTCTCGGTGGTCGATTCCGTCAAGGCCGCTTCGGATGTCTACACGCCGGTGTCGGGCACTGTCGCCGAAGTGAACGGCGCTCTCGCCGATGAACCGGAACTGGTGAACACCCAGGCCGAAACCGGTGGCTGGCTGTTCCGCGTGACCCTTTCCGACGCCGCCGAACTGGGCGCGCTGATGGATGAGGCCGCCTACAAGAGCTTCGTCGAAAGCCTGTGATGGCTGTGGGCCGCATCCCTTGCGGCTCACCACACTTCGTCATTCCCGCGTAGGCGGGAACCCATCTCCTGCGCCTCCGGTATGGCCATGGTTCGAAGATGAGTCCCTGCCTTCGCAGGGATGGCGAAGAAAAGGCGGGACAATCGCCGGGCCTTGTGCCGGGCGGTCCGGCGACCTGAAGAGAGACTACGCACCATGCGCTACCTTCCCCTGACCCCCGCCGATCGGATCGCCATGCTGGCGAAGATCGGCGCCGATACGGTCGATGACCTGTTCATCGACGTGCCCGAAGCGGCTCGCCTTGCCGGCCCGATCGAAGGCCTGCCCGCCCATGCCAGCGAAATGGCCGTCGAGCGCCACATGAGCGCGCTAGCCGCCAAGAACGTGAGCGCAGGTTACGCGCCGTTCTTCCTGGGCGCAGGCGCCTATCGCCATCACGTCCCGGCCTCGGTCGACCACCTGATCCAGCGCGGCGAATTCCTTACCGCCTACACGCCTTACCAGCCGGAAATCGCGCAGGGCACGTTGCAGGTGCTGTTCGAGTTCCAGACCCAGGTGGCGCGCCTGTTCGGCACCGATATCGCCAATGCCTCGATGTACGACGGTTCGACCGCGTGCTGGGAAGCGATTTTGATGGCGGCGCGCGTCACACGCAGGGGCCGCAGCGTGCTGTCGGGCGGTCTGCACCCACACTACGGCGAAGTGGTGCGCACCATGGCAAAGTTCACCCAGGACGACATCGTCAGCCTGCCCGCGAAGATGGTCGCGGATGCCGATGATGCTGCCGTGATCGCCGCGATCGACGACAAGACCTCCTGCGTCGTGGTCCAATACCCCGACGTCTTGGGCCGCATCCCCGACCTTGCCGCCATCGCCGAAGCCGCGCACGCCAAGGGCGCGCTGCTGGTGGCGGTCGTCACCGAGCCGGTGGCGCTGGGCCTGATCGAGGCGCCGGGCGTTCTGGGCGCTGACATCGTCGTGGGTGAGGGCCAGTCGATCGGCGTCGGCCTGCAGTTCGGTGGGCCCTACCTTGGCCTGTTCGGCTGCCGCGAGAAGTTCGTGCGCCAGATGCCGGGCCGCCTCTGCGGCGAGACCGTCGACGTCGAGGGGAAGCGCGGTTTCGTGCTCACCCTCTCGACCCGCGAGCAGCATATCCGCCGCGAGAAGGCGACGAGCAATATCTGCACGAATTCAGGGCTTTGCGCGCTGGCCTTCAGTATTCACCTGACCTTGCTCGGCGGTGAAGGTCTGGCCCGCCTGGCCGGCATCAATCACGCCCGCGCCCAGGCGACGTTCGAGCGCCTGACGCGCATTCCCGGCGTCTCGCTGATGAACGACGCCTACTTCAACGAGGCCACGCTGATCCTGCCGCGCGACGCGCGCGAGGTCGTGCGCGAACTGGCGGATCGCAAGGTGCTTGGGGGTGTCTCGCTGGGCCGCCTGTTCCCGCAAGGGGAAGGGCTGCGCAACGGCCTGCTGGTCGCGGCGACCGAGACGACCACGGACGAAGATATCGAGGCATTCGCCCTCGAACTGGAAGCAGTGCTGGAAGGAGCTTCGGCATGAGCGACATCAACGCAGGCGGATGGCGCCCCTCGATGGGTGAGGGCGGAGACGCAAAATTTACAACGTTTAGCGGCGATTACGGGCTGATGCTCGAAGAAGCTCTGAGCTTCGAACTCGGCTCGCCCGACAAGTGCGGCGTCGATCTCGACCCGGCGGACCGGGCGCCGGTAGCGGGGCTGAGCAAATTCCTGCGCAAGGCGGCGCCGGGCCTTCCCGGCCTGACCGAGCCGGAGACGGTGCGCCACTACACGCGCCTGTCGCGCCAGAACTATGCGATCGACCTCGGGCCGTTCCCGCTGGGCTCGTGCACGATGAAGCACAACCCGCGCCTGAACGAGAAGATGGCGCGCCTGCCGGGCTTCGCCGACGTGCACCCGATGCAGCCCCAGAAGACCATCGAAGGCGCGCTCGAAGTGATCGAGCAACTGGCCGACTGGCTCATCACGCTGACCGGCATGGCCTCCGTGGCGATGTCGCCCAAGGCGGGCGCGCACGGCGAACTTTGCGGCCTGCTGTGCATCCGCGCCGCGCTGGATGCGCGGGGCGAAAAGCGCGATGTCGTGCTGGTGCCCGAAAGCGCCCACGGCACCAATCCGGCGACGGCGGCTTTCGCCGGCTTCAAGGTGGAATCGATTCCCGCGACGCCGGAAGGCCGGGTCGACGTGGCTGCGCTCAAGGCGAAGCTTGGTCCGAACGTGGCGGGGGTGATGATCACCAACCCCAACACCTGCGGGCTGTTTGAGCCGGACATGAAGGAAATCGGCGACGCCGTTCACGCAGCCGGCGGCTATGTCTACTGCGACGGTGCGAACTTCAACGCCATCGTCGGCAAGGTGCGCCCCGGCGACCTCGGCGTGGATGCCATGCACATCAACCTGCACAAGACCTTCTCCACGCCCCACGGCGGCGGCGGTCCCGGTGCGGGGCCGGTTGTCCTGTCCGAAGCGCTGGCGCCCTTCGCGCCGCTGCCTTTCGTGACGCGCGGGGCTGATGGCTCGATCCACCTCGTCGAAGAGGAGAACGCCAGCGAGGGTCACGCACAGGCGTTCGGCCGCATGGTCGCCTTCCACGGCCAGATGGGCATGTTCACGCGGGCGCTGACCTATATCCTCAGCCACGGCGCCGACGGCCTGCGCCAGGTTGCCGAGGACGCGGTGCTCAACGCCAACTATGTGCTGCGTTCGTGCGAAGACCTGCTGCCCGCACCCTTCGCCGACAGCGGCCCGTGCATGCACGAAGCGCTGTTCAGCGATGCGGGGCTGGCCGAGGGCTTCACCACGCTGGATATCGCCAAGGGACTGATCGACGAGGGTTTCCACCCGATGACGGTCTACTTCCCCTTGGTGGTCAAGGGCGCGATGCTGGTCGAGCCGACCGAGACCGAGAGCAAGGCCGGTCTCGACCGCTTCATCGGCTCGCTGCGCAGCCTGGCCGAGCGCGCCAAGGCCGGCGACCAGAGCCTGCACTCCGCGCCGCACTTCGCGCCGCGCAGGCGGCTTGATGAAACGCTGGCCGCGCGAAAGCCCGTGCTGGTGTGGAAGGGTGAGCCGGGTATTCCGGGCACGCCTTCGCTCAGCGAAATCGGCGGGAGCTGAGGCTGTGCCAAGCGGGGGGAGCGGGCTTTCGGCCTATCTGCCGTTGTTCATCATCGCCGGCATCATGGCCTGGCGACTGCGCAACCTGCAGAAAGCGCGGCCGCTGCGCCTCCCCCTGCTATGGCTGATGCCGTTGATCGTGATGGCGGCGGTGTGCTTTGCACTCGCCGCCTTGCCGCCAACCGGCCCGGGCTGGCTGGCCCTTGCCGCCGGGCTGGCGATCGGCGGCGCCATCGGTGCGCAGCGCTCAAGGCTGATGCGCCTGCATGTCGAAGGCGAGGGCAGCGAAGCGCGGGTGATGGTGCGCCAGTCGCCGCTGGCGCTGATGCTGATCGTCGGCGTTTTCGTGATGCGGCGGGTGCTGCTGCCTGCCGGGATGACGATGGATGAAGGGTATCCCTCGGCTCACGCCCTGCTGGTCACCGACGCAATGCTGGGATTTGCGCTCGGCATGGTGGTGTTCAGCCGTCTGGTACTGTGGATGCGGGCACGCGAAATGGTCGCCAATCACGTCTTCGACGCCTGACGATCCTATATTGCAGAACTTTCGGTTCAGTTGATGGCGCGTTCGCCCGCCTTGCCGACGGACTCTATATCCCGGCCTACGCCTTTGACCGTGTTGCAGGCCGAGGCCGAAATCAAAATGCCCCCGGCGGCGAGGGCAGTCATCAGCATTTTAATCATGGATCGAGCGTTCCGTTAAGGGTTTCGCCCGGTTATCCGATCGGTAGGGAACTGGAAAGCGCCCTACGAGATTTTTGCCGGCGGGCCGGGAAACTCGGTGGCGCCGAATATCCTGACCCGCCTGCAAGCCGTTTCCGGCTTATTTGATTGCGTCTTCGCCAGCCTGGCCGACCGACGAAACGTCGCGGCCCGCGCCCTTGACGGTGTTGCAGGCAGCTGCGGAGAAAACGATACCACCGGCGACGAGCGCGAGAACAAGCTTCTTGACCATGTCCATATTCCTTTTGTCGGTGCGGTCCGGGAAGGCCCGGTCCGCGCATCCGTGAAAACACACGGGTGCGGGTCAGGTTCCCACGGGTATTTTCTCTGGCTGCGCTTCTTCGATCGCGGCTTCATCCAGCGCGGAGGTGGGCGAAATGCGCCGGGACAGGAAATGCTCGCGCGAGGTGATTATCAGCCCGGCCGCGACGATGAGAGGCGCGCCCAGCCACATCGCCGCAGCGGGCAAGTGATCCCAGATGACCCAGCCATAAAGCGTGGACCAGATCAGCGCGCTATAATCCATGACGACAACGGTGGCGACCTGCCCGAAGCGCAGCGCAGCAGTGATGAGGAACTGGGCGAGGGCGCCGCTGAGGCCGATCGCAGCCAGCAACATCCATTCCCGAAGTCCATGAGGCTGCGCATAGAACGGCAGGAGGATGGCGGTGAACAGCGAGCCATAGAAGGCGAACCAGAAAACACAGGCGATCGGTGCCTCGGTACGGGCAAGGTCGCGGATCTGGAAGCTGACGATGGCCACGATCACCCCGGCGCCCAGTCCCGCCGCCAGTCCCAGCGCGGGAACCGGGGCATCGCCGGGGCGGGCGATGACAAGTACGCCGACAAAACCCAGCACGACGGCGGTCCAGCGCCACTTGCCGACCGTCTCGCGCAGGACGAGAGCGGCTATCAGCACGGCGAAAAGCGGCGTGGTGAAGCCCAGCGTCGTCGCTACCGGCAATGGCAGCAGGGTGGCCGCGCCCAGATTGCAGCACAGGCCCACGGTGCCGGTGGTGGCGCGCCTGGCATGGCTGGCCATGCGGTTGGTCCGCAGCAGGCGGATGCGTCCGGTCGCCAGCAGTACGCCGGCAATCAGGGGCAGGCTCATGGCCTGGCGCCAGAACATCAGTTCCGGCAATGCGACGCCGGCCTCTCCTGCAAGTTTGGCCAGCATGAACATCGTCGAGAGCATCGCCATCGCCGCCAGGCGCAGCGCGATGGCAACCATCGGACGGTCTGCGCGGGCAGGGGGCTGCGCGCGTTCTGGGCTGGGGGAGGAAGTCACTGGCAGGGCTTTAACTTGCCCGCGCTTGGAGGCAAGGGCGGCGGATGGACGATTCGACCAGGATCATGATGATTTTCGGAAGCCTCTCGGCGGTGCTGGCTGTCGTGGCATGGGCGGGCGACCGCCGGCGCCACCACCGCAAGGACATAGACCGGGTGGGCTTCATGCCCTGGACGCCGATCTTTTTCTGGTCGCTGCTTGTGGCGGTGCTGCTGCTCGGCCTGTCGGCGCGCAAGATCCTGGGCGGCTGAAGACTACGGCCGGATTCAGGCTCGGCGGGTGTTCAAGTTTCTTGAACAAGGCGATGTTCGAGAAACTTGAACAAGCCGGTCGAATTTATCCGGCTGGGCAGATTGCCGTCTGGATGGGAACGTGCGGCAAGTCACTCACTCCCGGAGAATCCCAATGAAGCGCATATTCGCATCGGCCCTGGTGGCCGCATCTCTCGTCGTGGCCGCGCCGATCGTGGCGCAGCAGGCCAACCAGAATGCCGCCGAAGTTCAGGCCGGCATCTATGCGCTCGACAGCCACCACACGCTGGTGCGTTTCAGCGTTGTCCACTTCGGCATCAGCGACTTCTTCGGCACGCTGCCGGGCGCCAGCGGCACCTTATCGGTCGACCCCAAGAACGTCGCATCGGCCAAGCTGGACGTCTCGGTGCCGGTCGCGACCGTCTCGACCACCAACAAGGTGCTCGATGAGGAACTGGTCGGCGCCGAATGGTTCGACGCTGCCAAGTTCCCCACGATGCGCTTCGTTTCGACGAAGGTGGTGAAGACCGGCAAGAGCACCGCCGACGTCACCGGCAACCTGACCCTCCACGGCGTGACCAAGCCCGTCACCCTCAAGGCCACTTTCAAGGCCGGCGCGGTCAATCCGATGAACAAGGCCTACACGCTGGGCTTCAACGCCACCGGCGTCATCAAGCGCACCGAGTTCGGCGTCAGCAAGTATGCGCCGATGGTCAGCGACGACACCACGATTGCCATCACCGCCGCTTTCGAAAAGCAGGCGAAGTGATCCGCGCGCAGCGGGCATAGCCCTGCTGCCGAAGGTCTGAAAAATGCACGGCGCCGTCCCGGACCTGATCCGGGGCGGCGTTTTGCCGTTCGCTTTCCTACATCGGCGAAATCGCGTTTAACCTCATGGATGAACACAGCTTCCCACGCACCTCGCCGTGCCCGGCATGTCCGGGTTCCCGCTTTTGCTCCCGTTGCGCTGCGTGCCCGCGCCGATGGGTGGACGCCCGCGCGGCAGGCGGCATTCCTTGGCGCGCTGGCCGAGAGCGGTTCGGTGGAGGCGGCGGCGCGCAAGGTGGGCATGGCGCGCGAGACGGCCTATCGGCTGCGGCGCCGACCTGGAGCCGGCAGCTTTGCGGCCGCCTGGGATGCGATCGTCGGCAAGCGAAGCGACGCCAAACGGAAGGTCACAGTGGATGAGCGCGTGCAGCGGGCGTTTCAGGGCCTGCTGGAGGTGCGGATGTACGGCGGCAGGCACGTCGCGACCGAGCATAAAGCCGACAATCGCGCGCTTCTGGCCCAGTTGGCGCATGTGCGCCGGTCGGCGCGGGGCAGGGGCGGCGGCGGGCAAAGTTGATGGGGTTTCGACCCCGTTTCGGTATCAATCCAGGGATAACGAAAGGGGGCCGCGCACGGCCCCCGTTGTCCTCTCCCGATGGGGGAGGATTTGCCGGTGCCTCAGAGGCAGGCTTCCAGAAACGCCTGATCGAAGCCGAACTGGCGGGCTTTTTCCAGCGTATAGGGGCGAAGACCGGAGGGACGGAATTCGCCGATGATCTTGCCGTCATCGGTTTCGTCCAGATATTCGAACTTGAACAGTTCCTGGGTGACGATGACGTCGCCTTCCATGCCGATCACTTCGGTGATGTTGGTGGTGCGGCGCGAACCGTCGCGCAGGCGCTTTACCTGGACGATGAGGTCGACCGACTCGGCGATCTGGCGGCTTATGGCTTCCTTGGGGATCTTGATGTCGCCCATCAGGATCATGTTTTCCATACGGCCAAGGCATTCACGCGGGGAGTTGGCGTGCAGGGTGCACATCGAACCGTCGTGGCCGGTGTTCATGGCGGCGAGCAGGTCGAAGCACTCGGCGCCGCGGATTTCGCCCAGGATGATGCGGTCGGGGCGCATACGCAGGGCGTTCTTCACAAGGTCGCCGATGGTGATCGCGCCCTGGCCTTCGAGGTTGGGCGGGCGGGTTTCCAGCGGCAGCCAGTGCGGCTGCTGCAGGCGAAGTTCGGCGGCGTCCTCGATCGTCAGCACGCGCTCGCCCGGGTCGATCATCTTCGACAGGGCGTTGAGCATGGTCGTCTTGCCCGAACCCGTACCGCCCGAGATGACCACGTTCATGCGGCAGGCGCCGGCGATCTTGAGCGCGGTGGCCATCTTCTCGCTCATCGAACCGAAGTCCTTGAGCATGTCGATGGTGATCGGCTTTTCCGAAAACTTACGAATCGAGATCGCAGTGCCGCGAAGCGACAGCGGCGGCACGATGACGTTGACGCGGCTGCCGTCCTTGAGGCGGGCGTCGGCCAGCGGCGTGGTCTGGTCGACGCGGCGGCCGACCTGGTTGACGATGCGCTGGGCGATCTGGAACAAGTGCTGCTCATCGCGGAACTTGGTCGAGGCGAGCTGGAGCTTGCCCTTCTTTTCGATGTAGGTCTGGTTCGGGCCGTTGACCATGATATCCGAGATATCGGGGTCGTTGAGGAGTTCCTCCAACGGCCCGAAGCCGAGCAGTTCGTCGATCAGCACCTTCTCCAGTGCGAACTGTTCGCGGCGGTTGAAGGTGATCTTCAGCTCGGCCAGCACCTCGATGATGATCGGGCGGAATTCCTCGGACAGCTCGTCCTTGGTCAGGGTGGCGGCGGCTTCGGGATCGACGCGTTCGAGCAGGCGCGGCAGCACCTGTTCCTTGATCTTGTGGATCGAGGCTTCGAAGCCGTTGGTCTCGCCCTGTTCGTGAACGGCATTGGCGCGGTCCGCCAGGCGCGACATGGCGTCCTCGCGCATCGCGGCCGCCGTGACGGGGGCGCCGTCGTTACCGGGCAAGGGCGGGAACTGATCGCCGCCGGGCATAGGCGCGGCGCCGTTGGTGCCGGGCGCCGCGGTCTTGTCGCCGCCGCCTTTCAGCGGCTTTGCCACGCCGAATGCGGGCCGGGCACCCTGGCCCATGCCTCCTACCGAATTACGCCGACCGAATGCCGTCATGAAACCTTCAACCCTTCAGCCGCCCGGTATGATTTCGGGCGTGAAACACTGCGAATGCGGTGATGATTAAGGTTGAAACTTTGATAACTTACTAATGGCCCACGATTGCAGGATATAAACCGGATGAGTGGAGAAGGGGATGTCTGCTGGCTTTGCGCGCGGCCGCTGGGGCGGCGGACCGAATGGCATCATCCCGTGCCGAAAAGCCGGGGAGGGCGCGAAACGGTGCCGCTCCACCCGATCTGTCACCGGGCAATCCATGCCAGCCTCAGCAACGCGCAACTGGCAAAGATGGGGGCGGATGCTGCCGCCCTGCTGGCGGTGGAGGACGTGGGGCGCTTCGTGCGCTGGGTCTCAGGCAAACCGCCCGATTTCCACGCGCCGACGCGGACGCGGAAGTAGGGGGCGGGGGCGGGGGGCTTCGACAAGCTCAGCCTGAGCGGAGTTGGAAGCATAGAGCAACTTCCGCTCACCCTGAGCCT
>Ga0308165_1003006_pt1 | contig 18839 bp, 18 predicted proteins | sample PhyWR2_FD_201032 | JGI IMG/M metagenome (GOLD analysis project Ga0308165, IMG submission 201032) | Phyllosphere microbial communities from UC Gill Tract Community Farm, Albany, California, United States - DLSLW.R2 | ecosystem: Host-associated > Plants > Phyllosphere > Unclassified | place: USA...
GACCGGGGTGGAGATGGAGGCGCTCACAGCCGTGCAGGTGGCCTTGCTCACGGTCTATGACATGTGCAAGGCGGTGGACAAGGGCATGGTGATGGAGGGAATCAGGGTGCTGGAGAAGCACGGAGGCAAGACGGGGAGCTTTGTGGCGCAGTAGCGTCTGTCGTGCGATTGCCGGTACCAGGGAAAGAGCGGCCGGTTCACAATAACTGCTGGAAGGTCGCGGGGTGTCCGTGACAGAGAACGACAAGAAATCAGAGGGAAACACCAATGCATGCTGGCAACCCGGGGGCCCTTGCGCGCCTCAAGGAAAAGGCCTCCCATGGCTCTGTGCGCGTAGGTATCTATGGGCTGGGCTATGTGGGCCTGCCTCTGGCCCTTCGCTTCGCCGAGGTTGGCATCAAGGTGGTGGGCTTTGATATTGATGAAGCCAAGGTCCGTACGCTGGGCGAAGGCGGCAGCTATATAGAGCGAATCACTCCCGAGCAGATCGGACGTGCGCTGGAACAGGGATTCGAGGCCACCACTGACTTTGCACGGACAGAAGCAATCGATGCTCTGATCATCTGCGTGCCCACGCCCCTGAATGTTCACCGCGAGCCCGACCTGAGCTTCATCATCAACACGGTGGAGGCGGCGCTGCCTCACATGCGCGAAGGTCAATTGCTGAGCCTGGAGAGCACAACCTGGCCCGGCACGACGGACGAAGTGCTGGCACCGCGCCTGCGCAGCCGTGGACTGGAGCCTGGCGCCAATTGCGCTCTGGTGTTCTCTCCGGAGCGCGAAGACCCTGGCAATCCGCATTACGGTACCAAGGACATCCCCAAGGTGATCGGAGGGTGCACTGCCAGCTGCCTGGAACTGGGCATGGCGCTGTACCAACATGCCATCCAGACCATGGTGCCCGTCAGCAGCACCAAGGCGGCTGAAATGACCAAGCTGCTGGAGAACATCCACCGCAGCGTCAACATCGGCCTGGTCAACGAGATGAAGATCGTGGCCGACAAGATGGGCATCAACATCCATGAAGTCATTGATGCAGCTGCCACCAAGCCCTTCGGCTTTGTTCCCTATCGACCCGGCCCCGGCCTCGGCGGCCACTGCATTCCCATCGACCCCTTCTACCTGACATGGAAGGCGCGTGAATATGGCGTAAATACGCGATTTATCGAACTGGCCGGTGAAATCAACCACTATATGCCGCACTGGGTTGTAGGCAAGGTCGCCGATGCACTCAATGAACGGGGCAAGGCCATCAAGGGGAGCCGTATATTGGTGCTGGGGCTGGCCTACAAGAAGAATATTGATGACACACGGGAATCCCCAGCTGTGGAGATCATGGATCTGCTGCAGGCCAAGGGGGCGGATATAGATTACAGCGATCCGCATGTGCCGGTGTTTCCGCATAAGCGGGATTACCACTTTGACCTGAGGTCTGTTCCGCTGAATGAGGAAACAGTGGATCGCTATGACTGTGTGGTCCTGGCCACGGACCATGACGCGTTTGATTATGCGCTACTGGCCAGCAAGGCGAAGATATTTGTGGATACACGTGGGCGAATGCAAGGTGGATTCAATGTCATTGCTGCTTGAATCGTTGTTGTTATTGCGCCGTTCTCTGGATGTTCCTCGACTTTCGGTGAATATGTGGGAGATGTTAATTAATATTTCAACCGAAATTACCCAGGAATCGACGTTCGTGTGCGACGAACGATGATCCAATAAAGGAGGGGCCATGGATAGTTCCAATTACAGGCCTGACATTGAGGGAATGCGGGCGGTTGCCATCATCCTTGTCGTTCTGTCTCATCTTTCCATTGATGGATTCTTCGCGGGGTTTATCGGGGTGGACGTTTTTTTTGTGATCTCTGGTTACCTGATAACTGGAGTGTTGGTGCGGGAATATGAATCTTCTGCAAAGATAAAACTGCTCCGTTTCTTCTCCAATCGTATGCGCAGGCTTCTGCCCGCGCTGATGCTGGTTATATTGGTCGCTGGTGCTGTTGTTTATAATATTGAGCCTGAAACAACGCATCTAAGTCAAAGTATGGCGGCCGCAATGGCCGTTGCATGGATGAGTAATATATATTTTGCATTTTCTGATGCAAATTATTTCTCATCGGAATCTGGCGAGAATGCATTCCTCCATACATGGTCTCTGGGCGTGGAAGAGCAGTTCTACATTGTCTGGCCTTTGATAATTCTGGCGTATTTCAAGCTGCATAGAAAATACTCAAAGGTAACTGCACTGGTTCCTTTGTTTTCAATTATTGCGATCTTGTCATTGCTGGCTTGCATATTCATGTCGCAGTTCAATTCCATATTTTCTTTTTACATGATGCCAACCAGGGCATGGCAGTTCTCGGCGGGAGCCCTTGTATGGGTACTTTTCAGGCAAGGAAAATATTCATCTGGGTTTTATGGCGTTACGGGCTGGGTGGGGGTCATCCTGTTGATGGCTGGACTGGTAGGAATCGATAAAAATACGGTATACCCAGGCTGGGCAGCCATTATCCCAACCCTGGCCGCATGTGCGCTTCTGGTATCGGGGGGGATTCTGGAAAGCAACCGCTCATCGATGATGTCATGGCCTTCAAGATTATTGGCGACGCCGTTGATGCAAGGTATCGGGAAGATCTCGTATGCATGGTATCTCTGGCATTGGCCGGTGATCATTGTCGGTGCCTATGTGGCTCCTGTGAAAGGTGATTTTCTCAATACGATTGCAGCACTGTTGATCTCATTGATGTTGGCGGTATTAACACATTACATGCTGGAGAATCCTGTGCGCTATGGACGGCTTGCTCGTGTACGCCATGGTTGGCAGATGCTTGCTGCAGTTTCTTTGATTTTGATCGCCAATTCTCAGTTGCTGCGCTGGAATGCCCATGCCCAGGAAGTCTTGTCGATTGAAGATAATTCAAGGTACGTGCAGGCCAAGAATGATGCCCCTATGATTTATGGCTTTGGCTGTGATGATTGGTTCCACAGTTCCGAGCTGAAGCCCTGTGTTTTTGGTGAGGATTCGGCAAAGAAGACGGCAGTAATATTTGGCGACAGTATTGGTGTTCAATGGTTCTCTACGTTGGCGGCAATGTATGATCCTCACCAATGGAAAATCGTCGTGCTGACGAAATCTTCATGTCCCATGGTGGATGAGGTATTTTTTTATCAACGCATAGGGCGTGAATACACTGAATGCGAGGAGTGGAGAAACAAGGCCATCGAATGGCTGCAGGCCAGGAAAGTAGATAATATATTTCTGGGAAGTACGGCTTCTAGTGATTTCACGGAGAAGCAATGGACGGAAGGGACTGGCCGGATTCTGGAAAGGCTCTCTCGGAGTGCTGATGCAATTTACGTGATTGAAGCCAATCCTACGCTTGGTTTTAATGGGCCGGATTGCTTGATAAAAGAAAAAAGGGAAGGGGGGTATAAATGCCAATCCCTCTCGGAAAACTCCCAATATTCTAGAGTAGCCTCTTTTTTAAAAAGTGTTGTGGATAAATGCCCGAAAGCCCACTGGATTGAGACCGCCAGCTTTGTATGCCCTGAGGGTCTGTGCCAAGCAATTCGCAACGACACTGTGGTGTTCAGGGATGCACAGCACTTGACTGCAACGTTTACGGCGAAGGCTGCTATGCACTTTTCTAATCAGATGAGATGAGTACTTTCGTCAAAAATATCTATGTACTGAAGCAATCTGAATATGAAAAAGCAGCCAAAACTCATACTTAGGGAATCCGCAGTATGGGACATGACAAGAAATTTTATACCGGGCTCTTTCGTGGAGATGGGCGCGGGAACGGGGCACATGGCAAGTCTTTTCCTTGCTAGGGGATTTCATGGTGCTTGCCATGACATGGGAGATAGCAGTCGCGACTTGATCCGAAAAAGATTTGAGAATGACAGGGATAGACTTCAGGTGGTTGACGAGCTATCGGACCTTTCTGTCAACCATTTTGATTATCTGATGGCATTCGAAGTGCTTGAGCACGTACCAGAAGATGGGGATGTGCTTTCTCAGTGGCTGGAATATCTCAAGTCTGGTGGGATTTTTATCGCGTCTGTTCCTGCTCATCAGCGGAAATTCGGGCGATCCGACGAGATTGTCGGGCATGTTCGGCGGTATGAAAGACTGCAAATGCATAAACTACTGGAGTCCGTAGGATTGAAGGAAATAAAGATGGTTAATTATGGCTATCCGATTACGGAATTGACTCGGACACTATCCAATCGAATTGTTTCCGGAGATAAAAGCTATGATTCATTGGATCAGAAGCAGAAGAGCATTCTGAGCGCTCAGACCAAACCACTTGCCATCAAAAAGATGCTTTCATTGGTGAGTGGGCATATGGTTCAACCCTTTTGCCACCTGCAACGGTGGTTTTATCGCTGGGACCTCGGTGACGGGCTGGTTGTCGTTGCAAAAAAACCATGATTGTTCTTCCGCGATCAAATAAATTGGAAGAAAAATGAAAGCCGTATTGCAAAGAGTCTGGCGGCTTTTTACCCCAGGGCAGCAACGTAAGGCGCTGTCTATGATTTTCTTGATTATCCTGATGGCGGGCCTGGAAACGGTGGGTGTGCTGTCAATTGCCCCTTTTCTTTCCGTACTTGCGCGCCCTGGAATAATTCAGGAAAATAAATGGCTTTACTTGGCATACGATCAGTTTGGGTTTAAGGATTTTTCCTCATTCATCACGATGCTTGGCCTATTTACGATGTTGATCGTTGTGCTTGCATCGATATTCAAAACATTAACTTTCCACGTGGTTGGACGATTTGTCCATATGCAGAGGCAATCGTTGAGTTCGCGTCTTTTGTCTACCTACCTGCATCAACCTTATGAATTTTTTCTTTCAAGAAGCCCGCCAGAACTGGCCAAGAACGTACTTTCAGAGGTAGATCAACTTGTTTTTGATCTGCTGCAGCCACTTTCAATGTTGATAGCGCAGGGAATGGTCGTAGGTGCCATGGTGATCCTGGTGTTTTCCTATGATCCGTGGATGGCCGTCAGCATTGTGGTTGTCCTGGGCCTGCTTTATGGATCCATCTACATGGTGGTGAGGAAGCGTCTGGCGAGAATTGGAGCCGCTCGCCAAGCGGCAGATACTGCACGGTACAGGACGAGTAATGAAGTATTGAATGGCGTGAAGGATGTCAAGGTGGCCCATGCCATGAATGCCTATCTGAAAGATTTTTCCCGTGCTTCACATGAGTTCTCGAGACACTCGGCTACAGCTGAAACACTGAGTCATTCCCCTTTGTACGTTGTTGAGGCCGTAGGATATTCCGGATTGATTCTGGTGGCTCTTGCATTGCTGTGGCGATCTGGAGATGTTGCCCATGTGCTGCCTGCGCTGGGCCTTTATGGTTTTGCTGCTTACCGCATTTTGCCTGCTGTACAAATAATTTATCGCGGGGTGGCCAGGCTGAAGTTTTCAAGTGCTGCCCTTGAAAATATAGAAGCCGATCTTGGGTTGGCATCGTCTTGTGCCGTCGATGTATCTGACGCCATTGTTCCAAAATACACCATTGAGCTCAAGAATATAGTCTATGGCTATCCTGGGGAAAAAAATAAATGTGTTATTGAGAACCTTAGTGTCACTATGGAGGCCAATACGACGATTGGAATCATCGGTCCCAGCGGGGCCGGAAAAAGTACGCTGATGGATATTCTTCTAGGGCTTCTTCAGCCCCAGCAGGGATCTCTTCTGGTTGATGGAGTTCCGGTCAACAAAGGTAATGCCATGTCTTGGCAGCGATCGATAGGCTATGTGCCACAGCACATCTATTTGATGGATGCCACAGTGGCAGAGAACATCGCATTTGGCGTGTCCCCGGAGCTTATCGACATGAAAGCAGTGGAACACGCGGCTCGCGCGGCCCAGATACATGATGTAGTCACCAATGATTTGCCGCTTGGTTATCTGACTCGGCTCGGTGATCGAGGAGTCCGACTTTCAGGAGGGCAGCGTCAGAGGATCGGTATTGCGCGTGCTCTGTATCGTGATCCACCTGTTTTATTTATGGATGAGGCAACAAGCGCACTCGACCGCCAAACAGAAGAAGAATTGAATAAGGCAATTAGTGGGTTGTCGGGTCATAAAACCATTGTCTTGATTGCGCACCGAGAATCATCATTGCAGATTTGCAGTGATTTCATTTATTTGAAAAGAAGTTCTTGAATGCATCGAATTTCAATTGCGGCTGACGGGCGGAAGTCTCTTCTAGCGAAGTTCAAGCCAAGGCACGATGGTTTTTTGAAGTATCACTCACTGTTTACAGGTGGCGTAAATTCAGCCGACGAGGTGACGATCTTGCTATATGTAGAGCACCATTTTCCCCTGTCACCGAGTGCTGCGGAGAATTGCGCCGGTACGGTTGAAGGACTGCTGCTTGGCTATAACTTTGAAGGTGTGCTGCTCACAATTGCTGTCGCTGGGATGAGTTTTTCTTACTCAGCGAATTTCTCACATTAAGAGAGCGAAATTTAGAATGCGTCCTTGCAGGAAATTTCTAGTTTAACCATCGTGAGTTTAAAATGAACATCACTGCCCCGAAGATCCGGAAAGCCCGATATATCAGAGGTAGGACCCTGGTGTTCAGGAATGCAGTCGTTGATGATGCGGAGTTCATACTCTCTCTGCGCACCGATCCCGACAAGGCCAAGTATCTGAGCCAGACCCGCAATAATTTAGAGCAGCAAAGAAATTGGTTGGAAAATTACTCGATCAATGAGGGGCAGGCATATTTCATTATCGAAAATGACGGTGAGGCAATCGGTACAGTCCGTTTGTATGATGCGAAGGGAAAGAGTTTTTGCTGGGGGTCTTGGATCATCAAGAGCGGTAGTCCGTCGCACGCAGCAATTGAGTCAGCGCTTATGGTCTACGCATTTTCCACAGATAGCCTAGAGTTCACAGCAAGCCATTTCGACGTTCGTAAAGATAATGAACATGTAGTTAGATTTCACGAGCGTTTTGGTGCGAAACGCACTGGTGAAACCAGGGAAGACTATCTATTTTCTATAAGCATCTTTCAGATAAAAGATGCACTACGAAAATATTCAAGATTTCTCATAAATCCTCTTGAGGTGGAATTCTTCCAAGACATCTGAGGGTGCCATGCTTTACGGAATAAAGAGCCGACTTCTTATTGAAAATTTGACCAAAAAAGCGGCAAACTGGACTTGCTGGTGGGCCACTCATGGCCCTATTTCTATCCTTGGACGTATTTTGTTGAAATGCCTGAGAAGGCGGCCAATATTCGTGAGGAGATTGGTGGAGTTTTCAGAGCGTACATTCTTGCTGACCGATGCTGGAGATTTTGTTGCGGCTTCACCATTCTGGGAAAATGAAGGTCAAAAGCTGCATCGAGGAATTTTCCCCGCCTTAAGGGCGCGGATGCTTTGCAATGTTCTTGCAAGTCCTTATTCTCCTTGCGTAGTCGACGGAAGAAATTTACTCATGTCCGATTCCGATTATTTAAATAAGGATCGCATAAGAGTTGCATCTGGTAGTCTGTTCTATATGTATAAAAACTCAGCCATCATGCAGGATAAATTTCTTACGAAGAATGAATGCATAACAGATATGGATACCGGAGTTTTAATGGGCGTATCGGGCGCATTTAATTGGTATCATTATATGATGCAGTGCCTGCCTAAAGCATATATTTTGAAGTATTTGCCGCCTGAGCATGACATGCTGCCTATTATTGTTCCATTTGAATGCGTAACCATTCCATCTTTTGCAGATGCACTAAGGTCATACGTAGGCGATCGCACTATAGTCCCTGTGAGAAATGGATGTGCTGTTAGGGCTAAGAATCTTATAGTTATCGACGATGTCTGGTTTGAGCCATTCAATATGAATTTTGGCATTTGGCCAAGAGTTCATGATTATAGCCATCATCGAGGATTCATGCTGGACTACATCAGAAATCTTCGCGCTAATATTCTCGGAGAAGATCAAAATCCATCGAGGAAGCAGCATCGGATATTTATCAAGAGGCCAGTGGGGCGACGGGATTACAATCAAATGGCCTTGATGGAAATTGCCCTCAAATACGGATTCGAGCCGGTGTCTATGGAAGGTAAATCTCTGGCAGAGCAGGCGAGGATATTTCGTGATGCAGAAATGATTGTGGGTGCGTCCGGTGCTGCATGGGTTGGTATGATATTTAGAGCGGTGCCGGCAAAGGCTCTTAGTTGGCTTGTCCCTGAGCACGCAGAGTTTTGCTCCTACTCCACTTTGGCACATATGCTCGGTCATGAGATGAGGTTCATTCCGGCACTCCCCATTGGCAGGCTGAATTCGACTTATGATGCCTACGAGAAGGACTACCTTGTTTCTGAGTTGGTTTTCGAACGCGCGGTGTGCAATATGATTGGTGCATGAATATGGTTTCTTTTCTCGATTTAAAAGGCTTGAATCTGCGCTTCAAGGACGAGTTTACGGAAGCGCTGCAACGAGTATTGGCGAGTGGATGGTTCGTTCAGGGCGAGGAACTTGCAGCATTCGAAAAGGAATTCGCTAACTATTGCGATGTACCGCACTGTATCGGCGTCGGCAACGGGCTGGACGCACTGACCCTGATCCTGCGCGCCTACGTTGAACTGGGAAAGCTGGCGCCAGGCGACGAAGTGATATTGCCTGCCAACACCTTCATTGCCACCGCGCTGGCGGTGTCTCAGGCCGGGTTGACGCCGGTGCTGGCTGAGCCAGATGCGGTCACCGGTAACCTTGACCCGCGTTCCGCCGCAGCTGCAATCACTTCGCGCACCCGTATGCTATTGCCAGTACATCTATATGGGCGCCTGGCCGACATGGCCGCGCTGCGCGCTTTGGCCGACCGGCATGGCCTGCTGCTGGTCGAGGATGCCGCGCAGGCACATGGTGCCACGATGCATGGCCGTCATGCCGGCAGCTTTGGCGATGCCGCAGGCTTCAGCTTCTTTCCCGGAAAAAACCTTGGTGCTCTGGGCGATGGCGGTGCGGTGCTCACTGCAGACTCGGCTCTGGCTGCTTGTGTGTCTTCGTTGCGCAGTTACGGTTCCAGCCGCAAGTATCACCATGAGCGACAGGGCGTGAACTCGCGGCTGGATGAGTTGCAGGCGGCATTTTTACGCATCAAATTGCGCTCGTTGGCTGCCGATACCAAATCACGGGAGAGCTTGGCGAGGCTTTACTGTGCTGGCATCAGCAATCCGCATATTGCATTGCCGGCACTTCCGGGTGAAGGTGAGGTTCATGCGTGGCACCTGTTTGTGGTGAAAACCCCATTGCGTGCTGCCTTGCAGGCACATTTGAGCGTTGCAGGAATCGAAACGCTCGTCCATTATCCTATCCCGATCCACCTCCAACCCGCCTACGCGAGCGAGCACTGGCCCCGGTTGCCGGTGGCGGAAACGCACGCAGCCATGGTGTTGAGCTTGCCGCTCTATCCTGGAATTGCCGAGCCACAGCGAGTGATCGACGCTTGCAACACATTTCACGTTTGACCCTATAAGAGAGTTGATCATGTCGTTACAGCACTGCAAGATTATCGATCTGCCCAAGGTTGAAGATCCACGAGGCAATCTAACATTTATTGAAGCAGGCCAGCATGTACCGTTCGATATTCGTCGTGTGTACTATTTATACGATGTCCCTGGTGGTTCCCATCGAGGTGGTCATGCGCACAAGTGTTTGCATCAGCTTTTGATTGCCATGTCAGGCAGTTTTGACATAACGCTGGATGATGGTCGAACAAAATTCAAATATCATCTTAACCGCTCTTACTACGGTCTTTATATTCCTCCAATGATATGGAGAGAAATAGATAATTTCTCTAGTGGCTCCGTTTGCCTCGTTCTTGCTTCCGATCATTTCATGGAAGATGATTACTACAGAGAATACGGTGATTTCCGGAGTGCAGTCAATGGAAAGAAATGATCATCACTGTAATTCGGAGATAAATAAGAATCCGTTGATCACTTATGCAATATTCGCCTTCAATCAGGAAGCTTACATCAGAGAGGCAATTGATGCTGCGTTTTCTCAAACGTATTCTCCATTGGAAATCATCATATCAGATGATGCCTCTGCAGATGCTACGCCTGAGATCATCCGTCGCATGGTTGCCGAATACCAAGGGCCACACAAAGTCATTGTAAATATCAACGAAAAAAACCTTGGTATTGGGGCACATGTCAACAAGGTATTTCAGATGGCCTCTGGGGATTTTCTGGTTCTTGCTGCTGGCGACGATGTATCTGCTCCTGATAGAACGCAGCTGACCGTGGCGCGCTGGGTTGAGAAAGGGCGGCTGCCTTCAATGGTCTATTGCGAAGCAGATGTGATTGATGCCGATGGAAAATACGTTGGACGACTGGACACTGCATTGCCAGATATTGATCATGCTCCATCGAACTTGATAGGGTATAGCCATCCGAAAAGATTGCTTTTGATGGGTGCTTGTGCGGCATATGCCAAAAGAGTTATATCCGATTTTGGTCCCTTGATGGAGGAGCTGGGAGTGGAGGATATTCCTTTGGCTATCAGGTCCAGCCAGATGGGTGGGATCGAATGCATTGGACAACCTCTTGTCCAATATCGAAGGAATGTGTCGGTTTGGTTGCCAAGAAAACTTCCAAATGAGAATTTCGAGCGGCATTTTTCGAGAATGTCACATCGTGTACGAGCAAATCATAAGGTTGCAGCACAGATATTGCTTGACCTTGGAAAATCAAAAGACGAGGCGGCCATTTTGGCTGCAAAAAAAAGATACATGTGTGCTAAATTCTCTCTTGACTCCCTGGAAGAGCGCAGGTTTCACTTCATGGAGTACCTGAAGATATCAATAAAGACAAATTATTGGCGAGAGAATTTATTGCCGGCAATTTTTTTTGGATTTCCTCGAATTCATAAGCTTGCTTTTCGTTTTTCCCAATTCATTAGACGGGAGCCTTGATGAGGTGCGCGCCCGGAGCGGTGTATTCAGTTATAGTGACCTTTAATCGCAGAGTCTTGCTAAGGCAGGCTCTGCTTGCCCAACTCAGCCAGACTCTTCAGATATCCCATCTTCTCATTGTCGACAATGCTTCTACCGACGGCACTGAAGAAATGCTTGCTGAAGAAGGCTGGCTTAATCGGGGAAATGTGGAGTTGCTCGCTTTGCCCGAAAATACAGGAGGTGCAGGGGGGTTTTCTGCTGGATTGAAACATGCCATTGATCATGGGGCTGAATGGATCTGGATCATGGACGATGACGCGGAGCCGCATCCCACCGCGTTGGAAGAGTTGATGCTTGTGGCTGATGATCCGGTTAACGTCTATGGCTCATTGGCAGTCAGCCACTCGGATACTTCTTGGCTGACCACTGTGCTGGATCCGCCGCTGGGTCAGATCGGTAGGGCTGATGAAGTGCCGAGCCGAGCCAGGGTGCAGTCGCTTCCATTTCTGGGGTTTCTGATCCATCGGAGTCTGGTGGAGCGGATCGGCCTGCCGGATGCAGGCTATTTCATTGCCGCCGATGACGTGGAATATTGCGTACGTGCCCGGAAATCCGGAGCGGACATCATCATCGCCGGTCAAAGCCGCATAGAGCATCCAAAATCACGACCTTCGCATATTCGAGTCATGGGGCGTGATGTGGTGTTCCTGTCCTTGGCCCCCTGGAAACGTTACTACGATACGCGCAACCGTTTACTGGTTGCGCGTTCGCATTATGGTTTGCGTTTCTTCACGCATACCATTCCTGGGTCTTTGGTGCGCCTGATCGTTGCAATGATTAAGGAGCCGAACAAGCTTGCGCAATTGCGAGCCTTCTCTGCTGGATTTTTTGATGGCTTGCTGGGGATCAAGGGAAAACGACATGAGTATTGGGGCATCAAATGAAAAATAACATCACTCTTATTGTTGGCGCCGGCTTTGCAGGTAGCACGGTTGCGCGGGAGTTGGCGGATTTTGGGCATAGAGTCCTCCTGATCGACAAGCGCCCGCACATCGCCGGCAATGCTTTCGACGAGATGGATATGGATGGTGTGCTGGTGCACCGCTACGGTCCGCACATTTTCCACACTAACAGTGAGCGAGTGTGGAACCATCTTTCACGCTTTACCGAATGGCGTTCCTATGAGCATCGCGTAGTGGGCGTAGTGAATGGAAAAAGCTATCCATTTCCCATCAACCGCGACACACTCAACCAGTTGTATGGCCTTGAGTTGGACGAGGCAGGCGCGGCCTCCTTCTTCGAGCGCGTACGCGAACCGCGCGAACCAGTACGCAGCAGCGAAGACGTCGTACTCAACAGCGTGGGACGCGATCTGTATGAGAAGTTCTTTCTCAACTACACGCGCAAACAGTGGGGCATGGATCCCTCGCAACTGAAGGCTGGGGTGGCGGCACGCATTCCGGTGCGCACGAACACCGATGACCGGTATTTCACCGACTTTTTCCAGGCCATGCCTTTGCAGGGTTACACGCGCATGTTCGAGCGCATGCTCGACCATCCTAATATCCGTATTGAAATGGGCGTGGATTTTTCTGACGTGAAGATGCGTAGCGAGTTTTCCCATGTGGTTTACACAGGTCCCATTGATGCGTATTTTGACCATTGCTATGGACCTCTGCCGTACCGTTCACTGCGATTTGAACATGAACATCTGGCGGCAACAGAATGGTTCCAGCAGGTTGGAACGGTCAATTATCCCAATGACCATGCCTATACGCGTATCACGGAATTCAAGCATTTGACCGGCCAGCAGCACAACGGGACATCCATTGTGCGGGAGTACCCGCAAGCCGAAGGTGATCCCTACTATCCAATCCCCAGCGACGACAGCGAGGCGTTGTTCAAGCGCTATCAGGAGCTGGCAGAAGCCGAGACAGGTGTGACATTCGTGGGGCGGCTGGCCGAGTACCGTTACTACAACATGGACCAGGTGGTGGCGGCTGCACTGGCTGCAGCACAGCGTTTGTCGCAGCAGTTGATGGGCGGAGACTGAGCCTGGAATGGCAATGCGCATCGCTTTTCTATGCAAACGCCGCTATATGGGCAAGGATGTGATCCTTGACCGTTATGCGCGGCTCTATGAAATTCCTCGGCAACTTGCCGTGCTGGGGCACGAAGTACGCGGCTACTGCCTGGACTACCACACCAGGCAGGCAGAGGCTGAGGTGTCTTGGCGGCATCAGACTGAAGCAGGCAGTCTGTTATGGGCCAGCGAGTCGGTCCACGGGCTTTCCTTGCCACGGTTGGCACGATACCCGTGGCATCTGTTGGACCAGCTGGAGAGGTTTCGGCCGCAGGTGTTGGTGGGGGCATCCGATATTCCGCACGTGGCGCTGACCGGCTGGTTGGCCAGGCGTCTGGGCTTGCCTTATGCCGTGGATCTTTACGACAACTTCGAAGGCTTTGGCCAGGCGCGCATTCCCGGCTTTGTTCCGGCGCTTCGCAAGGCCACCCGCAATGCTTCGCTGGTTGTGACAACCAGCGAGCCGCTGCGGCAGATGGTCTTGAAGGACTATGGTGCCAAAGGGCAAGTCGTTTCCATGCCCAGTAGCGTCGATCTGCAGGTTTTCTGCCGAGGTGACAAGTCGGAAGCACGCCGGCGCCTGGGCCTGCCTGAAGACCTGGTGCTGATAGGCACGGCAGGAGGGTTGCACAAGGACAAAGGTGTGGAGCCGCTATACCGGGCATGGGCAAGCATTGCTGCCCGGCATCCCACTGCACGCCTGGTTCTGGCGGGCCCTTATCGGCCCGAGCTACCCCCGCCGCAGGGAGATCGCGTCCACTACCTGGGCCATCTGGACCATGCCCAGGTGGCGGATCTGTTCCGGGCTCTGGATGTGGGTGTCATCTCCATTCTGGATACGCCGTTTGGACGCTACTGTTTCCCGCAGAAGGCCTATGAAATGCTGGCTTGCGGACTGAGCGTTGTGGTGGCTGACATCGGCGAGATGTCGGCGCTGTTCGCGCGGACGCCACAGATCATGTTTCCTCCTGGCGACGCCGACGGTCTGGCACGGGCTTTGGAACATCAACTGAGCATGCACGTGGATTCCAGGATTCCGGTACAGGGCTGGCCGGATCTGATTGCGGGCATAGAGCCTATTTTGTTGCGGATGGCGGAGCAAAGCACTGCCTCGCGTCGCAGCTAATGGTCTAGTGGCAGGCCTGCTTCAGCAACTGACTGTAGCGAGCCGCCACATGCTCCCAGCCCAGCCGTTCCAGCAGTGCTGCGCGCATGGCCAGTGCTTGCTTGCCCGCGGTCTCGGGTGCTTGCAGGCGGCCCAGAATTGCCGCTGTCAATGCGCCGCTGTCACGGGGGTCTACCATGCATTCTTGTGCATGTGGTCCGAAGATATCCTGTAGGCCTTCCACATTGCCCGCAACGGCCGGGCAGCCGCAGGCCACAGCTTCCATGAGTGCCACGGGCAATCCTTCCTGATCGCCGGACTCGGCTCGCACAAAGGGCGCCACAAACAGTGCCGCGCTCTGATAAAGCTGCGGTAAGTCTTTCTGTGCCACTGCGCCCAGAAAGCGCACACTTTGCTGCAGACCAAGCTCCACTACCCTGTCTTTGAGTTGTCCTTCATCAGGCCCGAAACCTGCGATTGTCAAATGCAGATCGGGCCGGGCCCGGAGCAGCGCAGGCAAGGCGTCAAGCAGATAACGCAGTCCCTTTTTTTCTACCAGTCGCCCTACGAACAGCAGCTCGTTGCGTGACCGCAGGGCTGCATTGCCTGGTACGAAGCGCTTTGCCATGTCCACGCCCATCGGCACGACAGAGACTTTTTCCGTGTCTCCCCCCAGCTGTCCCACTGCCGCACGCATGGCTGTGCTGACTACGGTCGCGGAATGGGCGCGGTGCAGCACCGTGCGTTTGAGCGCCTGCAATAGCCCGCCGCGCAGCGCATACAGATCGGCACCATGAGAGGTGACGACAAAGGTGGGCCTGGATCCAGGCAAGCGCTGCAGCATGGCTGCGATAAGGCCTTGGGGGATCAGCCAGTGCGCATGGATTGATGCAATCCTGTGTTGTCGGCATAGCCTCCAAGCCTGCCAAGCTTGCATCAGCACGAAGCTTGGCACCAGCAACAGCTTCCAGCGGTGATTGCGCAGGTTGGTCACAATGCCGCCGTTGTTCACCAGCGTCTGCAGGCGCTCCGGGGCATAGCGGTAGCGAATGACTTCCACGCCATCCATGGATTCGGTTGGCCTGGCTCCCGCTGCATGAGGGCAGAGCACGATGACGCGGAAGTCTGAGCAGAGCCTGCGTGACAGCTCATGAACAAAGCCTGGCTCTGGGTCGTCTGTCCATCGCGGGTATGTAGAAGCCAGTACAAGCAGAACTGGCTTGGGGCTGGATACGCTGTTCACTTGCGGTCCTGATACATCAGCGCGGTGATCTGTTCGGAGATCAGTCCCATCAGAAATACCATGACGCTGCCACTGTAGAGCAGAGCGCTCATGTTCGTGAAGCGGCCCTGGTGCCACCAGGTCCAGCCGTACCAGCCGGAAGCCAGCAGGAACATGCTCAAGGCAACCGGAGCGAAAATCTTCAGCGGCGAGAACAGGGTGCCGATCTTGAAAATGATCAGCAGGAAGCGCGCCCCATCTCGAAGCAGTCGGATATGGCTTGTACCGATACGGGGCGCTGCATGTATGGGAATGTAGGCTACCGAGTAGCCCGCACGAAAGAATGCCATCGTGCTGGTGGTCGGGTAGGAGAATCCATTGGGCAGCAAGTAGAGGAATTCGCGAAATTTGCTGGTACGAACGGCTCGGAAACCGGAGGTGAGGTCTTCTACGCGGTGGCCTGTCATCCAGGTGGCAAGCCTGTTGTACAAGCCATTGGCCAATCCACGTCCTATACTGGCCTGGGAGCCTTTCTGCCTGGCGCCGACGACCATGTCGTTGCCCTGCTCCATTTTTTCCAGTAACCGGGAAATGTCCGCGGGATCGTGTTGACCATCAGCGTCCATAAAGACAATGATGTCGCCGCTGGCTGCCCGGGCACCGGTTTTGATGGCTGCACCGTTGCCTTTGCTATAGGGGTGATTCACTACGCGGGCGCTGGCTTGCTCGGCGATCTGCGCGGTATCGTCAGTGGAACCATCATTGACGACGATGATTTCGGCGTCAGGCATGCACTCCCTAATACGGCGCACGGTCAAGCCCACGCTCAGTGCCTCATTCTTGGCGGGCAGCACTATGCTGATCTTCATGGTTTGGCTTTCTTGTCGGATTCCTGTGTGGCGGCTTGCAAGTCCTCCTCCAGCGCTTGCCGCAGGCGTGCTATCTCCATGTCGTAGGCTGCTCTCGATCGTCTCATTGTCCTGTCAGGTTGTGTCCCATAGACTTCCTGGGCCACTTCCAGCAATTGCAGCCCTTCACGGGGGCGGCCAGAACTTCCCATGTGTGCCACCATGGATAGCGCTGCCTCAATGTCCCGGTATCCCCTGATAGCTTCGATGAGCTGTGACTGAGCCTCTTCGTAGTGGCCCAGGGACGTCAACAGCAGACCCCGCAAATAAGGCTCCATCCGATTGAATAAGGGCACCGCGGTGTACTGCGGCAGTGACTGCATCAGGCTCAGCATGGCCAGAGTCTCGCGCTGATAGTCGGTGCGGGCCTGCCGCTCCACGAGAGTTTCTGTCAGCATGCGCATACCCATTACAGTCTGGGCATCGAAGCGCTGGTGGCGCAGCAGCTGCCTGACGCGATCAAAGTCCTGCTCCGTTGCCTCTTGGCGCAGCACCTTTTGCAGCAGCCATTGCATGGTCAGCAGCGAACTTTGAGGCAGGCGCTTCGTTGCAGATTCCAGCAGGCGAAAGCCTTCGTCAACCTGACCATTCTGAAAAAGTCGTATGGCGAGATGGTTCTGGGCTCTTGCCGATTCAGGCGTACTGGCTGCCCAGTAGTTCTGCAGGGCTTCGGTGTCGGCCCAGAGGCTGGCGCGCTGCCAAGTAAGGGCGGCGAGCATGGTCAGGGTTGCGATCAGTGTGACGGAGGCGATGAACCGACTTCTTTTCTCTGCCACCCAGAGGAGTCCCATGACCACCGGCAGGAAGAGAAAGAGCGCGGCACCGTAGTTGCGATGCTCGAAATAAAGCTCAAGACCGACGACAGTGGATTCAATAAGGTGGGAGGCAAAAAAGAAAAGAATCCCTAGCGCCACATAGGGTGAGCTCTTGCGCAGTCTTATGGCCACCAATATCAGAGCGGCAATACAAAAAAGGCTAATTATGGTGGTCCAAGGGTGCAGCAGACCGGTGGAAATGACATAGCCATCTTGGAACAGGCCTCGTCCCTCGATGCGCGGTATATAGAGATGGAACAGGTATTCCCAAAGAATGCGAGGTTCTGTAAGGAGACGCTCTATCTGGTTGAAGGGGCGTGTAGGCCAAGCTTGCGGGGAGAGATTGATTTCCCTGGACAAAGCCCAGATCACGGCCAAACTGGGCAGCCAAAGAAAGACTAGGCGCCAGCGCCAGTCGGGTCGTACTGGAGAGTGGGCGGAGCTCACCATGCGGGAGGGCAGGCAGCATTCAGTCATCAAGGCCAGCAGCGGCAGCAGAATGCCGTTTTCCTTGCTCAGCGCAGCCAGCAACGTGCCAAGAGCAAGAGAAATCGACATCCACAGGTAGGCAAAGACTTTGCGTTGCCGCAAAAGCAACCTGCCGTGAAGGTAGCCGGCCAGCCCTGCCAGCATAAAGAGCGTGGCCAACTGAGCCATACGCTGCACCACATAGAGCGTGGTGGACACCATATAGGGATGCAGCAGCCAGAAGGCCATGTTGAGCACCGCACCCCAGCGGGCTCGACCTTCGGAGACTCCGAACAAGCGCAACAGATTCAGCGTGGCCCAGCACAACAGCAGACCTGTAAGAAGGTGCAGCCACAGATTGGTAAGTTTGAAGGAGCCGGGCTGGCTGGGCCAGAAATTGTCGTCGAGCAAAAAGCTGGCCAGCGCAACGGGGCGGCCAAGGGGGCCCGCGGACCCGCTCAGGATAAAGGACTTGAAAGTATCCCAGTTGCTGATTCCGCCCTGCGCGCCCATGGGCGAAAGATTGGGCGCGTCGTCGAAAAGAAAGCCACCTTGGAGCCCTGGGTGGTAAGCGGCAAATGTGACCAGCAAGACCAGCCAGAACACTGCGATCCAAGCGTTTCTGCGCAGCAAGCGAAATCCCTCAAAAGAAAAATGCCCGCTTGCGCGGGCAGATTCATGCCATCAGGCAGAATGGATTAGCTCTGGCGGCAGTTAGCCGGCAGGTACTTGGCATCCACAGGGTTGGTGGCAGGGCGCTTGCACTTCCAGTCCACGGCCCCGACAACCGACAGAGCCGAGAGCACCAGCTTGTCATTGCCGCTGGCAACGCCAGAGCCTGAAGAGCCGGTCTTGTATGTGATGGTAATCAAGCCATCTTGAATGGTGATGCCGCTCACATACTTTGTGTTGGGGGAAGTGTAGCCAGCAGCAGCGCTGGTGGCGGGCCAGGTGCCTTGGCTCAGACGGTGCTCCGAGACGGCGGTCTTGGCAGAGGCTGCCAGGGTCAGGCCTTCCGACACTTTGGAACGCACCGTGTAATCCTGATAAGCCGGCAGCGCAACGGCTGCCAAAATGCCGATGATCGCCACAACGATCATCAATTCGATCAAGGTAAAACCTTGCTGGATGGAACGCTTCATGAACTTCTCCTCATAGGGGGGTTGATTGCATGCTCTATCGAGCAAGAGCCGTGCCAGTCGCGCCTTGAGGCCAAGGTTCGCGCATGTGTATTGTTTGGTTGCAAATTACACGGCTGGTCGACATTCTCTGACAAATCGATCCAATTTTGCGTGACATT
>Ga0308165_1003010_pt1 | contig 18832 bp, 22 predicted proteins | sample PhyWR2_FD_201032 | JGI IMG/M metagenome (GOLD analysis project Ga0308165, IMG submission 201032) | Phyllosphere microbial communities from UC Gill Tract Community Farm, Albany, California, United States - DLSLW.R2 | ecosystem: Host-associated > Plants > Phyllosphere > Unclassified | place: USA...
ATGGACAAGGGCGAAATCGTCGAACAGGCCGCGCCGAACGACTTCTTCGACAACCCGCAGAACGACCGCACCAAACTGTTCCTGAGCCAGATCCTGCATTGATTGGCTTCAGGCACTGAAATGAACCCGGACTTGTTCCGGGTTTTTTGTTCCCCCTGTAGGAGCGAGCATGTCGAGGCGTCGAACCGTCGCGATGTTCGTCAACGATAACGTGGGCTGTCTGTATTCCAGCGGTGGCCGGGCTACCATCGCGAGCATGCTCGCTCCTACAGTACAGATACGGGGTTTCAGGAATCCGCCAGGATTTCGTGCGCTTCATGCGTAACACGTTTGAAACCGCGAAAGTCCGCACCCTCGGCCAACACTTTCGCATCGCTGAGCAAATGCGGGTAGCGATCGAGCAGCCGCATCAGCAGTATCAACGTCCTGGGGGCGGTGATCTCGCCGCGCTCATAGCGGGAAAACGCGTTGTGCCCGCCCCCGGAAAGCAGTTCCACCGCTTGCTTTTGCGTCAGGTTGAGTTTGCGGCGGATACGCTTCATCTCCTCGCCGATCATCTGGCGGCCGGCGATGATCAGTTCATCACCTGCAATCGAATAGCGCTCAGCGGAGTCGCTATCGAAGATGGCATCCCCGCATTTCTGGCATTCCCAACCACAAAGGTTGTCGAGCCGACGCTCCATGCCTTTGACGCTCTTGATGATTGTGCGGCCCTCGAAGCGTGTCATCCCCTCAGGCGCTCCGCAGGAATAGCATTGCTCTGTTTTCATGTGTTTTTCTCCTTGAAGGAGATCACCGGAGCCTTACCGTTTGAACGATAGGTAACCTTTACGTAGATCTCCATTTCACCAGAATGGGTGTGATAGACGTCCTGCCAGGTTCGGTGATCTGCATAGGTAGTCATCGACTTGTACAACATGCTGCGGTCCAGATCGAAAACGGTTTGCTGCATCTCGCTGAGCGTAAAGCCCAGGTCCTCAGCGCTCTCATGCGCTGCCCTGGTAAACCCGTTCCTTCCAAGCCGCCTGACATCCGCCTTGATCACAGCCAAGTCGTAATGGGGTGTGTTCTTTTCCATAAGAAACGTAAACCCTGTCCTTGAAACTACCCTCAAAGGGTAATTTTGACTAATCGAAAATACCGCTCGTTTTGCCTCCTTGTGACCCTAGGTGTTTGCCTTCCTACGCGAAGCTGATTACCCCGTCAGGCGATTCCTCGACTGATAGGGCGCGACGCCCAGACCCCTGTCGGAAATGTTCAGCCAACCTGTTCCTGCTTGCGCTTCATCGTGATCTGCACGGCGCGCAAGGCATTAAGACGGCCATGGCCGTAGTAGTGGCTGTGACCGTCCTGATCGTATTGACCCAGGGGGCCATCGTCGGCGTGGCCGATTTTGTCGCAGCATTCGGCGAGAATCCGACGAACCGACTCGCGATCCAGCGCCGGGTTGGCGCTCAGTATCAGGGCCGCCACACCGGCCGCGCCTGGGCAGGCACTGGAGGTGCCACTGAACGTTTCGATGAAGGCTGGGTGGGTGGTATCGGCGAATTTGCCGGACAGATCCGTGGTGCGAATGCCACGGGTCTGCGGGGTCGAAGTTGCGGGTTTGTACTTGGGGTCCGGGTGCGCCTGATCACCGCTGGGAAAGCAGCACCACAATGCCTTGCCGAAGTCACTGTAAGCGCTGCGGCGACTCTGGTCGTTGCATGCGCCCACGGCGATCACCATGGGATGGCTGGAATAACCATCATTGTCCAGGCTCTCGTTGCCGTTGCCCGCACCGAAAAAAATCACGCAGCCTTTGCCGGCGCGACCCTTGGTGGCCGCGTATTCAATGGCCAGGCGCGTGCTTGCGGCCAATGGAAATACCTGTGTATGCCGGGGATCGGACGGGTCAGCCCAATGTCCTTCAAGCGGTCCCCAGCTGCAGGAAATAATGTCAGCCCCTTGTTGCGCAGCCCAATAAAACGCGTCCGCTTCGGCCCGAGCGCCCAAGGGCCTGGTCAGCTTCAACGGCATGAGGCTGGCGCGGGGAGCCACGCCGCTGGCACCGCCATCGCCATTGGCACAGGCAACACTCGCTGCCGCAGTGCCGTGGCGTTCGAGGGCATTTTTCGGCCTCGGGCCTGACGCGGCATTACGTCGGTCGAAGTTTCGTGCGACGACGATCTTGGCTGTGCCGGCGAACTCGGGATGGTCGATGTCGAAGGCATCGTCAATGATCGCGATGACGACGCCTTCACCTTGAGCCAATACATGGGCAGCCTCGACATTGGCGCTGGCATCGATCTCGAATTGGTAACTGACGACGGTTTTTTTCAAATGCCACTGGTTGTGATGGATCGCTCGTCGTTGGCCCTGACGCAGCATTTCCGGGTGGCAATACTCGACGTCCCGGCGCTCGAGCAATTGTCGAGAGAACGAGCACACTTGCGTGCCATGATTGTCCTGATGATGAACGAAGAAAGCGTTTGTCGCGTAGGGCGCCACGTGTTTGATCTGCAGATTCAGTGCCGCGAGGATTTCCAGGCATCGCGCGGGCGCCAGCTCATCGATGAACTTCAGGAACATGTTTTCGGTGTAGAGAATCGGTTCCCCGGTGAGAGGGTTCACCAGTACGCTGCCGGCGAAACGTACGTCGGGCAACTCGCGCAGCATGGCTTTGCGCAGGGTGGCATCGGCCTGATCCGGTAATTTGTAAACCTGCACCTGCGCATCTTCCACGTCGAACAGCAGCTCACTGCCAGCCAACGCATGGTGGGCGGCTTCACGGCACAGTGTTGAAGCCAGAGTAACCCCGGCCTCAGCGCGCACAGCCAGCAATTTCCGGTCTTTTTCGAGAAAAAACGAACGGCTGTTCTTTGTGCCGAAATTGACTTCTTCCATCGGTTTCTTCCATCCGTTGTCGGGGGAGCGAGCCATGTCACCCGTTCCGAAGTCCGAAGTCTGCCGCCGCTCTACCGGGGGGGATGTAGGTCGTCGCTCCTTGGGTGGGTGGGAAACGGCCTCTGAGCGAGGCGAAAAGGAGTTGCCGCGATGTCAGAAGCTGACTAGCATGTCAAAAAATTCATCCTATGATTGGACGAAAGCAAACTTTCCATGTCTGAAATTCTTCCGATAATCAAACGCTCCCTCGTCGACCAAGCCCTGGAGCGACTGCGGCTGCGCATAACCGAGGGCGTGTGGGCCGTGGGCCAGCGCCTGCCTACCGAGCCTGAGCTGTCCGCCGAACTGGGCGTCAGCCGTAACACCGTGCGCGAAGCCATGCGGGTGCTCGCGTTTTCTGGGTTGATCGAGATTCGCCAGGGTGACGGCAGCTACCTGCGGGCAGTGGTCGATCCATTGGACACCGTGAAAGCCTTGTCGCGCTGCTCCCAAGAGCAGGCACGCGAGACCCGGCACATCCTTGAAGTGGAAGCGATCGGGCTGGCGGCCTTGCGTCGCACAGACGCAGACCTGCTGGCGTTGCGTGAGGCGCTGGGCGTGAGCGGCAGTCACTACCACGGCGATCTCGACACCTACATCGCCTGTGACCTGGTGTTCCATCGCCTCCTGGTGGACGCCGCGCATAACCCGACCCTTAGCGAGTTGTACCGTTATTTTTCCAGTGTCGTCGGCGCGCAATTGCGCCACTGCCTGAACATCTCCCCGCGCCGCCAGGAAGTGTTCGACCTGCACATCGAACTGCTCGATGCCGTGGAACAACGTGACCCGGAACGGGCAAAAGCGCTGTCGAGGCAGTTGATCAATGAACCTTGAAACCGAGAAAACCATGTCCAGCCGCAACACCCCAGGCACCGAAGCCAAACGCTCGGCCGAGCTCGATGAATTACTGATCGACGCCGAGGCCGATGATGAGCAGGTCCAACAGAGCCATCCGCTGCTGCGTCGTCCGTGGCTGTTGCTGCTGGGCCTGATTCTGGTGGCGTTGAACTTGCGTCCGGCGCTGTCGAGCATGGCGCCGATGCTCAGCGACGTGTCGAAGTCCCTGGGGTTGTCCGCGGCGCAGGCCGGTCTGCTGACCACGTTGCCGGTTCTCTGCCTGGGTTTGTTCGCGCCGCTGGCACCGGTGCTGGCGCGCCGCTTTGGTGCGGAGCGTGTCGTGCTGGGCATTCTCCTGACGCTGGCGGGCGGGATCGTGCTGCGCAGTTCCTTCGGGGCCATCGGCCTGTTCAGCGGCAGCGTGCTGGCCGGTGCCAGTATCGGCATCATTGGTGTGCTGCTGCCGGGCATCGTCAAGCGCGACTTCCCGAAGCAGGCCGGGACCATGACCGGCGTCTACACCATGGCCCTGTGCCTGGGCGCGGCCATGGCGGCGGGCGCGACCGTCCCGTTGAGCGAGCACTTCGATAAAAGCTGGGCCCTTGGCCTGGGCTTCTGGGTGGTCCCGGCGCTGGTGGCCGGTTTGTTCTGGTTGCCGCAAGTCGGTCAGAGACAGGGCGCCCACAACGTTGCTTATCGAGTGCGCGGTTTGTTGCGCGATCGACTGGCCTGGCAGGTTACGGCTTACATGGGGCTGCAATCGTCCCTGGCGTACATTGTGTTCGGGTGGCTGCCGTCGATCCTGATGGGTCGCGGCCTGACCCCGACCCAGGCGGGCCTGGTGCTGTCGGGCTCGGTCATCATTCAGCTGATCAGCTCCCTGACGGCCCCTTGGTTGGCCACTCGTGGCAGGGATCAACGCCCGGCTATCGTGATCGTCATGCTGATGACGCTCGGCGGTTTGTTCGGTTGCCTTTACGCGCCGATCGAAGGCCTGTGGGGTTGGGCGATTCTGCTGGGTCTGGGGCAGGGTGCGACCTTCAGCCTGGCGCTGACGCTGATCGTGCTGCGCTCGCGTGATTCCCATGTGGCGGCGAACCTGTCGAGCATGGCCCAGGGCTTCGGTTATACCCTGGCGTCCCTGGGCCCGTTCGCGGTCGGCATCGTCCACGACTGGACCGGCGGCTGGAGCGCCGTCGGTTGGATCTTTGGCGTGATCGGCCTTGGTGCAATCGTCGCGGGCCTCGGGGCCGGGCGTTCGCTGTACGTCCAGGTGACCAGCGAAAAAGTCTGACTCACAGGTAGACCACATCCAGCGTCGCCGAACCGTCGAGCTGGATGTCGGCGCTCACGTCCAGTTCGGACGTCGGGGAAATGACGGTTTCGACGGTCACCCGGCTGCTCAGGTTCTGAATCGCAATCGGTCCGGCGCTGCTACCGGCCACGTCTGTGAACCCGAGGTAACTTCTGGCGCCCACCGGTATTGGTCGGCTGCTCGACGTGCTCCAGGCCATGCCGCCGGTGGTGGAGTCGGTGCGAAAGACCTGCGCCAGTTCATCTGCTACGGTCTGGGTTGGATCGAAGTTCAGCGAGTACAGGCCAATCTTGTTGCCGCTGATGTCGTGACTCAGCCCATAGTAAATCTCGCTGTTGACGATGGCGGAGCCGTCGCGATTGTCGCGCATCACCAGGGCAAAGCGTGCCGGACCATTGCACTGGAGGGTGAATTCGAGGGTCTTGTCGCGCAGCTGCGTTCGCTTGTCGACGCTCAGGTCCTTGTATGAAATCTTTCCGTAATCAACGAGGCCGTTGTTTGAAAGGCCTGGCGTGCACGCGATGGGCGTTATCCGGCCCTTGACGCTCAGGTCTACGGTGGAGGCGGCGAGGGCCTCAGGGATGTTAATCAGGAGCAATGTGGCCCAGAGTGCGGCGAGATGGCGTGTCATGTTCATGTTGTCCTTTTCGTTGGCCGGGTGTCAGTGCCCAGGGCATGGCGCCCTGGGCCAACTCGGTTGGGTCAGAGGTATTTCATTTCCAGCGTGGCCGCCCCGTCGATGCTGACTTCATTGCTCAGGTCGAGGTTGTTCGCAGGCGAGATGGACGCACCGATGACCAATTCCATGTCCAGGTCTTTAACGAGGATCGGTTGGCTTAAATCTGCTTTGTCGGCGACCGATACGTAATAACCTGGGGTCCAGAACAAATGACCGACCCAGCCCGCCTGGCCATCCTCTGATTTGATCGCCTGTACCGACTGGCCGTCAGCGACCGCGCTGGACATGCCCAGCAAGTACCGTCCAATGTTCTGGGTGTCGTTGATTTTCCCGAGGCCGAATGCCGTGCTCAGATCGCTGGAGCCTGCGCGGTTGTCGATGCCTTGGAGAGCGAAACGGGTAGCGGCGTCGCAATTGACACTCAGGTTTACAGTGCGTGGCTCAAGGTTCGTGCTGGTGGTCGGGTTCAGGTCTTTGGCCGAAATCTTGCCGTAGTCGACATTGCCGCTCCCGGACAGGCTCGGCGAGCAGGCATTGGGTGTGATGGTGCCAGTGACCGCCAGGTCGGTGCTTGAGACTGCCAGGGCAAGGGGCACGATACTGGCAAAGGCGAAAGCGGACAGGGCTGCAAGGTATTTCTTCATCTTTATCTCTCTCTTTTCAGGTTGTTTTCCCGACGTGCCCAAGGCCTTTTACCCTGGGTTTGGCAGGTTGGGGGCTGGTGCTACAGGTAAATGATCTCGATCGTTCCCGCGCCATCCAGATCGATGACGTGGCTCAGGTCCAGGCTGTCGGTAGGCGCGATCACGGCGTTGACGGTCACGCGGGTGCTCAGGTTCTGGATCATCGCCGGCCCCGTGCTGCGACCGGCGGTGTCGGAGAAGCTCAGGTAAGTGTTTTTGGCCAGGGCAATCGGGTTTGCACTGGCGCTGCTCCATGCCACACCGGCACTGTTGGAGTCGGTGCGATACAGACGAGCGAAGCTGTCGGCGGCGGCGTTGGCCGGGTCGATGTTGACTGAGTAATGGCCGATCCTGTTGTTGCGCGTATCAAGGCCGAGGCCGTAGGACGCGTCGCCGTCGACGGTTGCCGAACCGGCACGGTTGTCGTGCATGATCAAGGCAAAGGCCGTGGGCGCATCGCAACCCACGCGCAACAGTAACGAGCGAGGTGCCAGGAGCGTGGGCTGGGTGGCATTCAGGTCATTGATGGTCAGGTTGCCGAAGTCGACCACGCCACCATTGGACAGCGCCGGCTCGCACGCGGCCGGCGCGAAGCGCGCACGCAATGTCGCCTCGCGGCTGGTCCCGGCGGCGATCGCGTCAAACACGCCGGTCGTCTCCCAGGCCAGTGCATCACGGACCTGCATACCGTGTTCCTGCACCCAGGCGGATAGCTCGAGTTGGGCCGAGAAGGTGCTCCCCCGCGCCGGTACGCCAGACAGCAGCGGAACAACCCCATGATCGGGTCGCCAGATCAGTTGCGAGGCGGTTTGCGCGGGTGGTTGGCCGGCACCGGCAATCAATCCGAGTTCAACTGACTGACCGTCCAACACCCCATCGCGAATCCGGATCTGATAACTGCCCCGGTCGGCGAAATGGAAACGCTGGTTGGTGGCCGCCATGGCCCGGTAAAACAGGCTCATGTCGACGGGCGCTGGACAATTGAGGGTCAGGCTCAATCGACGGTCGCCCAGGTGGCGCTCCTGTGCGATGCCAGGGCGAATCGCTCGGTTCATCAGGCCGTAATCGAGCACCGGCTGGCTGAGGGTGAGTTGACAGTTCTCGGCCGACGCCGAGGCCAGAGGCGTGAACCCGCTCAATGCCAAGGGGGCAAGCAGGACGAGTAGGGAGCGGGACAGGTTCATGCAGTCATCCTCAAAGTGCTCGGCACTTGGCAGGGGCGGTTTCGTAGTACGCATTGGTGTCGGCGTGCTCTGGAAGCTCGAACTGCAACTCGCACGGTTCCAGCCCCGGCGCCTTGATAAACAGCGTGCGGGTGTCGAGGACGTTGGGCAGGAACACCAGGCCACCCTCCTGCACCAGCGTCACGAATTCTCCCTCCTGGTTGTTCACGGAGGCGCCGCGAGGCAAGGGGGCACCGTTGACGGTGGTGACCTTGAGCAGGGCACGGCGGGTGAGGGTTACGCCGAACTCGACCCTGTCGACAGCGCCGCGCCCGGCGGAAATCACCGCCAAACCGTTGTTGATGTCGGCGTTGCGCGGCAGCGTCTTGGTGTCGACTTCTACCGGGCTCTTGCCATAGGCCGAGACTTGCGGGATCACGGCCTGGCCCTGCCAGTCGGTCCACACCGGCCCGCTGGGGGTCGACACTTTGATGGCGCCCATGTCGGCGACCGAGAGCAGCGCAAAGGTGTCGCTGATCGAATAGGGCGACAGTGTCACGCCGCCGCCATGGACCACGGCGCCGCCGCGAGCACTGGCCTGATAGCTGGTACGCTCGGCATCGCTGCGCGTGTAGTTGACGTCCAGTTGGGTATAGCGCGGCAGGAGCGAGACTCCGGCAGTGGACTGGACTTGCCTGTCACGGGAGTCGTGTTCGACGCCGACGCGATAGGCCAGTTGATCGTTGACTTGTTCACTCAAACCGACGCCGCTGCGGTATTCACCCCCCGAACTTCGCACCCAGGTCCGTGCTCGCCGGTTTTCACCCAGGGGGATGCTGAGGTTCACGTAGACGCTGTCGTCGTTGCGGTCAGCGCCGCTGACTTGCCATTCGGCGGTCGCCGAGACCGAGACGCCAGCGAGGGTGGTGCCCCAGGACGCGAGGGCGCGACTGGTGCCCTGGCCGTCGAACGAGTTCGACTGGCTGAAGCCGCCACTGAATGCGCCCAGCCAGGGGTGCGCCCACGAAAGAGAAATGTTCTGCCGGTCGCGATAGCGCGAGTTCCGGTCGTCGGGGGTGGTATCGAACACCGCCTCTTCCAGTTCCCGATAACCCAAGGTGCGATAAGAACTGCCCGCGTTGAGCGACCAGCGATCACTTAGACGGTGCGAGGCCATCAAGTCGGCCTGGACGCCTTGGCCGGAATCCTTGCCGGTTGCGTCGGCACTGACCAGCGTGGCTTGGACGTGGGTTTGCGGGGAGACCAGCAGCCCCAGGCCGGCACCCGCCGCGCGGTAGTCGGCTGCACCGGTCAGGCCACCGCTGATCTGCACCTGCGAATGCAACGCACCGCTCCAGCCACCGCTGATGACCCAGGGTTCCTCGCCTTTTTCGTTCCCCACTCGGCGCACCTGTCCCGCCGCTAGCGAAAATCCGGGCGCAGGTAATCCAACACCGAGCATCGCCGCTGGCACGATAAAACTTCGTTCGCTGCCGTCGATCTCCTTGACGGTGACTTCCACGTCGGAGCGGCTGTTGAGCCGCCGGACGTTGTCCAGTGCAAACGGGCCGGCGGGCACCACGGTGGAGTAGATCAGCGCACCGTTCTGCCGCACTTCGACCTGGGCCTGACTATTGGCTATCCCCTGGATTACCCCGCCTTGCCCCTCGACTTGCAAGGCTTGCTCGTTAAGCACTTGCAGGCCGGTGATCTGCGCGCCCGTCAGGATCGGGTTGTAGAGATTGATCTGGCCTGCCTGAAACACCGCCTGATGGCTGGCGAAAGTTCGTTGTGCGTAGGCGGCGATGTGGGTGGTGCGCGACACATTGTCCTGCCAGGTTTGTACCTGACGGCTGCGTACGATCCAGTCGCCGGCATTGAAACCCACTTCGGTATTGGCCGAGGCGTAGCGACTGGAGTCGTCGCCATAGCGGCTGTGTTGGCCGGTCACGTCATAGTTGAGCAAGGCCGCGAAGCCACCGGTCTGGTAGCCGGATACGTCAAGGACGACAGGGCGAATGGCGTCGGTGGGAACGATCAGGGCCAACGCCAGATTAGCCGGGTCCTGTTCGATGGCAGTCTGCGGTGAGGTGCCTAGAAAGTCATAGCAGCGGCCGTCGTCGAGGCTGCGCTCGGGCACATTCAGGTTGGCCTTGTCGAGCAGGGGGCGATCGAAGCACAGTGCGCCCTGGCGGTCGAACGTAATGTCAACCCGCCCCTGGCGCTGCCCATTGACGCTGAGGGTCACCGAATGCTGACCTGCGGCGAAACGGGGCGCCTGCATCAGCAAGGTCGCCAAGGCTGGATCGATGCCGCGTTGGCGCAAGGTGTTGGTGTCGAACGATGCCAGCAACAGGTCATCACCGCGGGCGTCGAGCATCATCAGCGCATTGACCACCAGCACGGCCGCGGCAGCCCTGAGCGCGGACAAAATAGGGCGAGTGTGGCGAACGACGGGCACGGCTTCGCCATCACGGCATACAGATACTGTGTTCATGGGATTCACTTGGGTTATGCCGGCCTGCCTCTTACGCTGAGGTCAGGCACGCGAGTGGCAACGGCTCAGGACCGTCGCCAGGACACTTCGGCGCTCTTCGTTCCTTCTTCGCGCAGTCAGTGGGTTTCAGGATTCGAGTGGGGCCTCGAAGTGCGGTACGGCAAAACCGTAGACCGTGGCCGGCTGTATCCGCACGCGGTTTCCACCGGCACCATCGATGGCCACACTCAGCGTTTCACCCGGCAGCACATAAGTGCGCGGGAGCAGCGCTGATCCATTGCCGGGCAGCAGCGTCAGCTCCTGAGCCAGGCGCACGACGTAGGGTGTTGGGTTATGCACGCTGAGCTGATCGTTTTTCAGGCGCCAGGCCAGCCCCGTCCAAGGTGTGCGATTGGGGGCCAGGCCCTTTGGGTGCAAGATCACTGGCAGGTTCTGTCGCACGGTCACACCCACCCGCGCGTGTCCCGCCTCGGCAGGGGGGCGGTCCTGGGGCATGCCTTCGAAAATCACCCGCTTGAGGCGTTGGGTCGTCAATGGCGCCGACGATTGCAGGATGAATCGCACCAGTTGACTCTTGGCTGGCTCGACCCGGGCCAATGGCGGCGTGACGAACAGCAGCGACTCCTTATCCTCGGGGATGTCTTCGAGTGTGACATGCAACAAGGCCAGCGTTGCGTCGGTATTGGTCACCGAGACGGAGGCTTCGCCATCGGCTTCGTTCACGATGACCACAGACGTGTCGGGCACCATGCCATCCGCCAGAACATGGCCGCAGAACAGGAAGGCGAGGGTGCTGATACACCGTTTAAGGCTCGAAATGCCCTTGGATAATTTCATGGTCAAACCCTGTATGAGAGAGGGACGCAAAACAAGAGTTGGCATGGCTAGAGGTACCTGAGGTCGAGCACGATGGCGCCGTCCAGCGGCACCTCCTGATTCAGGGTCAGGAAGCTCGCGGCGTTGATGGAAGTGTTGATGTGCAGCGTGGCCGTCAGTAGGCGATGGGGTTCCGGTACCAGCGTGCCGGGCCTGGCGAAGCCCATGTAGTTGTTTGGGTAGACATTGGTTTCCGGGAACCAGGTCAAGCCCTGATTGCTCGACGCGAGCACCAGTGCCGGACCTCCGTCAGCCACCGCATTGCGCAGCGCCAGACTCACCGCGCCCAGACGTTCGTCGGGGGCATGGACGTTCCATCCCAGGCCGTAATAAAACCCCGGTCCCAGTGATGAGTCTTCGCGGTTATCGCGGCCCACCAGCACAAACAGCAGGGCTTCGTTGCAACTCACGTGAAGCTCCAGCTGGCGGCTGGGCAAGGGGCTCAGCTCGTATTGATTCAGGCTGCGCGCCGGCACCATGCCGTGGTCGACAATACCGCCGTCCGACAACAGGACGTCGCAGGCATTGGGCGTGATGTGGCCCACGACGTTCAGTTCAACCTCGGACGCGGCAATCGCCTCTGGCCTGAAACCCAGCAGGCAGAAGACGGCGAACAGGTGTGAAATCGCATGTTTCATAACGGTCTGAAATCCTTGTCAGCTCGATGCAGAGAAGAGCGGCCAGGGGACTGAGCCGCTCTCGATCCGTCGGTGGGTTACAGGTAGCGCACGGTCAGGGTGACGGAGTCATCGATGGCGACTTCGTTGGTCAGGGTGAGTGAGTTGGTGGGGGCGATTCGCGGCGAGATGTAGAGGTCGGAAGTCCACGTCTGGAAAGGAATCGGCGCCACGGTAGCGGTGTCGGTCACCGTCAGGATGTTGTCAGTGGCAAGATCACGAGCAAGACCCCAGGTCGAGCCGCTATCGTAGGACTCGATCGTTCTCACTGTTGCACCATCGGCAATCGGCGCCACCAATCTCATGCTCATGGCTCCCAGCTTTTCGTTGCCGTTGATGAGTCCCAGGCCGAACTCCAACGAATCATTAGGGATGTAGGACGAGCCGGCGCGGTTGTCCTTGGCTTCAACTGCTGCCAGGGTAGCGGCGTCGCAAGTCAGAGCCAGCTGTAATGTTTTGGTATCGAGGTATGTCGCCTTATCCGCATTCAAATCCTTCGCCGAAATCTTGCCGTAATCCACCAGCCCCCCTTGGGACAAGGTCGGCTCGCAGGCACTCGGGGTAATGATGCCGGTTACGGTCAGGTCGACGCTCGAGGCGGCGAAAGTGCTGGCGCTGGCGGTGAGCAACATGGCGACGAGCAGGGTATTGAGTGTCTTTTTCATTGTGAGCCTCCAGGAATATCAGTAAGTGATTTGCATCGTGACGTGACCGTCGATGGGCAGTTCATCGAGCAGGGTCAGGTCAGTCGCAGGCGCGATAATGGTGTTGGCCCGCAGGCGAGCACTCAGATGTTGCAAGGCAATGGGCGTGTGCGGATCGCCCGGGGTGGCAAACGCGGTCAGGGCGGCGTGGCCCAGATAGGAGGAGGGCCCCCAACTGGCGCCGTTGTTACGCGACATGATGGTCACCACCGGGTTGCTGTCGGCCTGCGGTTCGAATATGCCGAAGCCGACGCTGCCGAGGTTTTGATCATCGTTGACCGTTCCCAGACCGTGGTAAGCCGCAATGACGGCCGAAGTACCGGCGCGGTTGTCGATCGTTGTCAGGGTGAAGAGCGTGGGGCCTTCACAGTCGACCTGGAGTTGTAGATCCCCGGGGGGCAAACGGGTCGGAAGCTGCTGATCGAGGTTTTTCGAGGTCAGTTTGCCGTGATCGATGATGCCGCCGCCCGACAGCGAGGGTGTGCAGGAACTGGGTGTGATGGTGCCGCTGACACTCAGCTCCGTGGTGCCGGCCGCCAGTACGGCGGGGGCGAACGCCAGCAACAGGGTCGTGGAGATTGCAAAAGAACATCTGTCCATGATGGGTCTTCCTTGTGTGTAAGGGGCATGCCGTTTATGGGCATGACCGGTTGGAGGAGACGGATTTACAGAGGTCTGTTTCGCAACGCAGCTGTCAGCCGGGATAAACGCTTGTACATGTGTTCAGTTCTCCTTGAAGTTCGACGTTGTGAGTGCCCAGTGTGGGCAGCGCGCAATCTAACGGTCGCGGAAACAAGGTGAAATGCAACTAATACGAAAAGTTACGGTTCGCGGACTGAAAGGTTCCTTGGCGGTGCCTCAGTGATTGGAAGATATTTGTTGCCTTAATGGGCGACCATGAGCACTAAACGATTGTTGTTTTCTTGGAAGTGACGGGGTTTCCCTGTGCGCGGGAGTAATTTATCGGCCTGGTTTGGCGGGTGAATTGAAACTAATGCGAGAGAGGAATTGAGAATGTTTAGTGAAAGTTCAGAGCAGTGGAGGTGCAAAATGATCTGCAATTTACAATTTGTATTGTCTCGGGGAGCTGTCTGTAGGCTTTGTGTGTGGTCCAAATAGCCAGGAATTGTAGGGCGGTTCCTTATCTTCCATAGGACAAAGTCCTGTCGCCCGCCTATGCTGGGTCAGGCGAGATTTGGTTGAATTTTGATCGTTGTGATGAGAACGGGACGGCGCTATTTTTCAGATATTCCAGTCATCTAACAGGATAAATCTGACAATGCGCGTAATCATTGCTGACGACCATCCTGTCGTTCGGATCGGCATGCGAATGCTCACCGACCTGAGCGGCACTTGTGTGATTGTGGGAGAAGCCGAGGGGCCGGACAGCCTGTTCAGTCTGCTTTCAACCACTTCCTGCGAGCTGTTGATCACCGATTTCTGCATGCCTGGCAATGTGCAGGCCGATGGCTTGCGGATGCTCAGCAGGGTGCGTCGTCGCCATCCGACGACCTCGATCATCCTGGTGACCATGTTCGCCAACGTTACGACTCTGAGAGCTGCGCTGGGTCAAGGCGTCGTGGCGATCGTCGCCAAGGATGCTTCGGCCAAGGAGCTGCCGATGGCAATCCGTGCAGTGAGCGAAGGCCGGCGATTCATCAGTCAGGCCCTTCATGCGGTACTGCTGCAAGCCGATGCGGAAGCCCAGTCGAGTAGTCCCTCTCTGTCAGCCAAAGAGCACGAGGTGGTCAGGATGCTCGCCAGCGGCATGACCGTCAGTGAAATTGCCGAGCATTTCAAACGCAGCGTGTCGACCATCAGCAAACAAAAAAACATGGCCATGCAAAGGTTGGGTATCTCCACGGATGTGGATTTATTTGCCTATGCGCGTGACAGTGGCATGGTGCATCAGATGCGGCTGTAAGTTATTTTACATTTAAGAATCGTATTAATTGTATTTTTTGACGCCAGGCCTTCGCTTATATTTTTATGCGCTGTAAGTGCAAGTAAATAAAGTCTATTCCTGGAGTTGATAAGTATGAACAAGCGTTTCGGTTGTATGGCGATAGGGCTCTTCCTTATCGCGTCGTCCAATGTCTATGCGGCGTCCAGTGTCGACCTTAGAGTGACGGGGAGCATTACCCCAAGTGCCTGCGTGCCACAGCTCTCAAGTGGCGGTTTGATTGATTACGGGAAAGTTTCAGTCAAGGACTTGAGGTGGGACAAGGTCATGCCGGTGCAACGGCTGCAGTTGTCCGTGAACTGTGACGCGCCACTTTTTTTGCGATAAAAAGCACCGATAACCGGTCAGGCACTGCACACAACAACAGTTCTTCGGCTTTCGGCCTGGGGCTGGGCGTGAACGATCACAAGCTGGGCATGTACAACCTCACAATGGAAAATGCCTTGGCTGACGGTGCGGTGGCGCGTCTGGTTGAATCGGTCGACAGCACCACCTGGTTCCCGGTTTCCGAAGGTCAGGCGTGGCAGCCCACATGGATGAGGACCGCCAACGCATCAGGTCCGGATTATGCTCCTGTCGCCATGCAGACCTTTGAAGCCGATATGGTCGTCGCAACGACCATCGCCCAGTTGAGGAACCTGGCAGCTGAGGTCTCGTTGGACGGCAGCGCAACCCTGGACATCGTCTACCTCTAGGCTACGCGGCAGGTGCCACCATTTTCATGGTGAATGACCATGGTTTTTCCCGCCCTCACGGATTATCGTGCTGGCCAATTGACCATTTTCGAAGGACGCCGACCATGAGTGATGACCACAACGCCTTGATCACCCGGTTCTATCAGGCCTTCCAGCGTCTGGATGCCGACGCCATGTGCGCCTGTTACACCGACGACGTGGTGTTCAGCGACCCCGCGTTCGGCGAACTGCGCGGCCGCGATGCGGGTGACATGTGGCGGATGCTCACCACCCGGGCCAAGGAATTTTCCCTGAGCTTCGACGGTGTGCGCAGCGACGAACGCAGCGGCGGTGCCCACTGGGTGGCGACCTACCTGTTCAGCCAGACGGGCAACACCGTGGTCAACGACATTCAGGCACGCTTCGTATTTCGCGATGGCAGGATTTGCGAGCACCACGACAACTTTGACCTGTGGGCCTGGTCGCGTCAGGCCCTGGGCTTCAAGGGTCTGCTGCTGGGCTGGACGCCTCTGGTGCGCAACGCCGTTCGTGCCCAGGCGCTCAAGGGGCTGAGGGCATTTCAGGCCAGTCGCTGATAAGATTGCGGCCTGTTTCCTTGAAGCCTTGACCGTCACGTGAACGCTCCCAGCGAATCCTCTGTTGTCGCCGCCGAACAGGTGCCGGCCAGCAAACCCTGGTTTGTCTACCTTGTACGGGCGGCCAATGGGTCGCTGTATTGTGGGATCAGCGACGATCCCATTCGCCGATTCGCCAAGCACCAGAGCGGCAAAGGTGCACGCTTCTTTCTATCGAGCCCCGCCATGGCACTGGTGTACACCGAAGCCTGCCGTGACAAAAGCGAAGCGTTGCGTCAGGAACGGCTGATCAAGAAGCTCAGGAAAAGCGCCAAGGAATGCCTGGTGGCGACCTTTGCTGCAGGCTTATCAATCTGACTGATGGGTTCCCATCAGGCAGATCGGTAGGCCGCTCACGGATTGCGCGCTAAGCTGCGGATTCCTATTCGAGCGGCGGAGCCGAGCATGTCCGAGTTGATTCTTCATCATTACCCGACGTCCCCATTCGCCGAAAAGGCCCGCCTGCTGCTGGGCTTCAAAGGCTTGTCCTGGCGCTCGGTCAAGATATCGCCAGTGATGCCCAAACCTGATCTGACCGCACTGACCGGCGGCTATCGCAAAACCCCGGTGCTGCAAGTCGGCGCGGACGTTTACTGCGACACTTCGTTGATTGCCCGGCGACTGGAGCAGGAGAAAGCCTTGCCGGCATTTTTCCCCGAAGGTCAGGAAATGATCGCAGCGACCTTCGCGGCGTGGGCCGATTCTGTGGTGTTCCAGCATGCGGTCAGCCTGGTGTTTCAGCCGGAATCAATCGCTGTACGTTTTGGCAGCTTGTCGCCGGAAGCGATCAAAGGCTTTCTCGCTGATCGCGCGGCGCTGTTCAGTGGTGGCAGTGCCAGCAAGTTGTCATCGGAGCAGGCACGGCATCAATGGCCGACGATCATGGCGAGGCTGGAGCAGCAGTTGCGACGCGAGCAGGGTGATTTCCTGTTCGGTGCACCGTCGATTGCCGACTTCGCTCTGGCTCATTGCCTGTGGTTCCTGAAGGCGACGCCGGTGACCGCGCCGCTGGTGGATGCATATCCGGCGGTGGCCGCGTGGCATGCAAGGGTTTTGGGTTTCGGTCATGGTGCGTCCAGCGAGATGACGTCGGAACAAGCGCTGGAAGTGGCGCGCAATGCCAAGCCAGCGGCGTTGCCGGATGAAATGTTCGATGAGCCGAATGGGTTTGAGGCGGGTCAGCAGGTGATCATCGCCGCGACCGACTACGGCGTTGACCCGGTGGCCGGGGAGCTGCTGTTTGCCGGGCGCGAGGAGCTGATTTTGCGCCGCGAAGACGAGCGTGCCGGGGTGGTGCATGTGCACTTTCCGCGCTTTGGTTTTCGTATTGAAAAACGCTGACAAACAACTGTGGGAGCGAGCAAGTCGAATCGTCGCACCGCCGCTCCCACAGGGGTAATCAGTGTCCACCAGGGCTATTTCAACGCCGCCATGATCGCATCCGGGTCATAGCCGCGAATCTGAGTCCCGTTCACCTCGATGAACGGAATGCCGCCACCCCCCAACGCTTCATAGGCCTTGCGGGCGTGCGCGTCTTTCTCGATGTCGAATTCCTTGTAGGGAATGCCCTTCTGATCGAGGAAACGCCGACTCAGTTTGCAGTAGCCACACCATTCGGTGCTGTAAAGCACGACATTGGCGCTGGCCTGAATCTGTTGCGAAACCACCTGCGAAGGATTGAACACCCGCTCGATTTTGCCCCAGTTCTGATAGACCACGACCACCAGCAGGATCAGCAGGCATTTTTTCAGCACGCTGCCCAGCATCAGTTACGGCGCTTGAGCTGGTCGGTGAGTGAGGTCGGCAGCCCCTTGATGATCAACGTGCCGGCTTCTTCGTCGTACTCGATCTTGGAGCCCAGCAGGTGGGCCTCGAAACTGATCGACAGGCCTTCGGCACGGCCGGTGAAGCGGCGGAATTGGTTGAGGGTGCGTTTGTCCGCCGGGATCTCTGGCGACAGGCCGTAGTCCTTGTTGCGAATGTGATCGTAGAACGCTTTCGGACGCTCTTCGTCGATCAGTTCCGAAAGCTCTTCCAGGCCCATGGGCTCGCCCATTTTCGCCTGGCTGCTGGCGTAATCCACCAGGGCCTTGGTTTTCTCCCGGGCGGAGTCTTCGGGCAAGTCTTCGCTCTCGACGAAGTCGCTGAACGCCTTGAGAAGCGTGCGGGTTTCGCCCGGGCCATCGACACCTTCCTGGCAGCCGATGAAGTCACGGAAATACTCCGAGACCTTCTTGCCATTCTTGCCCTTGATGAAGGAAATGTACTGCTTGGACTGTTTGTTGTTCTGCCACTCGGAGACGTTGATCCGTGCGGCCAGGTGCAATTGGCCCAGGTCGAGATGGCGCGACGGCGTGACGTCCAGCTCTTCGGTCACCGCCACGCCTTCACTATGGTGCAGCAGCGCGATGGCCAGGTAATCGGTCATGCCCTGTTGATAGTGGGCAAACAGCACATGGCCACCGGTGGACAGGTTCGATTCTTCCATCAGCTTTTGCAGATGCTCTACCGCCACTCGGCTGAACGCAGTGAAGTCCTTGCCCCCCTCGAAATACTCCTTCAGCCAGCCGCTGAATGGATGCGCCCCCGACTCGGCATGGAAGAACCCCCACGCTTTGCCTTGTTTGGCGTTATAGCTCTCGTTGAGGTCGGCGAGCATGTTCTCGATGGCGGCGGACTCGGCCAGTTCGGAGTCGCGAGCGTGGAGAACAGCGGGCGTACCGTCGGGTTTTTTCTCGATCAGGTGGACGATGCAATGACGGATCGGCATGGGCTTCTCGGCTGATTGAAGAGAGGAGGGCGTGCTCCCCCAAAAGTTGCCAAGTGTACCGCAACCACTGGTTTTGGCGCGGTGCGAAGGGCAATTCACGGGTCATCGACGGCCCTTATGCAGTTTTTTATCAATTTAGAGCAATAAAGCTGACCAAATGGGTAGGCAGAGGCGGATATTTCCTTGTCTCTGTGCTAGTTTTGCCCGGTCTTACGCGAAGTCACTGCGTTAAGCGTGCAGTCAGCAAATGTCAGGTCGAACCAAACCCTGATTTCGGCATCTATAACCCGACTCGTCGCGGTTATTGGTCGAGGGTGCCAGATCCAGAAGATCGGGCTCGATGGCTGACACTGCACTCTGCAATCCATATGAATTTGATAGGGAAGGAACACTACATGGCTCTTACTAAAGACCAACTGATCGCCGACATCGCT
>Ga0308165_1003012_pt1 | contig 18823 bp, 16 predicted proteins | sample PhyWR2_FD_201032 | JGI IMG/M metagenome (GOLD analysis project Ga0308165, IMG submission 201032) | Phyllosphere microbial communities from UC Gill Tract Community Farm, Albany, California, United States - DLSLW.R2 | ecosystem: Host-associated > Plants > Phyllosphere > Unclassified | place: USA...
AGCGTGCGCTGGGTGGAAAGTTACGAGCGTATCGCCGAGCAGGCCAGCGAGCTGCCTGGCACGCGCCATGTGTGCATCGGCGACCGCGAGTCGGACATGCTGGCGCTGCTGGTGATGGCGCGCAAGATGAACCACGCGGCTGACTACCTGGTGCGCTGCCAACACAACCGCGTGCTACCCGAAGGGGGCAAGCTGTGGGATGGCGTTATGGCCCGCGCGCCGCTGGGGCGTATCCGCTTTGAAATGCCGGCCGGTCGCGGACGCAAGGCCCGCACGGTCGAGCACGAGGTGCGCGCTCAGCGTGTCGTGCTGCCCGACCGCCAGGGCGGCGAGCTTGAAGTGACTTGCCTTATTGCATCGGAAGTCAACGCACCGGCAGGTGCCAAGCCGGTGCTCTGGCGTTTGCTGACCAACCGAGTGGCGAGCACGCTGGCAGCAGCAGTCGAACTCATCGATTGGTACCGCGCCCGATGGGAAGTTGAGCTTTTTTTCCTGGTACTCAAAGAGGGCTGCCGTGTCGAGCGCTTGCAGCTGGCCGACACCGAGCGGCTGCAGACCGCGCTGGCGCTGTACATGGTCATTGCCTGGCGCATCAACCGCCTGATGCGGCTGGGTCGCACTTTGCCCGATTTGCCGGCTGACCTGTTGTTCGAGCCCGACGAGTGGCGAGCGGCGTTCGTCCTGAACAAAAAGCCCGTGCCCCGGCAGACGCCCGCGCTTAACACCGTGGTGCGCCTGATTGCCCAGCGCGGCGGCTTTCTGGGCAGAAAGCACGATGGCGAACCGGGCGCCCGGACGATTTGGTTGGGTATGCAGGAAATTGCCGTCTTCGTCGAGGGTGCCCGTTATGCCCGGCAGTTTAGCGATGGCTGACTTGTGTGTAATGGGATGGGCTCAAGGCCATCCATTCGCAAAAGCTCTACCGACCAGAAACCGGCAAAGTCGATGCCTACGCAAACCTGCAACTGATCCTGACCAGGCCAATCGACTGGGAACTGGTACGTCAGCAGTACGACCAGATGGTCAAGTACACAACGGCGTTGCGTTTGGGCACGGCAGAAACCGAAGCGATTTTGCGGCGTTTCACCAAGAAAAACGTGCAGCACCCGACCTACAAGGCGTTTGCCGAGTTGGGCAAGGCGATCAAGACCATCTTCCTGTGTCGCTACCTTCACTCCGAACCACTTCGCCGCGAGATCAACGAGGGATTGAACGTGGTCGAGCAGTGGAACGGCGCCACTGACTTCGTATTCTTCGCCCGCCGAGGCGAAATGGCCAGCAACCGTCGCGAGGATCACGAAATCAGCATGCTCGCGCTGCACCTGATCCAAAACAGCATGGTCTACGTCAACACCTTGATGATTCAGAAAGTGCTCGATCAGCCGCACTGGCACGGAAAACTGACAGCGCGTGACTATGCGGCCCTGACGCCGTTGATTTGGGAGCACGTCAACCCGTATGGACGATTCGACCTTGATATGAATGCCAGACTGGCATTGCTGTGATTGAAGTGGCGGCTGGTGACACGACTGCTTGTTCTACCCCGTATTGTTAGCCGCTCTAACAGTGCATTTCAAAACCTCCCTTGAAGTGCATTGAAGCAGATGAGAGAGCAAGCCAAGCAAGTCAAAGCATGATGCATGTCCAGCCTTCGTTCGTAGCGAATGGACAACCGGCGCATCCGCGCAAACCATGCCAAGGTACGCTCGACGACCCAGCGGTGTCGGCCCAGCCTCTCGCTACTATCTACGCCTCGGCGAGCAATGCGCGGGCAGATGCCGCGCTGGCGGCAAGCCAGGCGGCAGCGCTTGGCGTCATACGCCTTGTCGGCGTGCAACTTGTCTGGCCTACGCCGAGGCCTGCCGAGCTTGCCTTTGAGCGGCACCACTGCATCGAGCAGTTCGGCCAGCGGCACGCTGTCATGCACATTGGCGCCTGTCAGGACAAAGGCCAGCGGCAACCCATTGCGGTCGGTCAGCAGGTGGCGCTTTGTGCCCGCCTTGCCTCGGTCCGTAGGATTCGGGCCTGTGGCTGTGCCCCCCTTTTTGCCGGGATGGACGCGCTGTCCATACAGGCTCGGCTCCAGTCGATGCGTCCTGCCCAGTGCAGACGGTGCAGAAACTCTTGGTGCAATCGCTCCCACACTCCTGCCATGTGCCAGTCGCGGAGCCGGCGCCAGCACGTCACGCCCGAGCCGCAGCCCATTTCCTGGGGCAGCATCTCCCAGGGGATGCCTGAGCGCAGCACGAACAGGATGCCGGTGAGCGCTGCGCGGCCAGACACCCGAGGGCGCCCGCCCTTGGGCTTGGGCGGCTCGGCAGGCAACAGCGGCTCTACGATGGACCAAAGTTCATCAGTTACCAATGCTCTTTTCATAACCCCGAGCTATGGGAGCCCAGACAAATTTCTAGGTTTTGAAAGGCACAGTAAACCTTGAAAAGATACAAGAACCTCAAAGCGGATGCTTGCGCTTCAATAAGTGCAAGAAACGCATCAATTCCTTTAAAAGTTGCAATTTACAACGCGGTGCCGTTTGCGAAGAATACGCCCGAGATGAATGCCCATTGCTGCAGCACGTCTTTGTGACCCTGCAACAGCGTATCCCTTCACCCAAGACGAAGGGGTAGGCATCAAAACTCCGCCATGCACAGGAAACCCCGATGTTCACATTCATTACCGTTTACCGCCGGCCTGAAGGCTTGCCATGCTGAACCGCAAGATACCCTGCGTGCTGATGCGCGCTGGCACCTCGCGCGGCCCCTTCTTTCTGCGCGAATGGCTACCCGAGGGCGATGAAGCGCGCGACCAGGCCTTGATCGGCGCCATCGGCGCGTCCGATCCGCTGCAGCTCGACGGCTTGGGCGGCGGCAGCACGCTCAACAGCAAGGTCGCCATCGTCTCGCGCTCCAACCGGCCCGGATGCGACCTGGACTATCTGTTCGCGCAAGTGGGCGTCGGCCACCAGTCGGTGGACACGCGGCCCAACTGCGGCAACATGCTCTCGGGCGTCGCCCCGTTCGCCATCGAGCAGGGCCTGATCCCTGCGCAGGACGGCCGCACCACGACGCGTGTCTACAACGTCAACACCGGCGCACGCATCGACGTGACCGTGTGCACGCCCGGCGGTCGGGTCACTTACGAAGGTGATGCGCGCATTGACGGCGTGTCCGGCACCGCCGCGCCAATCCTGCTGAACTTCCTCGACGCCTGGGGAGCCATCACCGGCCAGATGTTCCCAACCGGACAGCGCATCGACGTGATCGACGGGCTAGAACTCACCTGCATCGACGCGGCCATGCCCTTGATGATCCTGCGCGCCAGCGACCTGGGCCTGACGGGCCGCGAGCGGCCGGCAGAGCTCGATGCCAACACGGCGCTCCTGGCGCGCATCGAGGCGCTGCGCCTGGTGGCCGGCGCCCGCATGGGCCTGGGCGATGTCTCTGGCAGCGTGATCCCAAAGCCGGTGTTGGTCAGCGCAGGCGACGGCCCGCTGAGCATCACCTCGCGCTACTTCACGCCCCGGCGCTGCCATGCCTCGCATGCCGTGACCGGCGCCATCGGCGTGGCGAGCGCTTTCGCCCTGCCCGGCACCGTTGCCAGCGGCATGGTCCGGACGGCGGGCAAACACCCGCTGACGGTGCTGCACCCGGCCGGGCAGATTGATATTGAAGTCGAGCTCCAGGGCCAAGGCCAAGAGGCCACGATTGAGCGCGCCGCGCTGGTGCGCACCGCCCGCAAGATCATGCAGGGCGAGTTGCACCTGCCCGGCTACGTGTTTCCCAGCTCTGGCATCGAGCCAGCGGCGAGTCCCGATGCCGCCAAGCCCTTCCCTGGCAAGGACATCCAGATCATCGTGCCGACCAGCGCCGGGGGCGGCAACGACACCATGGCGCGCACCTTGATGCGCAAGCTCGGCCCCGTGCTGGGCCAGGGTGTGACGGTGGATAACCGCGCCGGGGCCAACGGCAGCATTGCCAGCGAATTCGTCGCCGCCGCTCAGCCGGACGGTCATACCCTGATGCTGGGCTACATCGCCACCCACGGCATCAACCCGGCCTGGCAGGTGCTGCGCTACGACCCGGTGGCCGATTTCGCGCCAATCGGCCTGGTCGGCCATTCGCCTACGCTGCTGGTCGTGCATGCCGACTTGCCCGTGCGCAGCGTCTCGGAACTGATTGAGTTGATCCAGGCGCAGCCCGGCCGTTTCAGCTACGCCTCGGCCGGCGAAGGCACGGCGCCGCACCTGGCGGCCGAACTGTTCAGGCTGCGCACCGGCATCACGCTGCCCGGCCTGGCCCATGTCGGCGCAGCACCAGCCATTGCCGACACCGCGCGCGGCAACGCCCAGCTGATGTTCCCCAGCCTCTTTACCGCCCAGCCCTACTTGCGCAGCGGCAAGCTGCGGGCGCTGGCGGTGGCCGGACCGGCGCGCCTGGCCAGCCTGCCCGACCTGCCCACGCTGGCCGAGGCAGGCGTGGCCGGCATCGAGCTGACGCAGTGGTACGCCCTGCTCGCGCCAGCCAAAACGCCGGCGCCAGTGGTAGCGCAGCTCAACCGCGCGCTCAACACCGTGCTGCAGGACCCTGAAATCATCGCCCGCTTCGATGCCGATGGCGCCCAGGTGCAGACCAGCACGCCCGAGGAGTTGCACCGCCTGCTGCTGGCCGAACGCCACAAGTGGCGGCAGTTGGTGCAGCAAACAGGTCTGCGGATGGAGCCAGAGCCGCAGATGACCGAGTAGCCAGCCGGCTTCCCGCCAGGCATGCACAGCCTGCGGGATCGAAGTTTTTTCGATTTATCTATGCCAAGGAGACAACCATGAAACCCGCCAAGCTCATCAAGCTGTTATACGTCCAGGTCCTCATCGGCCTGGTGCTCGGCATCGCCGTCGGCCACTACTGGCCCGAGTTCGGTGCGTCCCTCAAGCCGCTGGGCGACGGCTTCGTCAAGCTCGTCAAGATGATGATCGCGCCCATCGTCTTTTGTACCATCGTCAGCGGCATTACCTCGTTGGGCGAATCCAAGGAGATCGGCAAGACGCTGATCAAGTCCATGGGCCTCTTTTACGTGCTGACGATTCTGGCGCTGCTCACCGGCTTGGCTGCGGTCTTTCTGCTGCAGCCCGGCGCGGGCATGCACATTGACCCCAGGACGCTGGACGCCAGCGTGGCGGCGAAGTTCAGCAAGGGCTCGCCGATGGGCTTCACGGACTTCGTGCTGCACATCATCCCGACCTCTTTCTTTGGCGCCTTCGCCGAGGGCGAGGTGCTGCCGGTGCTGCTGCTGGCGGTGCTGTGCGGCTTCGGCCTGACGCACATCGGCCGCATGGGCCGGGTCGTGCTCGACGGCATCGACAGCTTCTCGCACATGCTGTTTGCCGCCTTCAGCTTGATCATGCGCATCGCGCCGCTGGGCGCGTTCGGCGCCATGGCTTTCACGGTCGGGCGCTACGGCATCGGCTCAATCGGCTCGCTGGGCCAGCTAATAGGCACCTTCTACGTTGCCTGCGGCTTTTTCGTCGCCGTGGTGCTCGGCCTGCTGGCCCGCACCCATGGCTTCAGGCTGTGGCAGCTGCTGCGCTACATCCGCGAGGAGCTGCTGGTGGTGCTGGGCACCTCGTCGAGCGAGCCGGTGCTGCCGCGCCTCCTGATGAAGCTCGAACGGCTGGGCTGCAAGAAAGGCGTGGTCGGCCTGGTGCTGCCCACCGGCTACTCCTTCAACCTCGACGGCACGGCCATCTACCTGACGCTGGCGTCGATGTTCATTGCACAGGCCTGCGACATCCACCTCACCTGGGCGCAGATCGCCGGCATGCTGGGCCTGATGCTGCTGACCTCCAAGGGTGCTGCCGGCGTCACGGGCAGCGGCTTTGTCGCGCTGGTGGCCACGCTCACCGTGATGCCCGATCTGCCGGTGGCGGGCGTCGCGCTGATCGTGGGCATCGACCGCTTCATGTCCGAGGCGCGGGCGCTCACCAGCACTATCAGCAATGCGGTCGCCTGCATCGTCGTCTCAAAATGGGAGCGCGCCTGCGACAACAATGTCCTGCAGCGTGAACTGGCGCAGGGCTATACGGAAGTGGTGCAACCGCAGCAGGAGATCGGTCCCTCCGTCATGCCCGTGCCCAGTCACTGAACAATACCCTCAAGTTCCCGCCTTCAGGTCGGATCGCCCGCAGCCGGCTTGCGGGTCTTCAAGGCCGTACGCAGATGTTGGTGAAACATCTCGGCCGCTGGCCGCAGCTTGAGGCCGTGGCGCCTCAAGAGGCCCACCCTGCGCACGGTTTGCGGCTGGCGCAAGGGTAGACCCACCAGCGTCGCGTGCGTGGTGGACAGCGCCATGCGGGGCACGGCCGCCAAGCCCAGGCCCGCCTCGACCATCCCTAACAGCGTGGCGACGTGGCTGACCTCGAACGCAAAGCTCAGGTTCAAGCCGGCCTTGGTCAACGCGTCGTCCAGCAACTGGCGGTTGCCGCTGCTGCGGGCCACGGCAATCAGGCTTTCCTTCTCCACATCCGCCCAGTTCACCGATTTTCGCCCAGCCAGCGGATGGCTGCGCGGCATCGCCAGCACGAACGGATCGTTGTGGATCGCCTCGAAAGCGATCTCGGGCATCAAGGCGTTCATAAAGCCAATGCCAAAGTCGGCATCGCCCGATAGCACACTTTGCAGCACCTGGTTCATCGACTCATCGACCACGCGCACACGGATACCGGGGTAATTTCGGGAAAAACTGCTGATCACACTCGGTAAAAAGTACAGCGCCGCCGATGGCACGCAGGCCACTGTCACGCGCCCACCGCGATGGGCGGCGATATCCGAGATGCCCAGCATCGCCGCTTCCAGGTCGTCCAGCGCCGCGCGCGCGCGCTCCAGAAACACTCGGCCCAGCGGCGTGAGCTCCACGTCGCGCGTAGTGCGATGAAACAGGCGTGCCCCCAGGATGGTTTCCAGCTTGTCGATGCGCCGGCTCAGTGCCGGAGCCGACAGGTTGATGTGGTCGGCCGCCGCGCGAAAACTGCCGCGCTCGGCCACGGCCACGAAACCCTGCAGTTGCTGCAAATCGAAATTAATGCGCGTCATGCAGTAATCGTAGCAAAAGTTGCAATTTACACAAACCTTTCAACTCAGGATGATTGCGTTCAACGCTAGGGTCGCCGTTTGATCCGAAGCAAAACCAAAGGAGACCATTCATGCCCCACCTGTTTGCTGCCCCTCTGTTGCCATCAACGCCTTCAACGCGATCAATGCGCTCTGCGCCGTTGCTGGTAGGATTATCCATCGCACTGGCGACCCTGGCTGGCGGCCAAGTGCGGGCGCAGGACTGGCCCGCCAAAACCATCACCATCGTCGTGCCCACGGCCGCCGGCGGCGCCAACGACGCCATGGCGCGCATCATCGGCCAAGGTTTGAGCGCCCGGCTGGGCAAGCCAGTCATCGTGGAGAACAAGGCCGGCGCCAACGGCGCCATTGCCAGCGAGTTCGTGGCGCGCGCCGCACCCGACGGCTACACGCTCATGTTCGGCTACATCGCCACGCACGGCATCAACCCGGCGCTGCAAAAGCTTAAATACGACCCGGTGGCCGATTTCGAGCCCATCGGCATGGTGGCCGCCTCCCCGACCGTGCTGGTCGTGAGCAATTCGGTTGCCGCCAAGAATGTCAAGGAACTGGTGCAGATCATCAAGGCCAAGCCCGGCACTTTCAGTTACGCCTCGGCCGGCAACGGCACGGCGCCGCACATCGCCGGCGAACTGTTCAAGCTCTCGGCTGGACTGGACGTGGTGAGCGTTCCGTACAAGGGCTCGGCGCCGGCGGTGGTGGACACCATCGCGGGCAACACGCAGTTCATGTTCCCCAGCCTGTTCACCGCCTACCCGCAGATCAAGGGCGCCAAGCTGCGGGCCATCGGCATTGCGGGCGAGAAGCGCTCGCGGCTGATGCCCGAGCTGCCCACGCTGGCCGAGCAGGGCGTGGCCAACGTCAACATGTCGCAGTGGTACGCCATGTTCGCGCCCGCCAAGACGCCCAAGGCGGTGATCGACCGGATCAACCGGGACATGAACAGCGTGCTGGCCGACCAATCGGTGCAAAAACGCATCGAGGACCAGGGTGCCGAAGTGGAGACCGGCACCCCCGAGCAGCTCAAGGCCCTGGTGCAGAAGGAAGTGGCGCACTGGAAAAGCGTCGTGACAACGGCCAAGATCAAGGCCGAATAAACCTGTCAATTTGTTTCATCCCGGAGAACATGCTCATGAACCTGCAAGACTGGACCGGCCGCAGCGAGACGGTCGAAGACATCGCCACTGCAACGCCTTATGCCGCACTGGCAGCCACGCTGGACTGGCTAGACGGGTCCGGCCCGCAGCGTCCCGACCCCGGCACGCCACTGCCCAGCCTGTGGCATTGGCTGTACTTCCTGCCCATCCACCGGCAGTCCGAGATCGGTCCGGACGGCCACGCCAAGCGCGGCGGCTTCCTGCCGCCGGTGCCGCTGCCGCGTCGCATGTGGGCCGGCAGCGACTTCACGTTCCACGAGCCGCTGCGCATCGGCGACGCGCTCAGCCGCACCTCGACCATTGCCGAGGTGAAGGAAAAATCGGGTCGCACCGGCAGCCTGATCTTTGTGAAAGTGCGTCACGAAATTCGCCGCAACGGCAGCGCCGACGTGGCGCTGACCGAGCACCACAACATCGTCTACCGCGCCGCGCCCCAGCCCGGCGACGCAAGCCCGCCGCCGCAGGCCGCGCCTGAATCGTCGGCCTGGGAACGGCGCATCGTGCCCGACGACGTGCTGCTGTTCCGGTATTCGGCGCTGACTTTCAACGGCCACCGCATTCATTACGACCGCAAGTACGTGACCGAGGTCGAAGGCTACCCCGGCCTGATCGTGCACGGCCCCTTGATCGCCACGCTGCTGATGGATCTGCTGCGGCGCGAGTTGCCAGAAGCGAAAGTGCTCCGCTTCGAGTTCAAGGCGGTGCGGCCGACCTTTGACATCCACCCGTTTTCCATCCACGGCCAGCCTTCGCCCGACGGCAAGACCGTGCATCTGTGGGGCCGCGACCATGAAGGCTGGCTAACCATGGACGCCACCGCCACGCTGGCCTGACCTTGACCCAAACAGAGACTTTTTCATGCAACCCCTCAAGAACATCACCATCGTCACGCTGGAACATGCAATTGCCGCGCCGTTCGCCACGCGCCAGCTGGCCGACCTGGGCGCCCGCGTCATCAAGGTCGAGCGGCCCGGTGTCGGCGACTTCGCCCGTGGCTACGACGAGCGCGTGCGCGGCCTGGCCTCGCATTTCGTCTGGACCAACCGCTCCAAGGAAAGCCTCACGCTCGACGTGAAGCATGCCGAGGCGCAAAAAATCCTGATGCGGCTGATTTTGGAAGAAGCCGATGTGGTGGTGCAAAACCTCGCGCCCGGCGCGGCGGCGCGGCTGGGGCTGTCGTATGAAGCGCTGTCGGCGCTCAAGCCCGGCATCATCGTCTGCGACATCTCAGGCTACGGCAGCGACGGCCCCTACCGCGACAAGAAGGCCTACGACCTCTTGATCCAGAGCGAAGCGGGCTTCGTGTCGGTCACCGGCACGCCCGAGACGCCCTCCAAGGCCGGGCCATCGATCGCCGACATTGCCGCCGGCATGTATGCCTATACCAACATCCTGGCCGCGCTGATGCACCGCCAGCAGACCGGCCAAGGCCAGCGCATCGATGTGTCAATGCTCGAATCCTTGAGCGAATGGATGGGCTACCCGCTCTATTACGCGTTTGACGGCGCACCCCCACCGCCGCGCACCGGCGCCAGCCACGCCACGATTTACCCTTACGGCCCGTTTCCCGCTGGCGATGGCAAGACCGTGATGCTCGGCCTGCAAAACGAGCGCGAATGGAAGATATTTTGCGAAAAACTCTTGCAGCAGCCCGAACTGGCCACCGACGAGCGCTTTTCCGGCAATGCCAAACGCAGCGCGGCCCGGGCCGAACTGTCGGCGCTGATTGTCCAGGCCTTCTCGGGCTTCACCGCCGAGCAGGTCGCCGAGCGGCTGGAGCAGGCCGGCATCGCCAACGCCCAGGTCAACACCATGGCCGAGGTGTGGGCGCATCCGCAGCTCAAGGCGCGCGGCCGCTGGCGTGAGGTGGACACTGCCGCAGGCGCGGTTCCCGCGCTGCTGCCCCCCGGCTCCTGGCAGCACGGCGCGCCGCGCATGGATCCAGTTCCCGCACTGGGCCAGCACACCGACGCGATTCTGGGCCAACAGGGCTACAGCGCCGAGCGCATTGGCGAACTGCGCGCCGAAGGGGTGATCTGACCATGCCTGATCTTTTACCCCAGACCTACCTGTTCGTGCCCGGCAACCGGCCCGAGCGCTTTGCCAAGGCGCTGGCCTCGGGCGCTGACCGCATCATCCTGGACTTGGAAGATGCGGTGGCGCCTGGCGACAAGGCGGCGGCACGCGCTGCCATTGCCCAATGGATGGCCAGTGCCGGCGAAGCAAGCGCCAAGGTGCTGATCCGCATCAACGACGCTGCCACCGACTGGCATGCGCAAGACCTGGCGCTGGCCGGTAGCGTACAGGCGGGGTGCGTCATGCTGCCCAAGTGCGAGACTGCCGCACAGGTGGCCGCCGTGCTGGTGACCCTGCCTGAAAACGCCACCGTGCTGCCGCTGATAGAAACCGCCCGAGGCCTGATGGGCCTGCCCGGCATCGCCGCCGCATCGGGCGTAGCGCGGCTGGCCTTCGGCGCGCTCGACTATATGGTCGATCTGGATATCCCGGCCGGCAGTCTGGCGCTGGACTTTGCGGCCTCGCAGATCGCCGTCGCCTCCCGCGCCGCCAACCTGGCCTCGCCAGTGGCCGGCGTCACGCCCGCGCTCGATGCGGTGCGCGTCGGCTCGGACATGGCGCATGCCCGTAGTTTGGGTTTCGGCGCCAAGATGTGCATTCATCCGTCGCAGGTCGCTGCGGTGCATGCCGCGCTGGCGCCCAACACCCAATCGCTGGCCTGGGCAGAGCGGGTGCTGCAGGCGTGGCGGGCGTCAAGCGGCGGCGCCCTCCAGGTGGACGGACAAATGGTGGATCTGCCAGTCGTGCGCCAGGCCGAACGCATCCTGGCCCAGGCCGACCGCTCACCCTGACGCCCGGTTCCATCTCTGAAACCAGCGCCCTTGGAACCCGACAACAAACATGAAAGATCAAATACGCCTCCAGCGCACGCTGCATATGCGCAAACAGCTATTAATTTAGTAGCAAATTGAAATTCATCCTGAACAGCGTCATTGAACACCAGCTGATTCCACGCTTGTAAAACCCACCCCATCAAACCCAAAGGAGCATCCCATGCCATCCACCATCATCGACTCACGAATCTTCGGCGACATGTTCAGCGACGCGGCCATGCGGCACGTCTGGTCGGACGAGAACCGCACCGCCAAGTACCTGGACATCGAGCGCGCGCTGGCCAAGGTGCAGGGCGAGCTGGGCATCATCCCGAAAGAGGCCGCCGACGAGATCGTCAAGAACTGCAATATCGAACAGATCGACTGGGCCAAACTGAAGGCCAAAACCGAGCAGATCGGCTACCCCATCATCGCCGTGGTCAACCAGATCAACGCCGCCTGCCGCGACAAGCTGGGCGAATACTGCCACTGGGGCGCGACCACGCAGGACATCACCGACACCGCCGCCGTGCTGCAGATCCGCGAAGGCTTGGGCCTGGTCGAAGCCGACCTGAAGGACATCTCCGACTCGCTCGCCAGGCTGGCCAAGGAACACCGCGACACGCCGGTCATCGGCCGCAGCAACCTGCAGCAGGCCACGCCGATCACCTTCGGCTACAAAATGGCCAGCATCCTGGCAGGCATCGAGCGCCACCGCGAGCGGCTGGAGCAGCTCAAGCCCAGGGTGCTGGTGGGCGAATTCGGCGGCGCGTCGGGCACGCTCTCGTCGCTGGAAACGGGTGCGATGGAAACGCAGGCCGGGCTGATGAAGGAACTCGGCCTGGGCCAGCCGCTGATCTCGTGGCACACCGTGCGCGACAACTTTGCCGAGGTCGGTGCGTTCCTGGGAATCGTCGGCGGCTCGCTGGGCAAGATCGCCATGGACGTCAAGCTGATGATGCAGACCGAGGTCGCCGAGGTGTTCGAGCCATTCGCGCCGGGGCGCGGCTCCTCATCGACCATGCCGCAAAAGCGCAACCCGATCTCGTGCCTCTACATCCACGCCAACATCTCGGTGGTGCGCCAGCTCGCCGCCTCGCTGATGGACGCGATGGTGGCCGACCATGAGCGCTCCACCGGCCCCTGGGAAATCGAATGGGTGGCGATGCCTGAAATCTTCTGCCTGATGTCTGGGGCGCTCAAGCAGACCAAATTCATCCTCGCCGGGCTGGAAGTCGATGCCGCGCAGATGCGCCGCAACATCGACATGACGCACGGGCTGGTGATGTCCGAAGCCGTGATGATGGGCCTGGGCCCCTACATCGGCCGCGAATACGCCCACGACCTGGTCTATGACATCTGCCGCGCCGCGCTGGCGCAAAAACGCCCGCTGATCGAGCTGCTGGCCGAGCACCCGGAAATCAACAAGCACGTCACGCGCGAGCAGCTTGAATCCTTTTGCGACCCGATGAACAACCTGGGCCAGGCCGGCGTGATGGTGGACAGGGTACTGGCGGCGCGCAAAACCTGACCTCAAGAATTTTTAACTCATCTCAGAAAAAGAAAAGAGACAAACAAATGAAGACTCACTTCACGGGCTGCCGCAACCCGTTGCTGGGCCTGTCCTTGCTGGCCCTGGCCTACGCGGGCCACGCTCAAAGCAGCGTCACCCTCTACGGCGTGGCCGATGCCGGCGTGCGCTACGGCAGCGGATTGACCGCCGCGTATGCCGGATCGGCAGATACCAGCACGGCGGTGAACAGCGGCATCAACACCACCAGCCGGTTTGGCTTTCGCGGTTCGGAAGACCTGGGCGGCGGCCTGAAGGCTATTTTTAACCTGGAGTCGGGCATCAACCTGGACACTGGCGCCTCGGCCAACGCCACCAAGCTGTTCGACCGCGCAGCCATCGTCGGCCTGCAAGGCGGCTGGGGAAGCGTCACGGCGGGCCGACAGACCACGGTGCTGGCCGATGTGGTGAGCGCCGTGGATCCGCTGGGCAGCCGGTTTGCCAGCTTCAACCCGAACGTGGGCATTGCCGCGCTGAGCGCGCACCGGCTGGGCGCCGAGTTCGGCCCGGCGGGCTCGACCACCGGCGCGTACCGGCTGGACAACTCGGTCAAGTACGTGGGCCGCTTGAGCGATTTCAGCGTGCGCGCCATGCATGCCTTTGGCGAGCAGGCGGGCAGCTCTTCGAACCTGTCGTCTTAGGGCATCGGCGCGGGCTACCAGTCGGGCAGCTACACCGCCGCGCTGTCGTATGCCCAGTTCAGGAACCCGGCCGGCTTGAGTCTCAAGGGTTACCTGGGCGGCGCCAGCGCGATGCTGGGCGCCAGCAAGATTGCACTGACCTATGGCAGCCATGAGGCGGAAACCTCAAGCGTCGCCAAGACCCGCAACCGCACCTTGGGCCTGGGCGGCACCGTGCCGCTGGCCGCCAGCGTGGACCTGATCCTGGCGCACTACCAGGTCAGGCGCGCGCGCACCGCGGCCGTGGACGACGGTTTCAACCGAACCGTGGCGTTCCTAGAGTACAAGTTTTCAAAGCGCACCCGCGCGTATGCCGAGCTGGACCAGACGCGCTGGAAAAATGGCTACCAGGGCGCCGGCTTCAAGAGCAGCGCCTCGGGTGTTTCGGCAGGCGTTGTGCACAATTTTTAAGCGCTGCAGCCGGCCCGTAGCGCAGTATTGCGCTGGCCGACCTCAACCGGCCAGCGAACCCGGGCCGGTCTTGGTGAAAGCAGCCGAACTGCTTTGACCCTGGGCTTGCGTCAGTTGGCTGTGATTTTGCGCTCGCGGACAATCGCGCCCCATTTCGCGTCCTCTTTTTTCATGAAAGCCGCCAGTTCGGCACGCGATGTGGGCTGCGGCGTCAAGCCGTGCTTGTTCAGCGCATCCTTGACGCCGGCATCGTTGAGCACTTTGACGATCTCCGTGTTCCAACGGTCCAGCAAGACGGCAGGCGTCTTGGCCGGCGCCACGAAGGCGTACCAGTTCAGCGCTTCGAATCCCGGGTAGCCGGACTCGGCCACGGTCGGGATATTGGGCATGTACGCGGGCCGCGTCAAACCGGTGGTCGCCAGCGGGATGAGCTTGCCCGATTCCACATGGGGCAACGCCGTCGGGGGCGCCGAAAAATACGAGGCAATCCGCTCGCCCAGCAAGTCCTGCAGGGCGGGCGCACCGCCCTTGTACGGCACATGCACCATGTCGATGCCGGCGCGCTGGTTGAACAGTTCTCCTGCCAGATGGGAGGCAGAGCCCGCGCCCGTGGAAGCAAAGTCCACGCTGCCCGGCTTTTTCTTTGACAGCGCCACAAACTCGGCCAGATTCTTGATGCCCAGGCCTTTGTGCACGACCAGCACGTTGGGGAAATTGACGCCGCCTGACACCGCAGCCAAGTCCTTGAACGGGTCGTAGCTCACCTTCATCACATGCGGAGCGATGGTGAGCGGGCCAATGGAGCCGAACAGCAGCATGGAGCCATCGGCGGGCCCGTTGGCTACTTGCTGGTGCGCGATGTTGCCGCCGGCGCCGGCTTTGTTGTCGATCACCACGGTTTGGCCGATGTTTTCGCCCAGTTTCTTGGCGATCAGGCGCGCAGCCGCATCGGCAGCGCCACCGGCGGCAAAGCCGACCACCAGGGTGACCGGTTTTTTGGGCGGAAAGTCTTGCGCGTAGCCTTGGCTGGCCAGCAACAGGGGGAGTACGGCCAGCGCAACAGCGCAGCGCAGACGGGGTTTGTTCATCGCAGTTTTCCTTTGGGGTTGAGTTGTCTGGGCTCTTCAGTCGTCCGCCAGGCCCACGGGGCTGGGCTGGCGCTTTTCTGTTGCATGGCGCAGTAGCGAGGCGGTTCGAAAAATACCGTGCGCGAACTTGCCATAGGGCAGCGTGGCAAAGAGAGCCATTACTGCCCCCAGGTGCAGGCAGAGCAGCAAGGCGAGCGCAGGCGTGCCCCGTCCCAGCCACAGAGCCAGGCCGCTCGCACTGGTGAGGAACAGCAACGCAATGAATCCCAAGTCCATCGGCTTTTGCGCTAGGTCGCCGTGCAAGGAATGGCGCTGGCGGTTCAGGTGCCACAGCCCGGCGGTGCCAATCATCAGGCTGATGCCACCAGCCACGCCCAGCAGCTTGGGCAGACTGGGCAGCTCGTACGGCGCGGCCCAACCCAAGGCATAGTGGTAGAGGGTGGCCACGCTGGTGGCTAGAAAACACAGCATGAAGCCGTAGAACGTGAAGTGGTGAAAGCGCCGGCGCGCCAGCGAGAAGGCATCGTCCTCGTTGTTGCAGCCTTCGCCGTGCCCGCCGCCAAGGTACTTCAGGCGCAGCACCGCATCCGTGGCTTCCGCTGCAGCCGGCCCGCTCACTGGCGAGCCGCTGGTGGCCGGCGTGATGTCACGCCAGAAACGCCTGACGCCCATCGCCAGCGCCAGCGCAGCAAACAAAAACACGGGCGCGAACATGCCCACCAACAGGTTGTGGGGGAACAGGCGGTAGAAGTTGCCGCCGAGTGGGACGTTCCAGAGCGTTCCATTCAAGGCGACGGCCAAGATCAGAAACAGCGCCAGCGCTGCCGCCAGGGCCACCGACAGCGTGAGTCCGTTGTGCCGGTACAGCTTGCCCAGCGCCGGCGGCCAGGCGTAGTCGGCATAGGTCTGGCCCCGCACCTCGGCCATGGCCTTGGGCACGTTGACCGCGAACTCGTGCGGCGGCGCATACTGGCAGGCGTGCAGGCAGGCGCCGCAGTTGTGGCATAGGTTGGCCAGGAAATGGATGTCGGCCTTGCCGAACTCCAGCCGGCGCGTCATGGCGGGAAACACGGCGCAAAACCCCTCGCAGTAGCGGCACGAATTGCAGATCTGCATCTGCCGGCCGACCTCGGTTTCCTGAGCGGTGAGGATGGGAATCACGCGGCGCGTGCCGCCGGCGAGCGACACCGCTTCACGGGTCAGGGTTTCAAGCTGTTGCATGGTGGTGTTCCGTTCTTTTTGCTGCTGCCCGCGCAGCATGCGTGCCTGCAATACGGCCGAAGGCCGTGCCGATGCTCATGCCGACGCCTGCGGTGTATCCCTTGCCGAGCACATTGCCGGCCATCATTTCTCCGGCGACGAAGAGGTTGGGACTCGGGCGCCCTGCAAAGCGCACTGCCGCCGTGTCGTCCACCTTCAGTCCGAGATAGGTGAAGGTGATGCCGGGCTTGAGGGCGTAGCCATAGAAAGGCGCCGTGTCGATGGGCCTTGCCCAGTGCGTCTTGGCCGGGCTCAGGCCTTCGGTGCGGCAGTCATCGAGCGCCGTGTGGTCAAAATTGCCAATCCGGCAGGCCGCGTTGTAGTCGGCGACCGTTTGCACGAAGCGCTCCACGTCCAGGCCCAGCTTTTGCGCCAGCTCCGGCAGCGAGGGCGCCGTGGTTCCCGGGAACACCGGAGGCATGAAGCGGCCAATGGCCTTCTGGTCGATGATGGAGTAGGCCACCTGCCCGGGCTGCTGCGCGACCAGCCGGCCCCAGATGGCGTAGCGCTTGGGCCAGAAGTCCTCACCCTCATCGTAAAAGCGCTCGGCGTCCCGGTTGACCACCACGCCGAGCGAAACGCAGTCGATCCGTGTGCAGATGCCGCCGTCGTAGAGGGGCGCCCGCGCGTCGATGGCGACCATGTGCCCCTGCGACGCATCCCCGATGGTGTCGGCGCCCGCGTCGATCAGGTATTTCAGCAGCACGCCCTGGTTGAAGCGGGTGCCACGGATCAGGAAATTATCGGCCGGCCACTCGCCGCGCTCGTTCTGCCCCCAGGCTTGCCGCAGCCACTCGCGGTTGGACTCGAAGCCGCCAGCGGCCAGCACGCAACTTTTTGCTTCAATACGTTCCCCGCGCCCGGTATGCGCGGCGACAAAGCGCTCGCCGTCCATTTCCACCGACACCACCGGCGTCTCGTAGCGGATCTGGACGCCCAGGCGCTCTGCGCTTCGAAAGTAGGCGTTGACCAGTGCCTTGCCGCCGCCCATGAAGAAAGCGTTGGTGCGCGCCACGTGCAGGGCACCCGACAGCGGCGGCTGGAAATGCACACCGTGGCTGCGCATCCAGTCGCGGCAATTGGACGATGCCCGGATCACCAGGCGCGCCAGGTGCTCGTCGGTGAGGCCCCCGGTGACCTTCAGCAGGTCCTGCCAGTATTCCTCCTCCGGGTAGGCGTCGATCAGCACATCTTGTGGCGCATCGTGCATGCAGCGCAGGTTGCGCGTGTGCTGTGAGTTGCCGCCGCGCCAGGCGCGGGGCGCGGCTTCGAGCAGCAGCACGCTGGCGCCCGCCTCGCGCGCCATGAGCGCGGCGCACAGCGCGGCATTGCCGCCGCCGACGATCAGTACATCGATCACGTGGGTCTCTCCTTATGGGTTGGAGAGACTGTAGCCACTCGCCTATTCAGGCGAAAGTCCTAATCGAGCAACAGGTGTTCAGCTTTCGAGAAGACTTGCGCCGGCCCAAAGGCCCTCGCGCACCAGCCGGCGCACCGTGTCGGTCATCACCACGCGGGCGGCGAGCGCGGCGGGTGAAAGCTCGTCGTCGCAAAGGCTGACCAGCAGGTTGCGGCGCCCGACATGGGCATCGGTGATCTGGCTGCGCTGCAAGTCATCGCCCGAATGCCGCGCGGTTGCAGCGCCCGGCTGGATGGTCGCGCCAAAACCCGCACGCACCGCATCCATGAGCAAAGCGAGCCCATCGATTTCCGCCACGACATGCGGTTCTACGCCTGCGCGCGCGAAGGCGGCTGTCAGCGTGGCCCGCAGTCCGTGGTCGGTGCTCGGAAGGATGAGGGGCGTGTCCGCCAGCTGGCAGAGGCGCACTTTGGTGCCCACCGGGCGCTGGGCAAGCGCTGGTGAGGCGATCACAAACAGCTTTTCTTCAAGCAGTGGCGCAACACTCCAGCGGCGAGAGGCATTGGTCTGAAAGAGAACTGCCAGGTCCAGATGGCGTGCCTGAAGCATCGCCGCCAAGTGCCCCGAGAGCGACTCCACCAGGTGCAAACGCACATCCGGATAGGACTGGTGCATGGCCTGCAGCAGCGGCACACCCAGTACCGATGCCGTGGTCGGGGCAAGTCCCACGCTGACATGGCCCGACAGCCTGGCCTGCTGCGCGGCGAGGACCGCCGCATCGGCATGCCGCAGGGTCAGCTGCGCCTGATGAAGGAAGGCCACGCCAGCGGCGGTGGGCGTGACGCCGGTCGAAATGCGTTGAAGAAGGCGGGTGCAGAGTTCGCCCTCAAGCCGGCTGACCTGCTGGCTCAGGGCCGAAGTGACGACGCCGAGTTCAGCTGCCGCGCGGCCCATGCTGCGCAGCTCACAGATCTTGACAAAGTAACGAAGCTGACGCAATTCCATCTTAAATTTGGTGCTTGAACAGCCGCTCGATACCTTTTTTGCCGATTGTAGGGGCTGCCTTGCAGATGTCGGGGATGGACAAGCCGTTCTTATCCTTCCATCCAAGTGCTCACAGGGTGCCCGACTGCAGGGACTCGTGCCGGGGTGGTGGGCTTAAAGCAGATGAGCGAGCACGCCAGGCAAGTGAAGGCGTGAGGGATGCCTGGCCTGCGTTCGTACCGGACGGACAGGCGGCGCATGCGGGCAAACCATGCCAAGGTGCGCTTGACGACCCAGCGGTAAC
>Ga0308165_1003013_pt1 | contig 18822 bp, 20 predicted proteins | sample PhyWR2_FD_201032 | JGI IMG/M metagenome (GOLD analysis project Ga0308165, IMG submission 201032) | Phyllosphere microbial communities from UC Gill Tract Community Farm, Albany, California, United States - DLSLW.R2 | ecosystem: Host-associated > Plants > Phyllosphere > Unclassified | place: USA...
TGGCTGACACACTGCCATCGCGAGCAAGCTCGCTCCTACAGAAAGGTGTGATGCAAGCGCTAGCGCCGCTTCACCACCACCAGCCAATCCGTAAACCGCTCCACCTCAATGGGCAGATTGTCCGCCAGGGTGGCCAGTGCTGCGTCGGTGTCGTCCAGGCGGAACACGCCGGAAACCCGCAGGCCTTGCAGCGCCTGTTCGTCGAACCGCACCAGGCCGTGCCGATAGCTGGCCAATTCGTGCAGTACTTCGCTCAAGGGTCGGTCGTCGACCTTGAGCAGGCCACGGGTCCAGGCATCCGGGCTGGCGTCGCCGATGGCTTGCGGTTTAGCCACGTCGCCGTCGCGAAGAACGGTCTGCTCACCCGCCTTGACGTTCACTACCTCCCCCGCCCTGGGTTTGGCGGCAACCACCGATTCGAGCACGCTGACCACCGTCGAGCCATCGGCATCACGCTTGACCAAATACCGAGTCCCCAGCGCGGTGGCCGTGCCTTGGTCGGTGCGCACCACGAACGGACGTTGGGCATCCTTGGCCACCTCGACCCACAACTCCCCGGCGAGCAATTCGATCACGCGCTGCTGGCCATCGAATTTCACGTCCAGCGCCGAGTCGCTGTTGAGCTGAACATGGCTGCCGTCCGATAGCACCAGTTCGCGCCGCTCACCGACGCCCGTACGTTGGTCGGCGAGCCAGACCGGCAGGTTTTCCAGGCCGATCCAGCCACACATCAACACCCCCAGCAACGCCACAGCCTGCGCACCGCGAGCCGCCATCGTCGGCCGCGGCCGGAAAAAGGCCTGCTTGAGGGCGACACGCGCCGGCGCCACCGGCAGTTCATCGAGACTGCCCAGCAACTCGCGCATACGCTCAACAGCCAACGCGTGAAGCGGATCAGCCTCGCGCCAGAGTTCGAACGCCTCGCGGTCGGCATCCGTCGACAGGTCATCGTGCAGCAAGGTCAACCAATGGGCCGCTGCGTTGATCATGCGATCGGAGGGTTGCTCGAAGGCGTTCAAGGTTGGTCCGCGCTGTACAGGGTGTTGTAGCAATGCACGAGCGCACTGGCGACGTAGTTCTTGACCGTGCTGGCCGAGACGTTCAGCTCGATTGCGATCTCGCTGTAGGTCAGGCCATCGAGACGGCTGAGCAGGAATGCCTCGCGGGACTTGGTCGGCAACCCGGCGAGCATTACAGCGATTTTTTCCAGTGCCTCCAACGCCACATGGACCGCCTCGGGGTCCGGCATGCCGGCCTCCTGCGCCTGGATCGCCAAGGCTTCAAGGTAGGCTTGCTCAATGCGACGACGTCGAGCGCCATCGATCAACAGGCGCCCCGCCGTCGTCGCCAGGAACGCCCGTGGCTCCTTGATGGTGTGCGGTTCGGCCAGGCTGAGCACACGGATGAAGGCGTCATGGGCCAGATCGGCCGCGCGTTGCGAGCAGCCGAGTTTTTTTCGTAGCCAGCCGTGCAACCAGCAATGGTGTGCGCTGTAAAGGTCGGTGAAGGTGCGCTGACGGCGGGAAAAATCATCCTCGGCCACGGAAACATCGGGCATACGAAAAAATTTCTCAAATAAGAAAGATTACCAGTCGCGCAAACGATGACAGCAAAATCATGGCAGGGCAAGCGATCAGATCAATGACAACGCCACTATTGCTGTGGCGCGACCATGCGAAAGCGGATGTTGATGTCATTGGAGACCACGGTGTCGGCAAACTCGCCCTCTCCGATCTTGAAATCGCTGCGCCTGAGGGTCAGTTGGCCGTCGAAGATGCCGATGGATCTATCCGCCTTGAGCAGCACCGGCACGTCTACTACCTGGGTGATGCCCCTGATGGTCAGCGTGCCGGTAATCAGATAGCGGCTGTCGCCGAGGGCTTTCACCGCCGTTGAGGCGAACGTCGCCACGGGTGAATTGGCCGTGTCGAACCAGGCCGGTTTTTTCAGCTCTTCGTTCGCGTCACTGCTGCCGGCGTCAATGCTGTCGAGCTCGATGATCAGCCCGGCATGAGCCGCCGAAGGGTTGGCGGTATCGAAATCCAGTGTGCCCTCGAAACGGCTGAAGGTGCCGTAAACCCGTGAGCTGAATTGGTTATAGGTGAAGGACAGTGTGCTGGCTGTGGTATTGACCTGCGTGTATTCGACGGCATTGGCGCAGGAGAACGCGCCGAAGGCCAGCGCAGCAACCCAGAGGGCGGAGCAGGAAAATCGAGGCTTCATGGAATTCTCCAACCTTGCGCTGCTTGCCTGCGTCGGTGTGGCTCAGTTCGTCGAACGCATTGATTTGATCAGGTTGCTGCGCAGTTTTACAACCGACTGTTGCAGTTGCACGAACTCTGCTGCAGTCAGCCCGGTGGCCTCGGCCAGCCCGCTTTCCGGCTGGTTCTCGCGCAGCGCCCTTCCTTGTTGGGTCAGTTTGATCCGCACCTGCCGCTCGTCCTCGGGGTCACGCTGGCGTTGCAGGTACCCCATCGCCTCCAGTTTTTTCAGGATCGGCGTGAGGGTGTTGGATTCCAGGAACAACTTTTCACCCAGGCTGCCGACGGTCTGATCGTCGGTTTCCCAGAGCGCCACCAAGGTGATGTACTGCGTGTAGGTCAGCCCGAGTTGTTCGAGCAATGGCTTGTAGGCCTTGCCGAATGCCAGGTTGGTGGAATAGACCGCAAAGCACAGGAACTCGGAGAGCTTCAGGTCGGAGGGATCTGGCTTTGCATTGGCGTTCATGGGCTTCCTCGATAACAGGATATTCGCGTTCGGCCGACTATACGTCGTACGCGACAGTATCGGAAGTGTGATAACGACATACGCCGGCTCAATCTGAAGGATCGAACCGGCGGATGCTTTCGACTTTATTCACATACGCTTTTGTCGTATGCGATTTTTACACTCGAAAAATCAGACCGTCAGCACGTTCAATTCCACGTCGATGTTGCCACGGGTGGCTTTGGAATACGGGCAGATCTGGTCCGCCGTATGCGCCAGCCGAGTCGCAACCTCGTGCGACAGGCCCGGTACGCGCAAGGTCAATCGCGCTTGAAGGAAGTACTCCGAGCCACCCTGCCCCAGGTCGACTTCGATGTCCACCGACAGATCCCCCGGCAACACAACGTTCAAGTCATTGGCCACCAGTCCGACCGCTGCGGTGTAGCACGCCGACCACGCACCCGCGAACAGTTGCTCGGCAGTCGGGTGTGGCTGGGTGGCGGCGAACACATGAGCAGGTTTGGCGCTGCCCGGCGTCGACAAGGTAATGTCGAGAGTGCCGTTGTGGCCGCGTGAGGTGTTGCCGGCGGCGCTGGCGGTGGTGTGGGTTTTGCCGGTGGCCAGGACTTTTTCGATCTTGCTCATGGGGTGAATCCTCTGTGATGCAATGGATTTGAATTGTTATCGTATTCGACTTGATCGCATGCGATGTATTAATACTCATGGAAACCGTCGGCAGTGTCAATAGCCGGTAAGCCGATCAGACGACCAACGGTATGGCCTGGTTTTCTGTCAGGCAAAAAAATGGGCCACCCCTTCCAGGGCAGCCCATTGTCGTTTCGGCGGTTTTCGTGGTGTCTACACCAATCGCTCGATCTTCTGATGCTTCCACACCCGTTTGTAATACGCCGTCTGCAACAGCAGCATCCCCAGGTAAGCCACCGGGAACGCCATCCACACGCCCGGCAATCCGAAGTGTCCGTCCAGCACGTAGGCCGCCGGTAACTGCACGCCCAGCACGCAGATAATCGAGATCCCCATGGGTACCAGCACCGTGCCGCTGGCGCGCATGATGCCGCCGATGATTGCCTGGAAGCCAAACACCAACAGGCTCCAGAGCATGATGTGCAGCAAGTGTTCTGCCATGGTGCGGGTGGCGTCTTCGGTGAGGAACAGGCCGAGCAGCCAGTGCGACAACAGGTAACCCAGCAGCACCAGGCCACCGGTCAGGCAGACGTTGATCCACAACCCCGTGCGCAGTATCGGCCCGATGCGCTCCACCCGTCCCGCGCCAATCGCCTGTGCACCGAGGATCGAGGCAGTGATAGCAATCGACAGCGCTGGAAACTGCACATAATTGACGATCTGCGTTACCGCGCCATAGGCCGCCGTCGCCTGGGAGCCGTGCTGGTTGACCAGTGCCAGGATCACCAACTCCGACAGCGATAACACCACCATCTGAAGTCCCGTGGGCAAACCGATGCGCAGCACCTTGCCGAGGATTTCCCGATCAAGGCGCATCGCCGCGAACATCTCACGATCCGGCGCCAAGGGATGGTCGCGTCGGATCAACCGCCACGCCAACCATCCCATCGCCGCGAGGTTACCGACCAACCCGGCATACGCCGCGCTTTGAATCCCCAGCATCGGCAAGCCGAACCATCCGCGAATCAGGGCCGGGGTCAGCGCCAGGCCGATCAGCGTAGACACCAGCAACGCCATCAGCGGCGACAGCGTGTCGCTGACCCCGCGCAGCAATTGGGTGAACAGCACGTAGACCAGCAGCGACGGCATGATCCACAACATCACATGGGCATACGCGACCGCGTCGTCGAGCACATCCGCCGGCGTGCCCAAACCCTGCAATGCGCGTCGGGCGAACACGGTGCCCAGCACTGCGGCGAACAACCCGATGATCGCGCCGAGCAGCAAGGTGGTGGCCGCGATGGTTTTCACCAGATGGGTTTCGCGAGCCCCCCACGCCTGACCGATCAACACCCCTGCCCCGGCGCCGAGGCCGATGACCAGGGCGATGAAAAAGAATACGATGGGAAACATCCCCGACACCGCCGCCAGCGCCTGGGTACCGAGCATCTGGCCAATGTAAATGCTGTTGACCGAGCCTGTCATTGACTGGAGAAAATTGGACAGGACCATAGGGCCCAGAAACAACAGATAGGTTTTCCAGAGGGGTTGTTGGGTGATTGCGGTTTGCATGAAGTGCAAGTCCAGCTCAGACGGCGAGGATCGAATTCTAGAGGATAGCGGTGGTGGGGATGAATATTTTGAAATAACCCGATGGGGCCCTTTGTACGCCTTCCACGGTGAATGGAGGTCAAACGGAAATCTGCAGGAACGAGCATGCTCGCAATGGAGACCCAGGCACGGTGGACATCCAGACAGCCCGCGTCATCGTTAACGACCATCGCGGGCAAGCCCGCTCCCACAGAAGATCAAGATCAAAAGCGGGCACGATCCCTGTAGGAGCGAGCTTGCTCGCGATGGAGGCCCAGACACCGCGGGCCTCCAGACAGCCCAGCGTCATCGTTAACGACCCTCGCGGGCAAGCCCGTTTCTACAGAGTCAGGACACCAACATGAGCGAAAAGAAATCGCCCGTCACGCTCAACGAAGACATCTGTGTTCATGTCTTCACCGCCTCGGCGGCCATGGTGGGCGTGTGTATTACCGTGATCGGGATTTTCCAGGTGGTCGGCACCCTGAAAAGTGCCGATTCCATTGGCGATGACCTGCTGGCGATCAACGCCATCCTGTATCTGATCACCACGCTCATGTCATATTGGTCGCTGCGCACCCGCCAGTTCCAGCGCAATCACTTCATGGAAAAACTGATCGACATCCTGTTCCTGGTCGCCCTGACCTGCACCACGGGGATTGCCGGGTTCATTACGTGGGCGATCACCTTTACCTGAGGCCCTTGCCCCCTACACCACCATCGCGATCAACTGCCCCGGCGTCATCTTCGTCACCATGATCAGCACAATCATGAACATCCCTCCAAACCCCGCGATGCCCATCCAGAACCATTGGCGGTACACGCTTCGGTAGCCGTCATCCAGCGCTTCGCCCGTTGCCGCAGCGCTCGACGCCATCCGGCCCAAGCGCTTTTGCAGCACCAGCACCGGCAGCCACAGCGAACCCACGCAGAGGAAGATGACCAGCGCGGTCAGCACCCAATCGGTGCTCAGGTGCAGACCGGCGATTTTTATCAACGCGTAGCCGGTGATGATCTGGATGAAGCCGGCGGGTGTGGTAATCCAGGTGTCGAATCGCACCACCATCCTGGTCACGTGCGCAATCACCTGCGGGTTGGCCGTGCGGCTGGCGGCTATCAGGTACAGGTAGGAGCCCATGCCGAAACCGAACAGGAAAATGGCGGCGATGATGTGCAGGTATTTAAGGCAGAGGTAGAGCATGATCAGTGCGGCTCGTCAGAAAAATGCACGGACAGGCTCAAGTTCTGCGGGTCATTGATGGCGGCCATGTACTCGTCGACGCTGATTTCACCCACGCACGGCCGGGCTCCGGTTGCAGGCGTGAAGCCTTGGGCGATTTTCGCCGCCAGTGCGACCGCCGCACAACTGGGGATCTGTGGCCCCTTGTCATTGCGTGCCGTAAGTTGCGCGGTCATGGACAGCGGTTGGTCTTGTGCACCGATGCCGTGAACGTCGATGTACATCGCACTTTTGCCATCCCCCAGCCGCTCGAACCACAACCCCCAACGATGCAGCCTGGCGGCCCACGCAGCATGATCGCGCACGATCCCCATCTTCAGGGCCTGGGCCAGCAGACAGTTGGCGACACCGCCGAGCTTGAGGCCGGAGCCGGCCTTGAAGCTCAGGGTGTGGGCGCCATAACGACCCGCAAATATATCCATGTCGGGCACGTCGACATTGGCCAGCAGCCGATGTCCCAGGTGGGGCATCTTGCGCAACGTCAGGTCTTGCCAGCCGATCACTTCGTGCACTTGGCCGTTCTTGAGCTGGCGGATCGGTTTGCCCGCGTAGGCGAACACACCTTCGACGGTCGACAGCCCCGGCATCTTGGCGGAGGAAGAAATGCCGTGCTCAATGCTGTCGATGCGTTTGAAGCGATGGCGCTGTTCATCGATGATCGCCGACGACAGCGTAGGCACCGAGCTGCAGCCACTGAGAATGGCCACGCCCGCCCGTTTCGCCCGGTCATCGAGCACAGCGATGCCGTTGACGAAGGTTCGGCAATCGGACAGGTCGCAGTAATTCACGCCTGCGTCGATACAGTGCTCGGCGACGGCATAGGATTGGCCCTGGAAAGGGCCACCGGTGTGGACCACCAGTTGAATGTTCAGCGAACGCAGCACAGCGGTGAATGCCGTACCCATCGCATCACCGCACCAGCTCTCGCAGGTACTGCCCGACAGGGCGTTGAGCTCATCGACCTTGCGCTGCAATTTGCGGGGATCACGGCCCGAGATCACCAGGTCGATGCCCGGCATCACCACCAGATGCTGGCAGACGATACTGCCAAAATTCCCGTACCCGCCAATCACCAATACCCTCAACGCCATTCATCTCTTCCCTGAAAAACGGTCGGACAGTTGCCTTCCACGGCGGGGAGCTTTACGGATAACGGCGGGACGGGCAAGTCCAGGGGATTAACCAATCACCTTCGCATACACCGTTCGATCCACATTGCCCCCCGACAAAATCACCCCCACCTTCTTCCCGGCCATCGCTCCGCGCTCCTGCATGAGCGCCGCCAGTGCCGCTGCGCCGGCGCCTTCGGCGAGGTTGTGGGTGTCGGTATAATAAACGCGCATGGCCTCGGCGATCTCCGCATCGTCGACTGAAACGATGCGCGCCGCTCCGGCCAGGTAACGTTCGAAGGCTTCGGGGATGGGTTTGCGCACGGCCAGGCCGTCGGCGAAGGTATTGGCCGAGGCGGTTTCGCACAGGCTGCCGGATTCGAACGATAACTTCGCTGCGGCGGCTTCGGTGGACACCACGCCCACCACTTGAGTGTCCAGGCCCAGCGCATCGCGGGCGGCAATGACCGCGCAGATCCCCGAGCCGCAGCCAATCGGTACGTAGACGGTGTGAAGAACCGGCGCCGCGGTGAACAGCTCCAGCGCATAGGTGGCCACGCCCTTGACCAGTTCAAAGTGGAACGGGGGCACCAGGTACAAGCCTTGCGTCTGTGCCAGGCGTGCGGCCTCTTCCCGGGCTTCATCGAAATCACGACCGAACTCGACCACTTCGCCACCGAAGCCGCGCATGGCGTTGTTCTTTTCCACCGAGTTGCCCAGAGGCACCACGATCAATGCGCGCAGCCCGGCTGCCGCTGCGGCCAGCGCAACGCTCTGGCCATGGTTACCCCGCGTCGCAGAGACAATGCCCCTCACGTTCGGATGCGCCTGTTTGAGCCAGCGCATGAAGGTGATGCCGCCGCGCACCTTGAAGGCGCCGGTAGGCGTATGGTTTTCGTGCTTGACCCACACCGTGCAGCCCAGCCGTTCGGCCAGCAACGGCCAGGCATACTGGGCGGTGGCGGGCATGACCTGGTAGACGCAGCGAGCCGCCTGTTCGATGTCGTCGCGTGTCAGCGTGTGCATGTGCAACCTCCTGAGAATTTCGCTCAGTCTAGGCAGGCGCACCCTGCGTCGGCTTTCAAAAAACTGACCTGATGCCGTCTCTTCACTACTATGCGGTAATGAGCAAGCCCAAACCTCCACCGCCAACCCTCGCCGTCGAACCGGTCCGCCGTGTCGAAGCCGGCCCCTGGGCGATAGAACTGCTGCCCGGCTCGGCCTATTCGGCGCGCTATGTCGCCAGTCATTCGGCGATTGGCTTTGCCTTCGACAGCCAGCGAGGCGTGCATGCCATCGGCAGCGACCGCGTGCAGCCCTTTGTTGCCACACCCAACAGCCTGGCGTTCGTGCCGGCCGGGTGTGACGTGCTTTCCGAATCCCCCGGCGGCGGCGAGTACCTGCGGGTGATGCACGCCCAGGGCCTGGAGGTGATCGGTGACCACGCCTTCAACAATCGCATTGATTCACAGGCCATCGCGCTGGCGCTGCGCATGCGCATCGCGTTGTTGCGGTCTTCGGTGGATGACGATTGGGAAGCCTGGGCGCTGGCCCTGATGGAGCGGGCGCAGGGGCAGGATGCGCTGGCTGCACCGCTGCGAAGCTCCATCACCGCTAGCCGGCTGCGTCTGCTCGATGAGTTCATCGACGCAGGCCTGAGTGGCCCGCTGAGTGTGCAGGCGATGGCGCGATTGCTGGAGTTGTCAGAAGGCTTCTTCATCCGCGCGTTCAAGCAGGCCACGGGAAAAAGTCCCCACAGCTACCTGATCGACCGGCGCCTGGCCACCGCCCGGGCGCGACTGATCGATTCAAGCGCAACCCTCGCCGACATCGCCCTCACCTGCGGCTTCAATTCCCAGGCGCATATGACGACAGTGTTCAAGCAGCGGCTGGGCGTCAGCCCGGCGCAATTACGCCCGACCCGCTGGATCAGATAGCGGCAAAGCCCTCGACGCTGTCAGGCCACGCGGACAACACCTCAAAACCGTGGTCCGTAACCGCCACCATATGTTCCCACTGGGCTGACAGCGAATTGTCCCGGGTCACCACGGTCCAGCCGTCCGCCAGTGTGCGCACATGGCGCTTGCCGGCGTTGAGCATCGGTTCGATGGTGAAAATCATCCCGCTTTTCAACGTCAGACCCTGCCCCGGATAGCCGTAATGCAGCACCTGCGGCTCGTCGTGGTAGACCTTGTTGATGCCGTGCCCGCAGTACTCGCGCACGACGCTAAAGCCCTCGTTTTCGGCATGCGCCTGAATGGCGTGGCCGATGTCGCCAAGGGTGGCGCCGGGACGGACCCTGCGAATGCCGGCGCACAGGGCGTCATAGGTGGTCTTGACCAGGTGCCGCGCCTCGGGGGCGGGCTCACCCACGAAATACATGCGACTGGTGTCGCCATACCAGCCCTCTTTTTTCACCGCGATGTCGATGTTGACGATGTCGCCGTCCTTCAGCACGGTTGCCGACGGCAGGCCATGGCAGACCACTTCGTTAATCGAGGTCAGCACCGTTTTCGGATAGCCGAGATAACCGACGTTGCCAGGAATCGCCTTTTGCACATTGACGATGTACTCGTTACAAAGGCGGTCGAGCTCCTCGGTGGTGACGCCGGCCTGCACATGGGGTGCAATCATCGCCAGCACTTCGGCGGCGAGCATGGCCGCGGTGCGGGACCTGGCAATGTCCGCCGGGGTGTTGATGCGCACGTTCGCCCTCATTTGCGTGCGCCGCCTGCGGACTCAAGCACGGGGGCACTGTCGGCAAGACCGCAGAGGCGTTTCAGCTCAAGCCCGCCCTCGAGCTCCGCGCGTACCAGCATTCGGCAGATCTCGGTGTGGTCGAGATTGGGGTGCAGCTCGGCGAGCATGCCGATGCGCATCCAATGTTCGGCCTGAGCGTTGATCGAGCGACTCAGCGCGTTACTCGCCACGCGCAGGTGCTCATGCAGGTCTTCAGAGATTTTGACAATGCCCATGGGTTTCACTATATGAAATGTATATGTTTCATATCTTACGTGAATGCCCTGTAAAAGGACAATGGCAGGTCACACTGATGATTCGCGCTGCTCATGCTCAATTAATGAACAATACGTGACAGCCCACGTGCGCTCTGGTTTTCAGAATATTATCCACAGGAATACCCACTCATTTTGTGGATAGTTCTCGCTCGAAACCGGGCACACCTTAGGATGATGGCAATCTTTCGCAAAGGATGATTAAGTGAGAGGCTGTGCACATGCCCCCTGTTTACGCTGCGAGTTTCTCGCCAAGGATGAACAATGATCATCGGTTCAACGTCATCGCAAGCGATGGCTACCTACACCGCTTCCGCCGGCGCCGCGTCCGCGACGGCATCGCAAGGACGTGTTCCGCAGAGCAGGACGCAGGCGGACAAGGCGCAAAACACTGATTCGATCTCGCTTTCGGACAAGTCCAGCGACTACAGCAAATCGATTGCTGACAACAAACCCTACTTTCCTGCCCGCGAAGGCATGAGTGCCGACGCACTGGTCCTGGGCGTTGCCAATCCCGGCGCGGTCTCCAGTTCCAAGGACAAGACCTTCGCCGAAGTGGCGACTGATGCACGCAAGCGCATGGATGAAAAATATGCGCTGATGAAAGCCAGCGACAAGCCTTACACCGGCAGCGATGAAGACCGCAACAGCTTGATGGGCGACCTCGACCGGCGTTCGCTGAATGCAGTGGCCAGCAATGAAGGTGGGCTGTTCACGGCCCAGGAACAGGCGTCGGCGCAAGCCTTGATGCGCCAGCAAGGCCGACTTGCCACCGGCTACTACAGCGGCCCGGCGGACCAGGAGAAAAACTGGAAAGATCCGTTTGCCAACGATCCCTATGGCCGGGCAAAAGCAGCACTGGATTTCATGAACAACATGAGCCCGGAAGAAAAGGCCAAGCCCGAATGGCTGTCGCAACGCTTGTCCCTGGAAGCCGCACTGAACCAGAGCCAGGGTTCGGAGCTTGACCCCGACAAGAAAAAAACCGGCCACTTCCCCAACCTCGCGGAAATTCTTTCAGGCGCCGTGACGCAGTCTGACGACGAGAAGTCCAGCCAATCACGCTACGGTGATCCTTCGGCGCAGATACTGAAGGGCCTCGAATCGCGCAATGCCTGACGCCTCGGTCCCGCCGTACGGGACGCAGACCCGGTAATCGGCTGCGTTCCATCCCAATGCAGTGTGTCATGATGCCCCCTCAACGTTGTCCATTGTGGCTCGCTAACGATGAGGACTGTTCATGAGCAAAGCACCCTACGTTCCGCCCCAGGTCTGGAAACACGAAGCGCCGTCTGGCGGCCAGTTCGCCAGCATCAATCGGCCGACTGCCGGTCCCACCCATGACAAGGACTTGCCCGTCGGCAATCATCCATTGCAGCTCTACTCACTGGCCACGCCCAATGGTGTGAAGGTCACCATCCTGCTCGAAGAGTTACTGGCCCTGGGGCATGGCGGCGCGCAATACGATGCGTGGCTGATCCGTATTGGCGAGGGCGATCAGTTCTCCAGCGGCTTCGTCGAAATCAATCCAAACTCGAAAATCCCGGCGCTGCTGGACCGCAGCGTGGAGCCTGCTGTACGGGTATTCGAATCCGGCTCGATCCTGTTGTACCTCGCGGAAAAATTCGGCGCGTTCCTGCCAAGCGACCTCGCGGGGCGGACCGAGACCCTGAACTGGCTGTTCTGGCAGATGGGCTCGGCCCCCTACCTGGGTGGCGGTTTCGGGCATTTCTATGCCTACGCACCGGAGAAGTTCGAGTACCCGATCAACCGCTTCACCATGGAAGCCAAGCGCCAACTGGACGTGCTCGACCAGCGCCTGGCGCAAAACCGATACCTGGCCGGCGACCGCTACACCATCGCGGACATCGCCGTCTGGCCCTGGTACGGCCAACTGGTGCGCAACAATGTGTACTCGGCGGCCGAGTTTCTTTCCGCCCACGAATACACGCACGTGCAGCGTTGGGCTGAAGAGATCGCCCAGCGGCCGGCGGTGATTCGTGGACAGCGGGTCAACCGTACCTGGGGTGATGAAGCAAGCCAGGTGCCGGAGCGTCATGACGCAGCGGATCTGGATTGAGGGTAGGTCTTTAGCTGTGGAGGTCACTTGAAACCATCGCGAGCAGGCTCGCTCCCACAGTGGATCCTCCCAACTCACCGCAGCCCCCTGTAGGAGCGAGTTCACTCGCGATGGTCGTCAACGATGACACGGGGCATCTGGCAGCCCGCCCCTACAGAGGCTGAGTGCCGCCCAGCCACGCAGTTGCCATCAGCGCCTGGAGCCCCATCGGCCTGGAGAAGTAATAACCTTGGGCCTGCCCTGCCCCCATCTCGCGCAACAGGACCAGCGTTTCTTCATCCTCGACCCCTTCGGCCACCACGCTCAGGTCCAGCGACTCAGCCATGCGCACGATCGCACGGACGATGGCGCGACTGCGTGCGCTGGTGGTCAGTTCGAGGATGAACGACTTGTCGATTTTCAAACCACTGAAACGGTATTGATGCACATAGCTCAGGGATGAGAACCCGGCGCCGAAGTCATCGAGCACCACCGACATCCCATTATCGGCCAACTGCTGCATGGTCAACCGGGCCATGGCCGGCTCGGCCACCAGTGCGCCTTCGGTCAACTCCAGGCAGATACGCGACGGCTCGACCCCGTGTTGGCCCAACAGGACCAGTACATCCCTGGCGAAATCCGGGCGGGTCATGCTGTAGCTGGAGCAATTGACATGCACTGGCGGCCAATGGGCGTGCTCGGGCTGGGAGAGGATCACGGCGACGCTGGTGAGCATGTACAGGTCCAGGCGGCCGATCAGGCGCAGGCCCTCGACCTCCGGCAGAAACTCACCCGGTGCGATCACGCGACCATTCGGTTGGCGCCAGCGGATCAACGCCTCGAGAGCCAACAGTTCGCCAGTTTCGACGCTGACAATGGGCTGGAAGTACGGCAGCAGCTCGTCGGTGCGCTTGAGCGCATTGCGCAAGGCCCCTTCTCGCTCCATCTGATCGGAGACCTCACGGCGCACCTCCTGGTTGAACACCGCGTAACTGTCACGCCCGGCACTCTTGACCCGGTACATCGCCGCGTCGGCATCGCGCAACAGGTCAGCCGGCTCGAGATGAAACTGACTGTCGGCGCTGACAATGCCGATGCTGCAGGAGGAAAACACTTCATGGCCATTGATGAAGAACGGCCGGTCGAACGCCAGCAGGATACGTTCGGCGATCTCGGTGACGACCTCCATCGGCGCTTCGGGTGCAAGCACTGCAAATTCGTCACCGCCCAGGCGGGCCAGCATGTCGGCCTCGCGCAGGCAGCCGCGCAAGCGGTGGGCGGCCTGCATCAGCAGCAGATCGCCAAAATGGTGGCCGAGGCTGTCGTTGACCATCTTGAAACGGTCGAGGTCGATGAACATCACCGCCAGATGTCCGCCCTCGCGGTCGAACCGCATCCAGGCGAGGTTCAGGCGTTGTTGCAGGTAAGTGCGATTAGGCAGCCCCGTGAGCGCATCGTGGGAGTTTTCGTGAAGCAGCTTGGCATTGGCGTGGTCGAGTTCGCGGGTGCGGTTCAGTACCCGGGCCTCGAGCTTGAGATTGGCGGCATGGATCGCTTCGGCGGCGGTGCGCCGCGACAACGCGGTGTCGATGTGTCGCGACACGAACGTCAGTAATTCCTGATCACGTTGGGTATAGCGCACAGCCGAGGTATAGCTCTGCACCGCCAGCACGCCACGCACCCCATCACCATCAAACAACGGAATGCCCAGCCACGAACAGGACCGAACCGATTCATCGATTTCGATTTCACCGCGCGATGCCAATCGATCGGCATCGTCGAAGTCGATCAGGCACGGCCGACGCTGGCGAATCACGTACTCGGTCAAGCCCCGGTTCCCGCGTCTTGGCAACGGGCAGGTCTTCTGGCGCTCATCGACGTAGTACGGAAAGGTCACCTCCGAGGTCGCGTCATCGAACAGTGCGATGTAGAAGTTCTCGGCGAACAGCAGATCGCCGACGATGCCGTGCAGGGTCTGGAAAAATTCGGTCATGTCACCGGGCTGGCTCGACAGCTCGGCAATCTGGAACAACGCACTCTGCAAATGCTCGGCGCGTTCGCGGTCCGACACTTCCTGGCGCAAGGCATCGTTGACCGCTGAAAGCTCCAGGGTACGACGCATGACCGTCTGCTCCAGATCCTCGCGGTGCAGCAGCCGGTCCAGCGCCATCGCCACATGGCGGGCCACGACCAGGAACAAGGCGCGATCCTCGGCGCTGTAGGTCCGGGAAACGTCGTAGACCTGCATGGCAAGCATGCCGAATACCTCGTCAGAGGCATTCTTCAACGGCGCCCCCATCCAGTATTCGGGACGATCACCCACGCAGTAGAAACGCCCTTCTGCCTGGGCCGCGAGAATGCCCGCGGCGTCGATCAGCAGCGGCTGGCCGGAGGTCAACACCTGGCCGGTCAAGGACAGATGCGAAGGGTCGAGGTATTCGTAGTTCTCGGACTCCAGGGCATCGACGTCGATGATGTCGACGTAATAGGGGTAGTCGATCTTGTGAGTGTGCGAGTCATACAGCGCGAGATAGAAGTTCTCGGCATCGATCAGCCCGGCCAGCAGTTGATGCACGCCTACCAGGAACACCGAGCGGTCGCGGGTCGAACTGGCCAGGTAAGTGATTTCGTAGAGCACCCGTTGGGTATTCTGCGCACGGGCCAGCGTATCGGTCTGCAACCGGATGCCCAGGCGCTGGGCAAAATCGGTGAGCGCCGGTCCTGCGCCATCGTCCAGGGGGGCGAGTAGCCAACCCAGTTCGCTTTCACCTCTACCGGTCGGCCAGCGCTGCAGACGCCAGTCCCGGCAAAAGCTGTCGAAGTCTTCATTGGCGACGCTGGATGGCCACTGAACCTGGGGATCGCCCTGACCGATCAGGTGCAGTTGTTCACCGGCACGGTAAACGACCCACGCTTTGGTATGGCCCCACTGGCGAGCAGATTCCAGCAAACGCTCGATCGTTTCCTCGTCACCGGTGCTGGCCCTGCCGACAGTATCCGAATTCCCTTCCAATGCGGAGGCGGCCACGCCTCTGTCATCGGGTTGCAGAGGGAAGTCGGTCAATGGACGAAAACTCATCTGCCCTCCCTGAGCCAAAACTGGCAATAGCCCCTTACCGGACGCAAGCAAAATTGCCGGTGAGCTTCTCGTTTAAAGGTTCCCAGCGTTTTTTTCAATGGTTTTGTTCGCTTTGCAACCCGCCAAAGGATAGCCAACTCGATATTTGTGAATGCCCCCCCTATCGGCAGCCTTCCAGTCCAATACGCAAATCACCCCTTGACGGCCGCTTCGATCCCCGCAATGTCGATCTTGATCATCTTCATCATGGCTTCAAACGCACGCTTGGCCACAGCGGGGTCCGGATCGATGATCGCGGCCGACAGCACCCGCGGTGTGATCTGCCACGACAGGCCCCACTTGTCCCGACACCAGCCGCAGGCGATGGCTTCACCGCCATTGTCGATAATGGCATTCCACAAACGGTCCGTCTCAGTCTGGTCGTCGGTGGCCACCTGGAACGAAAATGCGCCGTTGTGCGGCGTTCCGGAACCACCGTTCAAACCGAGACACGGCAGGCCCATCACCGTGAATTCAACGGTCAGCACATCACCCTGCTTGCCCGCCGGATAGTCGCCAGGCGCGTGATGGACGGCCTCCACCGAGCTGTCTGCAAAGGTTTTGGCGTAGAACGTCGCCGCCTCCAGCGCATCCCTTTCGTACCAGAGGCAAATCGTGTTTTTGCTGAGCATAGCGGTAGTCTCCAATTGTGTTGGGCTGACACTTGAGTCTAGCTATGCTTGGTCGAACGGGATGCGGTTCATTCGACAACACGACGACCAACGCTGCGAAAAATAGCGGCAAACGCTTACAATCGCCGCGCTTTTCAACCCACTCAGGTAAACCAGTCAGGTTATGGCGCTCGATCCTGTAACGATGTTGACCATCTCGATTGCCCTCGCAGCGGCGGCAGCCTTGTACCTGGCAATCGAATGGCGCAGCGTGCGTGAACCTTCTCTGCTGTTCTGGAGCGCAGGATTTGCAACCATTTCTCTGGGCTCGACCCTCGCCCTGCTGCGAGTCAGCGGGTTGCTCCTGATCGGCATCTGGTTCGCCAATGGCCTGCTGGTGACCGCTCACTTTTTGTTCCTGCTGGGCGTCGCGCGGTTTACCGAAGTGCGCCTGTCCCGTGGCTGGTACCTGATTTTCGTCGCCTGGCTGGCCATGTTGCTGCTGCCCGACGAGCCGGCGTGGTCGAAGATCATGCTGGTGGCCAACTCACTGTTGGTGGCCCTGCCGACACTTCGTGCCAGTTTCCTGCTACGGCCCCATGGCCGGTCGTTGAGCGTCGGCGCGGTGCAGTTGCGTTTTGTACTGCTGACCCATGGGCTCTTCTACACGGCGAAGGCAATCTCGGTGATTATTCCCGGCACCCTGATCGATCTGGCGGCCTTTCGTGGAGAGATCATCCAGATTTCGCTGGTCGAAGGCGCGATGGCGATCATGCTGATCGCCCTGTCGATGACCGGAACCGAGCGCTATCGCCGGGAAAAACGTATTGCGCGACTGGCCGCGCGCGATCCGCTGACTGCCCTGTACAACCGTCGCGCCCTGGAAGTACGGGCACCACGGCTGTTGGCCGACGTTTCCAACAGGCGCCCGGGTGCGTTGCTGCTGATTGATATCGACAACTTCAAACTGGTCAACGACCTCTACGGCCATACCGCCGGCGACCGATTGCTGATCTCGCTGAGCGAGATGATCCGTTCGGTGCTGCCTGAAGGCGCACTCGCGGCCCGCCTGGGGGGTGACGAGTTCGTCATCCTGCTCAAGGATGCCTCCAGCGAGCGCATCATGGGGTTGGGCAGCCAACTGCGTTCTCGTTTTCAGCAGGCAGCCTGTGAGGCCTTCGTCACCCCTGTGCCGGTCACGCTGAGCATAGGCGCCAACCTATTCAACCAACCGCCGGCCAGTTTGGCCGGGCTGATCGAACAAGGCGACGCCGCGCTGTACGAGTCCAAGCGCGGCGGCCGCGACAGCATCCGCCTGGTGGATCGCACCCTGGCGAGTACCGAACTGCAACGCGGCTGATCGGCTATTCCTCGCGCCCCGTCCCCTCGCGATCGTGCTCGTAGCGGTGAGCGAGAGGAAACGCCGGCAGCCATGACTCGCGGCGACAGGTCCAGAGTTCGTAGGTGGGCGTCAATTGGTCGGGAACGTCCAGGGATCCGAGATTCACTTCGACTTCATCGTCGCTGCGACCAAATACCGAAGATCCGCAACGCGGGCAGAAAAACCGTCCGGCGTAATCAGCGGTTTCGCCCCGTATGGTGACCGCCTGCTCCGGGAATATGGCGGACGCGTGAAACAGCGCGCCGTGGTGCTTGCGGCAATCGAGGCAGTGACACACGCCCACGCGATAGGGTCGTCCAGAAGCTTCGATCCTGACGCTGCCGCACAGGCAACCGCCGGTGAATCGTGCCATGTCTACAACTCCTTTTTCACTTTGTGGTTAAACCATAGCAGCCGCCATTGGTCGCAGCGGCCTTGATCTGTAGACGCTATTTGTCCTATTTTGAATCCATGGATTGCAATTGAGGTTTCGAACATGGCCGTTGCGCTTCAGCCATCAGCCTTCACCAAGAACCAATGCGTCACGGGCTTGCGGGCCGCCGTGGGCATCCTCGAAAAATGGCGTGCTTCCAGCGAGCAGGCCTGCCGCATCCTGCGCATTTCCCGCAGCACCTATACCCGCGCCCGCCAGCATGACCCCGACTGGTCGGTGGCGCTGGACGCGGACCAGATGCAGCGCATCAGTATCGTGCTCAATATTCACGCGGCGCTGCGCCTGGTGTTCGACAACCCGGAAAACGTCTACGGCTTCCCGTCGATGAGCAATGACAACGAGTTCTTCAATGGACGCTCACCGCTCGAGATCATGGCTCAGGGCGACATGATCTCCCTGTATGAAACCTTCCGCCGCATCGATGTGCTGCGAGGCGCGCAATGGTGAGGCTGGACCAACTCGCGGTCCTTGCCGACGAGCCGTTACAGGCCTATCGGTTGGTCAACTCGAAGTTCCCGCCAGTGGCGTTGTTCGATGACGTGGCGGATGCCGATGCGTTCGAGGTGCTGTACCAGATCCAGGCGCTCACCAATCCCCGGCTTAAAAACGAAGTCGGTCACCTGGAGCTGATTCGCCGCAGCGAAATTCCCTTTGGCATCCCCGGCTGTTCCTATGCAACAGCGCCCTTTACCCACGTGAATCCCTCAGGCTCGCGCTTCAGCGACGGCAGCTTTGGCGTGCTGTACCTGGCCGATACCCTGGAAACCGCGCTGGCCGAAGTGAAACATCACCAGAGCCTGTACTGGTCAAACGTGCCCCGCCTGAACTACGAGCGGTTTGTGTTTCGGGGGCTGTCATGCGCGTTCAGGCAAACCTCGATGAAGGATGCGACCAC
>Ga0308165_1003014_pt1 | contig 18813 bp, 23 predicted proteins | sample PhyWR2_FD_201032 | JGI IMG/M metagenome (GOLD analysis project Ga0308165, IMG submission 201032) | Phyllosphere microbial communities from UC Gill Tract Community Farm, Albany, California, United States - DLSLW.R2 | ecosystem: Host-associated > Plants > Phyllosphere > Unclassified | place: USA...
AGATGGATGGTCGTCACCCGCGTGCGGGCAACTGCGCGCGGGACACAGAACCCGGCGTACCGGCCAGCTCATCCGCATATCAGGTCGCTGACCTGCGAAAACGCGCGCCCCACGGCCTCTTCGGGGACTGCCGGGGGTCGGGTTGTTACTACAGAATCCTGCGGCTTCCGGCAGGTCGCTAGATCTTTGAGCCCCCAGGGAGCCCCCAGGATGCAGCCCCCGCAGATGCCCGCTCGCCGGACCGCGGAAGAAGTCGTCGCGGCCGCCAGGGCGATGGACCAGGCGCGAGCCGCCGGGCTGCCCGACCGGCTCCTCCTCGTGATGCTAGCCGCCCGCTCCGCCTGGTGGGGCGACGTCGAGTGGCCGCCGCACGCTCAGCTGGTCGAGGTGCTCCTGGACCAGCGGTGCCGCATCGTCGACGAGGTCGTGTTCGCTGCCATCAGGAAGCGAGTCCGGGGCTGACGCTGGAGGCCGCTCGACGTGACGATGCCCCGATCCGGGGGATCGGGGCATCGCTGGCGGGAGGCACAGGGGGGCGACCTCCCGCCGGGGACGACACTAGTGCTTGTCAGAGCTCGGCGGCGATGCTGTCCGCAATCGCGTGCAGGTCGTCGACGGTCCCATCGTTGAGGACCAGGTCGTCGAACGGGTATCGGTCGAGGGCGGTCTCGGAGGGGTGCGGGTCGCCGTCGTCCGGGAACGCGGGGCGGTTCACGCGGATGACCTGTCCGCCGGCGTCCCGGATCGCGTCGGCCTCGTTCGGGAAGCGGCAGTCGGTGAACGCGACCCGGCCCCCGAGCTTGCGAGCGTGGCGCATCGCCGTGTCGACCCAGATGCCGTCCCCGAGGACGCCGCGGCCAGCCTCGGTGCCGAGCCGCTGGAGCGTGCGGCGCACCTCGGGGTTGGCCTTGGCCTCCTCCCACCCGAAGGCCTCCACGAGGGCGGAGAGGCGCCAGCCCTCGGAGATGATCGGGTCCAGGGCGAGCGCCATCTGGCGCATGGGGTCGGCGAACGCGACCCGTGTAAAGCCGTGGTGCTCGACGAGGCGGGCGGCGAACGTGTCCTTGCCGTGGCGCTTCCGCCCCGAAACTCCGATGAGGATCATGGCTCGTATCCTCGAACCCGGGGTCTGGACCGTTTTTCGGCCAGCGCGGTGACGTGCCGGGTGACGTTGCGCTAGCAGGTAGTCGTTTGGGTAGTCGCTTTGGTAGCCTTACCGGGTGAACACTCAGCCTAGCTACACTCGACCGCCGCTGGCGATGACCATCGTTGAGGTGAAGCATCCCCAGGCCCCAGTGGTCTCTCGCGGGGACCTTGCCGGAATAAAAGCAGGGCTTCTCAAGGTCTTGCCTCTGCAGAGCAGTGAAGACATGAATGAATTTCAGATCCAGGTTCATGAGTCTGGGGCCGCCGCGCCGCTGCAGACTCGGGTGTCCCAGGCTCATCGCTTCTCCACGAGGGACCGTCAGACCTCGGTCGTTTTCAGGCCGGATGGTCTCACGCTGGAGACCACGGCATATCGCGGTTGGGAGCACTTTCGGGAAATTTTGAGTCTCGCAGTTAAGGTGCGTGGTGACGTCGCGCCGGTAGACGGCATTGAGAGAATCGGGCTGCGCTACATCAATGAGATCCGCGTTCCGGGGTCCGGGGAGCCGGACTGGTCTCTCTGGGTGGATTCTTCGTTAGCCGCTCCGCGGCCGATAGTGGGAGGCGTGGAGCGTCAAAGCGTCGACCAACAGGCGCAGGCGCTTTACCTGCTTGATGAACCAAACTGTGTTCTCGCAATGCGCTATGGCGCCCAGAACCGTCAGCCGTTTGTCGGCACGTCACCTTTGGTGCGAAAGAACATGCCGGGACCTGGACCGTTTTTTGTGCTGGATTGCGATGCGGCTTGGACTTGGGCGGTGGAGTCTGGTGACGATGTCCCAGAGGCGACTCAAGATTTCGTGGTTACGACCGCAGACGATCTTCACGGGCCCGTCCAGGATCTTTTCGAGTCGATGATCACTGAGCGTCTTAGGGAGGAGGTGCTAAATGCGAACTGAAGAGTTCATTCGTTCGCGGACCAGAACCGGTGATGTTCGGGCATTCGCGGTCGAGATTCCAAAAACCCTTTCTAGTGGTGAAGCAAAGGTGCTTCATCGTGTAGCCGGGGAGTCTCGAATCTCGGCGGCGGTTCAACGGAGAGAAGCTCTATTGGCCGATCTAGAAACGCGACAGACGGCGATCCGCGCGGGCGACCCAAGCGAGATGCTTCGTCTTCTTAAGGAGCAGGGTTTCTCGTGGAGGGATGTGGCCCGTCTTGTAAGTGTTTCTATTGCAGCGGTCCAGAAGTGGCGGCGCGGCGAGGTGATGTCTGCGGCCAATCGGTTCAAGGTGGCCAAGGTGGTGGCTCTTCTGGAGCTCCTGGAAGAGGGCCTCATCATCGAGCCGGTCTCCTGGCTAGAAATGCCCTTGAAGGAAGGGGTCGAGCTGACTGCGATGGATCTCCTTTTCGCTGGCAGGTATGACCTCGTTTTGGAGTTCGCGGACGATTCGTTCGATGACCCTAGCGCCCGAATTCCGGTTGAGAAAGTTCTGGACGAGTTCGATCCAGACTGGAGGAGCTCTCGGGTAGACCACGTCTTTGAATCTGTTAGAGCCGGCGACGGATCAATCTCTATTCAGATGAGAGGTTGAACCGGTGAGTGGTGCTCATAAACTGGAGACGCCGCCTAACGGGGCCGTGCTATTTCTGGCCAAAGGCGATGATGTCGATGAGCTCGCCCATCGTCCGTTTTTGACTGGCGATGTTATTGAACTTGAGGGTGGCCGTCGGGTAATTTTAATCCAGCATCCCTGCGCTATAAACAAGGGTCCTGCTCTCGGACCGAAGGTACTTGTTTGCGAATTGAAGACATCGAATGGCACTGCGCCTCCCGACTGGTCTAAGGGGTTCTATCGGCAGTCGTGGCTTCCAACTTTGGACACTGAGGGCACAGCTACGATTCGGCTGGACGATATTGATGTAATTGGTCCTGCGGAAGTGCAGGCCGGCAGGAGGACCGCAATACTCTCTCAGTTAGGCGTTAATCTGCTGCTGCAACGCTGGATCCATCACAACAGTCGGATGGTGATCCCTACCTGGCGACTTAACGATGCAACAGTTGGTCCATACGAAGAGGCCGATCTGGTGGCGGAAGGTGTTTCGGATCTGGCTCATGATGGTGTCGATGTAAAGGTGGCACAAGCTTGGGTGGAGCGCTTCTTCGGAGAAGTCGGGCCAGCTCCTGACTCTTCCATGCGTGAGAGCCTTCAATTTGCGCAATACAGGAGCGTGGTACGTAGCGCATTTTCTGGTCACGTGGAACGCTACTCAGAGCCTGTGGGCTAGCCCAACCTGAGCCCAGGCCATCAGAAGACAGTGACGTGTGACCAGCGGCGTCCGGTCTTGCCGCCGATGAGCAGCCCGAGCATCCCGGGCGGCGACCAGACGCCGTACTGGTTGAGCATGTACTCGCTGGACCTCTCCGCCTCGAGGGCCGGGCAGCCGAAGACCGTGCGGCCCTCGAACTCGTTGCTGTAGCTGTGGTGGTAGTGGGCCATGAACCACAGGGGCGTCTTGCCGAGGGTGTCGGTACGGCCGAGGATCTGGCGCTCGATCGCGGCGCGCGTTCGGGTCTCCGACGACGTCCCGCGGCCCTTCTCGATGTACCCGTGGGAGAAGTAGCACTCGACGCCGGAGAGGCGCACGACGACCGCCGGGTCGCCGCCGCCGATTGTCCAGGACACCTTCGGGCCGCCGTGGGGCTCGAGCTCTGCGAAGAGCTTCGCTACCTGTCTGGCGACGTGCGTGGAGGTGTTGTCGCCCTGGGACGTGACGGGCTCCTTGGAGCCGTTGCGGGTCCACTCGCCGTGGTTGCTGATGACCGACGACGCAGAGATCGGCAGGCCGAGCGTGGCGACCTCCTTGATCGTCCAGACGCGCAGGTCGAAGTCGAGCTCGATCTGCGCGGACTGGTTGAGCTCGATCGTGTGGGCCTGGTTGCCGTAGTTGTTCGCCACGCCCTCGGTCTCGTCGCCCTGCCAGGCGACGTGCACGCCGCGCACCGCGATGCCGGAGGCGATGAGCCTGCGGACCTCCGCGATGTGTCCGAGGACGCCGCGGCGCCAGTTCGCGACGGCCTCCTCGGTGCCCTTCTTCCCGAGCTGGGGATCCGCGACGAGCATCAGATACGTCCCGCCGGCGCTGACCTTCCGGGCTGCCGTCGGGCCCGTGCGCTGGAGAGCGCGGCGCCACCGCTCGATGGACGCGGCGGGGATCATCTCCTTGTCGACTCGGCGGAACCTGGCCGAGTAGGCGTAGAGCTGGACGCCGTCGCGAGAGCCGTCATCGGTGCGCTTCGACTGCTGCCACGTGGACATGCGCACTGTCTCGTCGACGACCTCGAACTTCGTGGCGTCGAGGTTGAACAGCGCGAAGACCGCGGTCCAGTCGTCGCTGATCGGAGACGTGACCACGACGTTGTTGATGGTCGCACCGTCAGGAGTGACGTCGACCGACCCCTTGTCGCGTCCAGACGCGCGGTCTTCTTCGCCGGCGAGAGCGTCAGCGAGCGTCACAGCGGCACTCTCCTCGACGGTGTCGAGCGATCGTCGAGGACGCGAAGCGGTGCCCCTCGGACGTCAGAGCGCGGGCGATCGCCGCGTGCTCCATGGTTGACGCCAGCGCCGAACGCAGCTCGGCGGCGTCATCTGCGGAAAGCGTCTCGAGGAGCAGAGCAACCGAGCATCGCCCGCCGCGCTGCACGGGCGCGGCTTCGCGGCTGAGCGCCGCGGCGAGGCTCACGCCTGACCTGCATCGACGATGACGTCCTCGTTGACGATGAGTACCGCGACCGGGGTCCCGTCGGCCGCGATCGACCCCGGACCAGCCACGGGGCCGTCGGGACTCTTCACAGCCACGGCATCTTAGGCAGGTACCTGAGCGGACCCGAGCACGAGACGCGTGACCCAGTCGGTCAGGTGCGGCTCAGCCCAGCGAGCCACGGCGTACCAGACGGCCGTCGCCGCGCCGGCGAGGACGAGCGGGTCGACAGCGGCGACCAGATCGACGACGGGCTGCCAGGTCACGTGGGTCAGCAGCCAGCTGGAGGCCGACCCCCACGCGACGGGGACGACGGTGCGCAGCCACGCCGGGGCGATGACGGCCAGGTGCGTCCATGCCTGCGTGGTGAGGTCGGCGAGGAACTCGCGGAGGTGCTTCATGGCGGTCATGCTCCGATCAGGTGTGCCACGGCCCGCACGGGTGCGAGCGCGATGTAGGTGATGAGGACCAGCAGCAGCCACGCGAGCCCGCACGACACGATGGCGACCGCGAAGTACAGGCCCGCGCGGCGCATCAGAAGGTCCCAGCGTTCAGGCGACGCTGGAGGGCCTCGATCGCCGCGGAGGGGGCGTCGAGCGCTCCGTCGGGCGTGGTGCCCAGGTAGCGCTGCAGGGCTACCTGCGTGCGCGTCTTGATCGTGCGTCCGTGGGTGTTCGGGTAGAGGCCCTGTCCGTCGACCTTGCCGAGCTCGTACCCCTTGCTCAGGAGGTAGAGCTGCAGCTCGGCGACGAGCTGCGAGCCGTCGGGGCCGGTGGAGATGATGCCGTCCACGGTCGTGCCGAGAACGTGCTGCAGCTCGCTGATCGTGGCCGATCCGAGGAACCCGTCGAGGTCGAGCAGTGGACGGCCGGCGGGGTTCGTGGTCCGTGCGGGCGTGGGCTTGACCGGGGCCGGCACGGGAGGGGCGGCAGGCTTGGTGCCGCCGCCGCTCGCCCCCGTCGAGCGTGCAACAGCGTCGAGCCGCTCGAGGTCCCACTTCCCCGGGCACGCCGTCGCCTTCCACGAGGAGTGCTTGCGGAGCGGCAGGTCGCCGTAGACCGCGCGCAGCTCACGGATGACCTCAGCCGCGGTGGCGTAGTCACCGTCGGTCGCCTCGGGCCGGAGCTCGAGGCCGATGCTGGTCGCGTTGCCGGCGCTGCTGCCCGAGTGCCAGGCGGCGTCGCCCGGGGCCACGATGCATGCGACGCGCCCGCCCTCGATGACGTAGTGCGCCGAGCTCGACCCACCGGCCCGGCAGAGGTAGTCGACGACGCCCGCGAAGCGCTGGCCGTAGACACCCCAGTGGTGGATGGTGATCGACTGGATCACGCGTGGGCGGCCGAAGACCTTCTTGACGGCGCCGGCCGGGGTGAAGTTGCCGCTGTTGCGGTCGGTGATGGACTCGTAAGTCACGGCGTGCCTCCTGGCATCGTGGATCTTGGTGGGCGAGCTCAGAGCCCGGCGGGGCGCTGCGGCGGGGGCGGGGACTTCTGCTTCCAGATCCAGTCCTCGAGGATGTCGATGTGGTCCCCCTGCGCCCGGAGCAGGAGGGCCTTGGCGACGTTGCCGTCCTCGGCTGCCGACAGGCGGTCCTCGACGCGCTCCAGTCGATTCTCGAGACGCTCGATGAGACGGTCCTGGGCGGTGGCGTGGGCGGTGTCTTCCGCGATGTCGGTGGCACGCACCCCGTTGCGCTGGTCGTGGCGCACCTTGAGCAGGGTCGCGAGGCCTCCGCCGCCGCCGATGATGCCGACGATGAGCGTGGCGATGGTCTGGAGGGCGGTCTCCACGCTCAGGCCTTCCGGGCGTGATCGGCGCGGAGCTTGGCGGCGTGCGCGGAGAGCTCGGCGGCGCGGACGAGCAGCGCGAGGGTGAGGCCGGTGCAGACGGCAGCCTGGGTCTGACGAGTCGTTGCTTCGGTTGCGACGAGCGACCAGACGGTGACGGCGTAGGCCGAGGTGCCCGCCGCTGCGAACCAGACCGCGACCCACTCCAGGCGGTAGGCGTCGCGGATCAGTCCGACGAGCGCGAGACCGGCGCCTGCAATCGCGAGCACCGCCCACGAGTAGGTGATGCTGGCGCCAAGCGCTCCGGCGATGGTGCGCGGCGTCCACAGGAGCGCTGCCAGGCCGGCATAGGTCACGGCCACGTAGACGAGGGCTCGCAGGACGCGCAGCGCGGTTCGCCAACGTGGCGGGAGGGAGCGGTCAGGCATCGGGTCACCGGGTGGGGTCGTTCACCCTCGGGGTGTCCACGTGATGACCGTGGTGTCGCTTACGGGTCGATCATCACTCGTGGGGTGTCACGTGCCTGTCTGTCGCTGGCGCAGGGGCCAGGAACCCGTAGCGTTCCCGTTCTGCCGCTGCCGCAGCGGCCACCCACCGACCGTTCCGGGCAGCGTCTGCCGCTGCCTCGTCGCCCACATCCCGGAGGAGTAGACGAACCGATAACGCCACGGCCGCCAGACCGCCTTGGCCGAGATGAAATACCAGATCGGACGCAGTGATGCGACGCCCGGGGCAGCCGCCTCACCGCCCGTGACTGAGAAGACGCCGTCGACCGACGGCGTCGTGGTGAGCACGAGGCACGTGGATGGCGGTGAGCCTTCCGGAGGAAGGGACTCCCTCGGGATCTCCATACGAACCGAGCGCGAGTGCGGTTCCCCCGACTCCGAGAACCCCCACGCGGGGTCCGTCAGGGCCGTCGTCTCCCTGTCGACACGCTCCCAGGAGTCCATCTGCACAGCGGTGGGCTGGACATCGAGAGGGTCGCCGAGAGGGGCGACTCGGATGCTTGTGTAGGGAGCCTTGACGGTGCGCCCGGTGATGTCTTGTGGGTAGACCCAGCCCATCTCGAGCTCGATGTCGAACCCGTGACGCTCGTACTCGACGGTGACACCGGCCGGGGCGGGCACGTTCGGGACGTTCGGGAGGCCCCACAAGAACTGCAACAGGTTGAGCTCGTGGTACTCGATCGGTCCCCGAAGCGAGACCGGGAAGTTGAGGTAGGCGGCGTAGGAGTCGAGCGGGCCATCGGTCCACTGAACATCTCGGCCCGACGTGTAGATCGTGCGCCCGGACGAGTTGAAGAACCAACCGATGCGCCGTGGAGGCGTCGGGAGTGCGCTCTCTCTGCCCGCTGGCACATCGACCCAGTCTCCGTACCGGGGCATCAAGACACCCCGTGCCAGAAGCGACCTTCGATGAACGTCGAGCCTTCGGCGATCATCGCGACCCACAGCCACGGCGGCTGGGTCGAGGCGTAGTCCCACGAGGCGTCGTCGACCATTCGGCCGGTGACGGGGGTCGCGTCTTCGCCGTCGGGGTCCGAGTACTGGCCCGGGTAGTACCCGGCCGGCTGCTTCGCCCACCCCCAGGACATGAGCAATCCTGCGTCGTCGAGTGCGTCGGACTTCGTCTGCCAGGGGTTGGTGACGCCTTCCTCGGGAAGGTCGTCTGCGTCGGGGATCCAGAGGGGGTTGCCGACGAGCCCGAGGAGTGCCGCTGCGGTGATCGGGCGGTCGAACACCGCGATGCTGAACGCGCGCTTGGGGCCTGTGGACGTGAACTCGGTGCGGACGATGGACCCGTACTGGGCGACGGGGATGCGCACGACGGTCCAGAGGTTGGAGAAGAGCGCGAGGCGCGGGATGTGGCCGCCGGGGGACTCGGCGTCCCACGTCGCACGGTCTGAGGAGAGCTCGCCAGAGTTGGTGGACTTCCGGTAGGAACGGGCAGGGTCGGTGGCCTCCCGGTCGCGGTCGAGGATCGCGTCCAGAGTCGGGAAGTCGCGCGCGTTCGTGTCGACGGTGGCGGTCACGGACGTCGCGGAGTACTGGACCTGTGCGACGTGGACTTTCAGGTCGTTGCCGCGGAACCCGCGGACGAGCCCGTTGGTGCCCTCACGGACGACTTCGAGGCGTGAGCCTTCCTCAGGGTCGAGCTCCATGGTGACGGTCCCGACCCAGCCGGGCTGGGAGTCGCGGGCGAGTATCTCCTCGGATGCCCGCACCCCGTCGGCCTTCGTGGCACCGGGACCGTAGTTGATGTACCTCTCGACGCGCAGGACGCCGGGGGAGTAGGCAGGGTTGTCGCCGAGGTCGTCGCCGTCGGGGCCGAAGAGCCGTGGCTCAACGCTCGGGGAAAACGCTGCGGGCATGATGAACGCACCGTCGAGGGTGCCGGTGTTCGAGCCGGTCCCGAACGTCATCGCCCAGGACTGCGGTCCCAAGACGCCGTCGCGCTGCACGCCGGCGGCCTGCTGCATGCGGCGAAGCGCGGCGCGGTCGGACTGGGAGAAGCGACCGGTGACGGGCTGCCCGGCCTTCGCCTGCCATGTCGAGACTCCTGACTTGGTGGTGGTGCGCGCGTCGGTCCACCCGACGGTGATCGAGCGGATCGGTGTGTTGGGGAAGTCGGGAGTGTCGTCAGGCCGCCAGTTCGGGTACTTCGCGTTGCGCCATCGGCCCCCGTCGGGACCGATGCCCTCGGCGTAGATGACGTTCGGTGCCTGGGTCGCGTCGCGGATCAGGTCGACGTCGATCCCGCGTTGGCCGTTGTGCACGGTCCAGGCAATGTTGTCGACGTCCTTCAGGACCATCGCCGGGGAGCGCTCATCGCATGTGACGGTCCACTGGGACCCGCCGGTGACGAGTGTCGCGAGGGCGCGCTGGGACCACCCCGAGACGCGGGACTCCCAGCCGCCGAGCACGGAGACGGGGATCCCGGTGACGACCTCGGCGATCGGGTTGAAGCGCCGCCCGATGGCCTGGTTGATGACCTCTGGGATGACCGACCCGGCGTCGCGGGGCGTCGTAATGAACGCAGGCGGGCGCAGCTGGAGGTCAGCGGCGAACATGACGCCCAAGCACCCGAGCGTGAACGCCCCGGACTCCTCGTGGTGGCCCAGGGAGGCAACGACGCCGGCGAACATCGACTGTGTCGACCCGTCGGGTCGGGCGAGGCGGATGTCGACGTTCGCGCCCTCGCGGCACCACCAGAGCCAGCCCTCGCCGGGCTGGTGGAACGCCGTGACGACGGGCAGCTGGATGTCGGCCTGGTCGGACCCGAACGGCTCAACACGGGAGAAGGACGGGAAGGGCATCTCGGCATCACCGAGGTAGGTGATGTCCACGCCCTCGACGACGATCTGGAGATGTCCGACGAGTCCCTGACGGACGTCCGTCGGCTCCCAGTCCACGGGGTTCCCGCGCTGGTCGAACGTCGGGGTCGGCATCACCTCAGACACCCGACGGATCGGGTCGACCGCCACGCCCACGGGCGGCGCCTGGGGCGGGGGCGGCGGGGGCGGCACGAGCGCCCCACCGGGGGTGAAGACAGGCGGAGTCGGCGGGTCCCAAGGATCGGACTCCGAGAGCGCGACAGCTCCCGTCATCGACCACGACCCAGAGGCACTCAGGCGCGACGGCAGATACTGGTCAACGAGCGACCTCATCACCTCTAGGCTCTCGACCGTCGAGCCAGACGTCCCCATCGATCGAAGGACGTCCAGGGAGGCGCGCGTGGTGTTTCTCAGGGAGACCTGAGCGCCAGTCCCTGACCCGGAGGCCTCGGTGCCGACGAGCCTGCCGTCGATGTACGTCGACGTGGACGTGCCGTCGTGGAGAACGGACACGACGGTGGGTGTTCCTGGGATGAAAGGGCCGTGTGACCAGACCGAACCGACCTGATTCTCCGGCCAGATCGCGACACCCAGCTGGCTCCGGCCCCATAGGAAGCACAGGTCGCTGCCCCACTCAGGCGATCCCTCGAGGATGAGCACGAGGTGGAAAGATGCCTCCGGCGCTGGGTCGTCCGCGGTGTTCCCAACCATCCATTGTGGTTGTGTCCCGGCGGGGCCGGGGAATCGCACGACCGGAAGATCACTGCGCAGGGTTCGTGTCGGGTCGGGCCACGACGACTGGTACCGGGTGAGCGTGACCCCCGCGCCATCCCAGGTGGACACGGGACCAGGGGCGAGGGTGGCGGGGTCGAGGTCGAAGGTGATCACGCGCCGACCTCGAGAGTCAGTGCTCCGGTCGCGATCACCAGAGGCTCGTCTTCGGCCACGGTCCGTGCGGCAGGCAGGTCGGCCGTGACGACCAGAGCGCCGCCCGTGGCCGCGTCCCAGAAGCCCACCGAGCGCAGGAACCACGCGCCCTCGGCGACGCCTGCGTCGATCGGTGCGACGTTCGTGACACCAGCGCCGGACGCGCCGAAGGTCGCGTCCGTGTTCGGCACGCGGGTCCGGGTCGTGGTGACCTCGCTGCCTGACGTGCCGATCCACCCGAGCCACAGCGTCGCGGGGATCAGGGTGGACCGGGCGGAGCCGAAAAGTGCTCGGGCGGCGCGCTGGCGGTAGGCAGGGGAGATCATCAGATGGCACCTTCGAGGAGCTGGGGGTCGCGGGGGATGGTCAGCTGGATCTCGCGCATGTGCTCGAGCATCAGGCCCTTGCGGCGTGAGTCTTCGCCGGTGACGTCGAGGTCGGCGGGTTCGCACTCGGCGACGCGGCGGTGCCCGTCGATGATGACGTTCAGGTGGTAGGAGAACTGCGAGAACGCGTCACGCAGCGCGGCCACGCGGTTGTTGACCTCGATCCACGACGCCCCGTAGCAGCGGACGATCAGCACATCGGAGACGGTGTCCTGCTGGGCCTGCGTCAGGCGACGTCCGCGCTGGTACTTGCCCTGCACGGTGGTGCGCCGCCAGGACACGCCACCCTCGCTGAAACTGACGACGTGGTAGACGCCGTCGACCTCCAGTGAGAGCGCGCCGGCCCCGGCACGGGTGACCTGAGCAGAGAGGGAGACGGAGTCGCTCACGGCCGACCTCCCGTGAACGACCTGCGTCGACCCTGGCGGATCTGGCGCTGGAAGTCTGCGGGGTCTGCCGTGTAAATGTCGCCGAAGGTCTGCACGCCATGATGTTCCACGCGCTGTGTCACCGGGACCTCGATGATCTGCGGCGGTGGTGTGTAGGAGCTCTGCCCGACGATCCCACCGAGGCGGTACGCGCCCTGGAAGCCCGGGACCCCGGACATGGCGTCACGGACGGCCGACACTCCGCCGGTGCGCGCGATGCGGTTCATACGGTGCACGAACCCGGCCCCGACACCGCGAGTCCACTCCGGTCGCATGACGGACTCACCGCCGCCGATCCCGATGAAGCCGGTGTCGCGGCCCGGGGTATATCCGGGGATGACTCCGCCGTTGTAGTGCCCTCCCAGGTACGGGCCGGGCAGCCCACCGAGCGCGGGCGTGGGCGTCGAGCTCAGGCTCGGCAGGACCCACGCCGGCTGGATGGTGACGCGAGGAGAAACGAACAGGTCGGCCGGGATCCCGTCGGCCAGGGCGTTCTGCAGGAACGTGTTCGAGGCCGCGTCGTAGATCCAGCCCGGGTTCACGGCCACTTCGGGCTCGAACCCGAACGCGAACGGGTTGTCGGTCGGCGCGGTCTTGCCGTCGGCGACGACCTGGATCGGGTGCTTCTCGAGGTACTCGTCTCGGCCCATGACCCAGTCCTGGCCGAACTGAGCGGCGATGCGCGCGACGTCTTCGGGATTCATGCCCAGCTGCTTGGCGAGCACGTCGACGTTCGCATCGCGCCCTTCGACCTGGGCTGCGGCGATCGCGAGGGCGTTGGGCAGGTCGGCCGCCGTCGACGCGAGCTTGGACTGCATCGCGATCGCGGTCAGTCGCGCGTTCTCCACGACGCGGGTGTTGAGGTTGTTGAGCTCGGCCTCTGTCTGGTTCGCCATCTCGATCAGCGCAGCACCATTCGCCCCGAGGAGCTCTTGCAGCTGAGGGGCAGCGTTCTCCGGCCCGGCGAGCACGAGGTCATTGACCAGTGAGGGGTCGAGCCCCGCGGTCGTCACGGCTGCGATGTCGTCGGCGAACTTCTGTGCGTCTTCGAGGGTCTTGCGGTAGTGCTCCATCATTTGGTCGGCGATGGGGATGTCGGAGGCTTCGAGCTCGGTGAGCTCCTCGACGGCCTTGCCCTGGTTCCGCAGCGCTCGAGTGACGCTGTCGGCCGCCTTGAGGCGGTCGTTGGTCGTGTGCTTCTTCCGGTCCTGGGTCTTCTCCCGCGCTTCCTCGGCGTCCCTCAGTGCGTTCGTGGCATCGGTGACCTTGTCGCGCGCGTCGGTGAGCTCGTCCTCAGTGACCACGACGGGCTTGAAGGTTCCGACCAGCGCGAAGGCTGTGTCGAACGCCTTGCCCGTCGCCTCGACCCCCGACTGGATCGCCTTCCCCTGCTCTTCGGTGAGACCGTGAAGCGCCCACTCCTCAGCCCGGTAGGCGTCAGCGAGCTCCGTCGCGGACTTGACTTGAGCGTCGTCGATCTCCTTCTTGGCTTTCGTCGCCACGACGTTGTCGTCGTAGGCAGTTTTCTGCGCGTCGAGCGACTTGATCAGTGCGTCGGCGGTCGTGTCCTTGCGGGAGAAGAGCCGATCACCGACGCTCAGTGCGTCGCGGTACTCAACAGCCTGTTCGCGCACCCTGTCGTAGGCATCGCCCTGACCGAGGTAGGCAGCGGTGAGGTCCTCGACAGCGATCCCCATCGACTTCGCGTCTTCGATGATCGAGCCGGATCCGTCGAAGAGCCCGGAGAACGAGGAGTCTCGCTTGCGGTCCTTGACGAGCTGGTCGCGGATCAAGGCCTCCGTGCCCTCCGTGATCGCCCCAGTAGTTTCGTCGAGGGTCTGACGGAGCGCGTCGGCGTCGGCCTTCGCCTGGGAGCTCGATTGCGACTGCATAGCAAGTAGGGACGTGACGAGTCCGATTCCAGCAGTCACTGCGAGGGCAGCAGGTCCACCGAAGGCCCCGACAAGGGAGCCTGCGACGTTGCGGACACCGATAGCGGACATGCGGGTCGCTACCTGCATCCTGTTCAGCCCCGTGGTCGTGGCGTCGATCGACGCCCGAGCGTTGGTGAATCCGGTGCGCATCGCGGCGACTCCGGTGCCGACCTGACGGGACAGGACTGGTCCGAGGAGGCGGCCGGCGATCAACACCGCGGTCAGCGCGAGGGCGACGGCTTGCGTTGGCCCACTCAGACCGTTGAAGGCGGACGCGATGCCCTTCACTGCGCCCATGGCATCGCCACCGATGTTGACCAGTCCAACGAGCGCCGGGGTGAGGGACTCGGTGAGCTCAGCGGACATCGTGCGGAACCCGGACTTGAAGGAATCCCAGGCGCTCGAGAAGATGTTCGACGACTTGATCTTCGCCATCAGCCCGTCGTAGGCCGCGGTCGTCCCGTTGATTCCGTCCGTGCCATCGCGAAGACCGTCGATGAGGTTCGTGATCGCCTCTTCGGACGACACGGCGCCGTCGGAGACGAGGGCTTGGAACTCGCCGACCGACATGTTGGCCTTGTTCGCGAGGACGGTCAGAGCCGGGATGCCACGCTCAGCGAACTGCAGGAGCTCCTGACCCATGAGGCGGCCCTTGGCGGAGACCTGGCCGAGGACGATACCCAGGCCGGAGAGGTCTGCCATCGACCCACCAGACCCGACGGTCGCGTCTCCGAGGGTCCGCATGATGTCGACGACCTTGCTCGACTCGATGCCGAAAGCGACCATCTTCTGCGCGCTGGCGGTGAGCTCGGGGAAGGAGAACGGCGTCGTCTTGGCGAACGCCAGCATGTCGCTGAGGAACTCCTTCGACGCCGACGCCGAGCCGAGCATCGTCTCGAACGCGATGCTCTGCCGAGCCAGGAAGTCGTTGAAGCCGACACCGGTCTTGGCGATTAGGGCGATGAGGGCACCGAACCCGAGAGGCCCGACGAGGTGCTGGAGCATCCCCGCGACAGACGAGAGCGAGGCGGTCCCCGCCGTGCCCATGCTGGACAGGGACGTCCGCGTGGACTGGGCCGCACCGCCGAGGGCAGACGTGGCAGCAGCCGAGGTGGATGCGGCGACTGCCTGCGCGGATAGCGACCCGACTACGGCGCTTGTCGAGGCTGCCGTGGCCCTCGCTGCGGTGGCTGCTGAGCCTGCTGCTGCGGCCTGCGCTGTCAGCGACGTCGCGGCAGCACCAGAGGTCGCAGCGACCGCTGCGTTGGCCGCAGAAGCGGCTGACCCGGCCGAGGCGCTCTGGGACAGAGCAATGGACGCGGCTCGGGACGCACCAGCAAGCGTCGTGGTCGCACCCGACGCGCTGGCTGCGGCGACGGCCGTCAGGCCGAGGGACGTCGCAGCAACCTCGCCCGACGCGGCGGTGACCCGCGCAGCCGCTGCAGTGGCTGTGCTGGCCGTCGATGCGGCAGTTGCCTGGCGGGTCATGGCTGCTGACGACGCGGCAGTCGACCGGGCGATCGCACCGAGAGAGTCCAGAGCAGCGTCGCCCTGGGCGCGCATCGCGGCAGCGGCTTGCGCAGCGGACTGCGCGACCTGACCCTCGGCCTGCACCACGCGCTGCGCGGGACCGACGATCGCCGACTCCATGGTCTGACCGAAGCTGCGCGTCGCAGCAGCCGAATCCTGGAGGGCGCGCCGGAGGTCGGTGTTGTCGCCACGGATCGTGTAGGAGATTCCGTTGGACGTATTCAGGCTCATGCGTGGGTCTCCTGGGGTGCCATGACGACGGACAGGTGCGTGTACGGGGCCTGCTCGGTCGGCATGGACTTGTGCGCTTCGTGTTTCTGGCGGCACACCAGGCACTCGCGCGACGTGAGCTTGACGAGGGAGGGGTTCTTCATCGCCTCCGTGGGGGCACCACATCCGGAGCAGTGGTCGAGGGAGAGGACGTGGTAGGCGATCGCGAGGTCCTGGTCGCGCTCGGACCGTGCGTGGAAGGCCGACAGTGCGATGCCCTGCTCAGCGCAGACCGCGAGCTCGACCTGGAGGTACGGGTCGGCCTTGATGCGGCGCGAGGCCCAGTCCGGGTCGCCGGGCGCCGACTCCTCGAGGCACGCGACGAGGACGTCGAGGGCGGCGTCGGCCGGCCACTCGTCCCACGCCTCCTGGGCCTCGGCGTCCGACCAGGCGCAGCACGCCGCCATGAGGTCCGGGGCGTAGTCGTCCTCGTCGGTCATGTCGTGCTCGTCGCGGAACGCGGACCACACCGCTCGGGGCATGCCGAGGACCGGGACGACGACCAGCTCGCCGATGTCGACCCGGACCTCCCGCATCAGGCTGCCGAGCCCTGGACCTGCACGTACCGGGCGCCGGCCCAGAGGGTGGCGACCTCGACGAGGTTGTAGAGCTCGCCGTCGACGATCTCCTCTGCTTCCTCCTGGGTGATGAGGGGCGCGACGGCGGCCAGGTGGAAGAGCTCGCGGGCGACGCCGAGCTCGTGGAACGGCGCAGGTCCCTGGCCGCCCTCGGCGGCGTACTGAGCGTGGTCCTCCTCCGTCGGGGGGTTGCGCTTCTGGACGTCGGCCCAGGTCTTGCGGCCGAGCGCTCGGAAGGTGAAGTACGTCGTGACGTCGTCGAGCGCGGCCTCCTTCTCGACGACGACCTTCTGGAGGTCTTCGACCTCGGCTATGTCCTTCGCGACCACGGCTTCGGCTGCGGCGTGCTCGGTGTCGGGCGTTGCTGCTGCGCGTGCGATGCGGATGCGCTCGGCCGCGGTCTTGAGCAGCTCTTCGGCGCGGACGTCGACGGCGTGCTTGGCCTGGACGTACTCGAGCTCGATCTCGGAGTCGAGGACGATCGGGACCTTGATGACGCGGGCCTTCTTCTGGGGCAGGGTCACGGTGGTGCCTTCCTGGTGGTGAGGGGTGGGAGCCGCTCCCCGCGCACGTGTGGTCAGTGCGCGGGGAGCGACGAGGGGTCACGCGCCGACGGCGACGGGCGTGAGCGGGGTGGACGGCGAGATGCGGATCTGCGTCGTCGCGGCGGCTGCGTCGAGGGACCAGTTCGGGACCTGCTCGGAGACCGTGCCGCCGATGACCCAGAGTTTCGAGCCCGTGGCCGGGGTCGCCTGGGACGAGCGGTTGAGGACGAGGTAGCCGGAGGCGTCCTTGACGAGCACCTCCAGCACCTCCTGGCGCTCGAGCGCTTCGAGGCTCGTGCCCTTGCCGTCGTCTTCGGCGATCGTGATCGAGACGTCCTGGAAGGTCTGAGGGCCGTCGATCTGCTCCTCGGTGCGCTTCTTGAGGATCGGGACGTTGATCTTGTTGGACTGGGGCTCGAGGCCCTCGATCGCGTTGATGGACAGGCCGAGCGGCTGCCCCGCGTTCCACTCGGCGACCGTGACCTTGAGGTCGGGGTCGGCGATGGTCGGCACCCAGCGGGCGTCGCCGGTGCCTCGGAGCATGAACAGGCTCATGCCTGGCCTCCCGTCTTGGGGGCCTTGGCGGCCGGGGTGGTGGTGTCGGTAGCCGGCGCGGGGGCAGGCTCGGCCGCGGCGTCCTCGGTGAGGGCGCGCTCGACGGCGATCGCCTCGTCGGCCGAGAGCGTCTTCCAGCCCCGGCCCTTCCAGACCTTCTCGAAGGCTGCCTCGGTGGTGACCGCGGGCTTGGCCTTCGGGAGGTCGGGGTGCGTGATGTGCACAGCAGTCATCAGGTCTCCCGTGAATCCGAATGGGGTCTGGCACCTGATGAGGTGCAGTCCGCGGGGAAAGGGCGCGGTCCCTGAGTCGTGCCTATGGTCAGGCTGGGGGTGTCACGTGTAGCGGATCGTGAAGGTCTCGACCCACTGGGCTGTGCGGCCCGCTTCGGTGCCGGAGTCGTCGGCGTGCCCGTCGCCGGCACTGGCGATCTCGAGGACCGTGTGCGCGGGCAGGACGAGCGGGGCGATGGGTCTGCCGTGCGGGGTGAGGGCGACGAGCGCGGTGCGGATCTGGTCGCCGAGGAGGCGAGCCTGCGATCGCTGGGCCATGACGGCGGTGGTCTGCACGCTCAGGGTCGCCCAGTCGTGGCCGCCCATCGCGAACCGGGTGAGGTTAGGCGTCGTGGCGAGCTCGACGAGGACGAGCGGAGCAGCCCACGACGTGGAGTCCTTCTCGATGGCCAGGTCACGCCCATCGACCCGCTGGGGCAGGTGCAGACGCAGGTGATCGCGGACCGCGGTCAGGACGGGTTCGGTGGCAGTCAGGGTCATGCGGTCCTCCCGGAGGCTTGCAGGGCACGATCGAGCTCGCGGGCGAACACCGCGGGGACGAGGATCAGCGCGGGGCGCCAGTGCGGGTAGGGCGGCTGGCGGTAGGAGCGTCCGAGGGCGTCGACGCCGATGAAGCCGTACTCAAGCCGTCGGGCCTGGACCGCGTTGGTGGAGACGAGCGCGAACGGGCCGGCGACGTCGCGGCTCACGGTCAGGCCGATCGTGCGCCGGTAGTCGCCCGTGGGGGCTCTCGGGCCGGGCCGACCGGACGCGTTGGCCTTCACCTGCGTCTGGAGGAACACACCGGTGCGCCCGACGGCAACCTCGGTCGCACGGTCGGTCGCGGGGATCAGGACCTCGAAGACGGCACCTGGGTCCCCGTCGGGGGTCATCGAGATCACGGAGTCCCGCCGGGCCGGGCGAAGACGGTGTAGATCACCCCGGCGCCCTCGCGGATCCCGCCGAGCACCTTCGCGCGACCGCCGAGCAGCGCGCGGTCGCGGCACTTCGTCACCGTGACGAGCATCGTCTCGTCGACGTCGGGCGCTCCGGGCAGGAGGATGAGACGCCAGTCGGTGACGGTGACCTGAATACCGCCGATGACCTCGCCGGCGCCGCCGCCGTTCTTGATGAGGATCGCTTTCTGGGAGCCCAGGGCCTCGACGACGGTGGGTGTCTCCAGAGTGATCGGGTCGGTCTCTCCCTTCGTCTCGCGCGTGAACGAGACCTCGGTGCCGAACGATCGGATCGTGCTGGCCGCGAGGCTGCCGCCGAGGTTGAGGAGCGGGCCGAGGTCAACCACCGAGGGACTCCCGCAGGATCGCCAGGACGTGCTCGGCGTAGGAGTCGCGCATCCCGCGCAGGCGAGGTCGGACCGCGGCGTCGAGCGCGGAGGGGTCGAGCTCGCCGAGCCACGCTGC
>Ga0308165_1003018_pt1 | contig 18806 bp, 18 predicted proteins | sample PhyWR2_FD_201032 | JGI IMG/M metagenome (GOLD analysis project Ga0308165, IMG submission 201032) | Phyllosphere microbial communities from UC Gill Tract Community Farm, Albany, California, United States - DLSLW.R2 | ecosystem: Host-associated > Plants > Phyllosphere > Unclassified | place: USA...
TAAAACCTTTTCCTTGCATTGTTTGTTTAAAATAATTTTGTCTTTCGCTGTTTTTTAACAAGTCGGCAAATCTAATTAAATTTTTAAATTATAGAACCCCTTAATTGATAATTTATTAACAATAATTATTATCCGGCAATATTCTCCTTTTTTGCCTGCCAATCGTTTTACCTCCTACGCGTGTTGAGATTCTTTTAAATGATTAGAAAAGCAGTAGCAGTAGTTTTTGGCTTTGGTTCGGTCCCGCTTTCCCTCCTGCCAATTTTGAAGACAAACCGGCATCCGTTCCAATCGGGTTTAGGTGGCATAACCAGTAGCTCCGAACGGAGGTTATTAAGACGGTTTATTAGATCATGACCTGCAGGTTAAATGGAGAATTGTTTAATACTTTTAGTAATGTTGTTATGCGCCATGGCAATCAAACATAAGCTATGAACTATTAAACCGTGAGCCATCAACCCACGCCTAATTTCTAATTTGTCTTTAAATCGGCTTATATCCGCTCTAAAACCTCAAAAGTATAGTCGTATTTGTTCTTTTCGTCGGCCTGATGTGCTTCGCTACTGATCACCTTCCATTCATTCCGGTCAATTTCAGGAAAAAAAGTATCCGCATCAAAATTGTGGTGGATGGTTGTTAAATAAAGGATATCTGTTTTCGGTAGTGCTTGCCTGTATATTTCGGCTCCACCAACAATAAAAACCGGTTTCTCTTCGGTTTGGGTGATTTTTAAAGCTTCGTCCAGGCTGTTTACCACTTCAACACCCTCAATTTTTAAATCAGTATCTCTAGTAATTACAATGTTGCGGCGGTTTGGCAAAGGTTTACCTACCGAATCGAATGTTTTGCGGCCCATTATCACGGTATGGCCAGAAGTGGTTTGTTTAAAGAATTTTAGGTCGGCTGGCATGTGCCATAAAAGCTGGTTGTTTTTACCGATAGCGTAATTTTCGCCAATCGCTACAGCGATAGAAATAAGCATAATAATTAAAATAAATCTGAATGAGTTCCTAATCTATCAAGATAGATTTCTTGCGTATCATCTTTTTGGAGCCAAATCATCAGCCAATCACTTTTAATGTGACATTCCCAAAAACCTGCGTAATTTCCGCTTAGAATATGTGGTTTGTATTTTAGGGGAAGCGCGCCATCCGCTCTCAATATTTCTAGAACTGTTTCCAGAAGTGAAATATCGTAGTTCCGTTTGATGCAACGTTTATAATCTTTTTTAAACTGATTCGAAAAAGATATATCGTACATGTTAAGAATTAAGTTTCTGCATCAAATCTGCATGGTTAGCGGATTTAGTTAATCCTTCGCCCTTGCTTGTTTTTTTCATAGATGCAATTGTAGTTTTATTAGGGCTTTTTTCGGTTTCGGCATTAATGATCACACCTAACTCTTTTAAAAGCTGTTTAACTAAGCTGCTTTTTTTTTCCGGTACACTAATTAAAAAAGTTTCCATATACAAATATACTAATTATTGACTTAACTGCTTAGTCCACGCCTTTCCAATTCGGCTATAGCTCCATCTTCAGGGGAGCGGGGAGGTTATACCGCCACTACCCCCTTAATATGTGGATGCGCTTCGTAGTTCTCTAAAGTGAAATCCTCAAACTTAAAGTCGAAGATACTTTTTACCTCAGGATTGATTTTCATTGTGGGAAGTGGCTTCGGCTCCCTGCTTAATTGTAAGTTAGCTTGCTCGATATGATTGTTATACAAATGGGCGTCGCCTAAGGTATGAACGAAATCGCCAGCTTCTAAGCCGCAAACCTGGGCCACCATCATGGTTAACAAAGCATAAGAAGCAATATTAAAAGGCACACCCAAGAAAATATCGGCACTGCGCTGGTACAATTGGCAGCTTAATTTGCCATCGGCTACATAAAACTGGAAAAAAGCATGACAGGGAGGTAAGGCCATATTTTCGATTTCGGCTACATTCCAGGCCGAAACAATGATGCGGCGCGAATCGGGATTGTTTTTGATCGTATTGATAATGTTGGTAATCTGATCGATGTGCTGCCCATCAGGTGTAGGCCAGCTTCTCCATTGCGAGCCATAAACCGGACCCAGGTTGCCATCTTCATCAGCCCATTCATCCCAGATGCGTACCCCATTATCTTTAAGGTATTTAATGTTGGTATCGCCGGTTAAAAACCAGATCAGTTCGTGTATGATCGATTTTAAGTGCAGTTTCTTTGTTGTAACCATCGGGAAACCTTCCTGAAGGTTAAAGCGCATCTGATAACCAAAAACGCTTATTGTTCCTGTGCCTGTACGGTCGTGTTTCTGTGCGCCGGTATCCAACACATGCTGCATTAAATCTAAATACTGTTTCATAACATTCGATAATTTACAAATATCTAAAATTTATCAGGTGTTGAGCATCATTTTTATACACACTGTTCACTTACTAACATTGTAATGATAATTGTTTTTTGGAAATGAATATATAATGCAATTGTGGTAACCCGCTCTGTATTTTGAGCCTTTAATAACAGCAGTTTCTTGGCCCCGTAGCCCCGGGTGCAGCGGTGACCCCGCAACGAGGTGGCACGACGATGTGAAGCGTAAGAGCGGAACACGGGAACCAACTTAAATTTCGATTACTGTTACTGCGCTCCAAAAAAAAGTATGATGCCAAACACTGGTAATTGTTCTTTGGAAATGAACGGTTCTGCAAGCGCTCAAAACTCCAAACGCCCAACCCCAAACTAATTATTGCGCTCCAAAAAAAAGTATGATGCCAAATACGGGTAATTGGTTTTTTTTGGAAATGAAGATACAGTGCCAATGGCAGCCGAAGCCCTGCTTTCCATTGTATTCCGATGAAGGACCGGAATGCCATTTCAATCAGGTTTAAAATTAGTGGTTCTGCACCCAAAACATTAATAATAGCAGTTTCTTGGCCCCGTAGCCCCGAGTGCAGCGGTTACCCTGCAACGAGGAGGCACGACGATGTGAAGCGTAAAAGCGGAACACGGGAACCAATTTAAATTTCGATTACTGTTACTGCGCTAAAAAAAAGTATGATGCCAAACACTGGTAATTGTTCTTTGGGAATGAACGGTTCTGCAAGCGCTCAAAACTCCAAACGCCCAACTCCAAACTAATTATTGCGCTCCAAACCCAATTCTATATATTTGCGATCTTGGCCATGTGCTATTGCTGCACCTCGGACTCAAGACTTTTGACTTAAGACTCAAGACTAAAAAATGATATCTTTTCCCAACGCAAAAATAAACCTAGGCTTAAATATCACCGAAAAACGTGCCGATGGCTACCATAACCTCGAAACGGTATTTTACCCAATCAATATTAAGGATGCGGTAGAAATTACAGATGCAGAAACGGTTTCATGCAAAATCCACGGCATTGATATTCCGGGCGATGCCAACGACAACCTTTGTGTAAAAGCTTATCATTTAATTAAAAATGATTTTGATATCCCGGCACAGGAGATCAATTTGTTGAAAAATATCCCGGTAGGGGCAGGTTTGGGCGGTGGTTCTGCCGATTGTGCCTTTGTGATTAAACTCATCAACGAAAAATTCGGTTTAAAGATGCCTGTTAGTCAAATGGAAGCTTATGCCCGCCAGCTTGGTGCTGATTGTGCTTTCTTTATCGAAAACAAACCGGTTTATGCTTTTAATAAAGGCGATGAATTCGAAAAATGCGAAATAGATTTGTCAGCCTGGTTTAAAGTTTTGGTAAAACCGCCCGTACATGTGAGCACAGCCGATGCTTATGCACTGGTAAAACCGCAAAAGCCTTTGCAATCCTTAAAAGAAATCATACATTTGCCTCCAACAACATGGAAAAATAAGGTTATCAACGATTTCGAGTCATCGGTATTCGCAAAATATCCCCAAATTCGTCAAATAAAAACCAGTTTATACGATGCAGGCGCAACATTCGCTTTAATGAGTGGTAGCGGCTCGTCGGTTTTTGCAATTTTCCCCGATGCGGTTAAATTGCCCGAACTGGAGCAAGACAACGTAGTATTTTATGATATTTAAGCTAAGCGCATGGCGCAGGGCGGGTCTATTGAAATACTTGGAGCTTAAAAAAAGCAAAGCGCATGGCGCATGGCGTTTTTGGGTCTGGATGTAGAAATAGTAGGAGTGGAATAAAAAAAAAAGGCGCTTGGCGTTTGGCGGCGCGATGTTGAAATACTTAAAGGTGAATTAAAAAAATATAGTTTATGAATTATGGTCTAGATTCCTGATACGAACTATTTGATACTAAAAATAAATAGATGTAAGGTTTAAGGTATTTGCAGGTCTCATATCTCAAATCTAACATCTCAATACTATTAAAATAAATAGATGTAAGGTTTAAGGTATTTGCAGGTCTCATATCTCAAATCTAACATCTCAAATCTGACAACATGAACATCAATCTGATCCGCAAAAGCGGTAAATTTAATTTTGAAGCAGAGAACGAGAGCGGTTCTACTGTCGAATTGGATGCAAAAGCCGCAATAGGTGGCGAAGGTAAGGGCTTTAGGCCAATGGAAATGCTTTTAATCGGTTTAGGAGGCTGCAGCGGAATAGATATGGTGAATGTACTAACCAAGCAAAAAGAACCGCTAAACGACATTAAAATAGCCATCAACGCAACACGCAAAGACGAAGAAATGCCGCCGATATTTGATGTGATTGATATCAATTTTGAGCTTTTCGGCGATCTGAGCGAGACAAAGGTTCAAAGAGCATTGCAAATGACATTCGATAAATACTGCTCGGTATCAAACATTTTAGGCCGTTCGGCAACGATTAACTTTACTTATAAAATAAATAAGGTGTAGGTGGAGGTTTAAGGTGTAGGTTTTAAGGTTGAGGGGCTAAATCTCATATCTAATGTCTAACATCTCAAATCTAATGTCTCACATCTCAATACTCATATCTTACAATATAATGAAATCCGAAAATTTTGAAACCATAGCGATACGCACTCAAACCGAACGCAGTTTGCATAAAGAACATTCATCACCTATTTACCTTACTTCGAGCTATAAGTTCGAGGATGCTGAAGAAATGCGTGCCTTATTTGCCAACGAAAAGGAAGGGAATGTATATAGCCGCTACTCAAATCCGAATACATCAGAATTTATAGATAAAATGTGCCTTTTGGAAGGGGCCGAAGATGGTTTTGCAACCGCAACCGGAATGGCGGCAATTTTTACAACATTCGGTGCGTTTTTAAAAAATGGCGACCATATTGTTTCGAGCCGTTCGGTTTTTGGTTCTACCCACCAACTCTTAACCAATGTTTTTTCTAACTGGGGCGTAACTTTCGATTATGCCGATTTAGATAAACCAGAAGATTGGGAAGGTTTAATCAAACCGAATACCAAAATGATCTTTGTAGAAACACCTTCAAACCCGGGTATCGATATTATCGACCTGGAGTTTTTAGGCAATCTGGCCAAAAAACACAATCAGCTGTTGGTGGTTGATAACTGTTTTGCTACGCCATATCTGCAACAGCCAATTAAACTTGGCGCGCACATTTCTATCCACTCGGCTACCAAATATATTGATGGCCAGGGCAGGGTATTGGGTGGTATTATTTTGGGTACTAAAGCGCTGATTGCAGAAGTGGTAGGCTTTGCCCGCCACAGCGGACCCGCATTATCACCTTTTAACGCCTGGATTTTATCTAAAAGCTTAGAAACTTTGGCTATCCGTATGGACCGTCACTGCGAAAACGCCTTAAAGGTGGCTGAGTATCTCGAAAAACATCCGAAAATCAAGCTGGTAAAATATCCTTTTCTGCCTTCACATCCACAGTACGAAATTGCAAAAAAGCAAATGAAACAGGGTGGCGGTATTGTAACCATTGTGGTTGATGGCGGTATTGATGCGGCACGTAAATTTATGGATGGACTGCAAATGTTTTCGATCTCTGCAAACCTGGCCGATACCCGTTCTATAGCCACTCATCCGGCAACCAGCACGCACAGCAAGCTTACCGAAGCGCAGCGCAACGAAGTTGGCATTGAGCAGGGTTCTATCCGCTTGTCAATCGGTTTGGAGCATATAAACGATATCCTGGCTGATATTGAGCAGGCATTGGCATAAGGCATATATTCAGAAATAACAAAAAGGGAGATGGTTTTTTAACATCTCCCTTTTTGTTTTATGGTAATATTAACTTTTCCCGATAAGATTGAGAGCATTATCATTTTAGCATAAAAGACCCTGAAATAAATTCAGGGTGACGACAGCTTTAGAAAGTTTTGTTAAAATATCAACTATTCGTATTTCGAGAAATCTACCGCAAATATGCAACGGTTAACCTGACTGCCGTTTTGTGCTCCGGCATTTGGTTCGAACTCTGTTAAGCTCCACAAATATCCATACTGAGCTTCGAAATATAACGATTCGGCACCATAAGGCCATCTGTAGCGCGTGGTGTTGGTGTCGCCATCTGTATATCTTGCCAAACGGGCAGTAGATCCGTACGATTCGCTGGGCGAACCCGTGCACGAAAGCCAGGTTCTGTTGCCTTTTCTAAAAACACCCTGTATGCCATGTGCATGGTCTGAAGCAAATAAACTGTTTTTAGGGATCACCGTTTGTATGCCTGAGTTCTGCAGTTCGCCTGCGGTGTTGATCGGAAAGCCGAATATTTTAGGTACAATGGATGCATCGGCACTGCCGGCATAGTATTGCCCCGTCCATAACTGGTTGTTCTCGTAATTAAACTGTACGGTAGAATAAGGATCTGCATTATTTATTTTGTAATAACCTACCTGTGGCAGAATGTACCTGTAATTAAAAGCGTACAGGTTACCGCTGGCATCTTTACCGCACTTAGTATCGGTGCCGGTTCCTGAAGTTACCTCAATAATTTTATCTAAATCGAATACCCTTAAGCCTAAACTTGTACTGCTTAAATAAATTTTGCCGTTAAAGTAAGCAATTCCGCCCGCGTGTACGTTCAAAGGGGCGTATGAGCCATATTGTGTATAGTCTACGGCAGTTGTTGGCAGGGTAGGCTGTACCAAAAGGATGTGCCTGTAGGTTAGGTAAGTGGCCGAACTTGGACTGATATCAATAAGGGTAATCCTAGATCCTTTACTTTCGCCGGCATCTTTCGCATACCAGCTAACCAGCAGATAACGTACGCCATTTCTCGAAAATCCGGCTATTCCCTGCGGGCGCCATATGGAGGTGGTTTCGTCGTCTTCATTCCACCTGATGCCCCTAACCCTGTTTTCTTCAGGTACGTTAAAGCCATATACCTCCGTGTATGCACTGCCACCAATGGCCTGGCGGTTTTTATCAATCTGAGTTGGGTTTAAAAAAGAAAAGCCAGTATTAATGTAGGTAGCGGTATTGGTATAAGCATTTACACTTGCATCGGCTGCGGTAACTGCGGCAGTTGTTTGTAACGTGTTCTTTTTTAGGCTTGCCGTATCGGAGCCCTCTTCAGGTAAGGTGTTCTTTTTGCAGGAAACCGAGAACAGGCACAGGGCCGGCAGTATCCAGAGGAAGTTTTTTTTCATAGGTTTTTTAATTTTAAGGCTGGTTTGGGGTTAATCATTATTGCGGTAAAATTGAAATAATTTTAAATGGCATATGTAAACTTAAAGCGTTGGAAGTGTTAAGGATTGGTTATGTTTAATGAGAATGCTATAAGTTCATCATGAATTGTAAATGAGTGTTATCATGCTGAGGAATGAAGTATCTGTTTTGTTGGTTGCAGGTGCTTCGTTGCTCATCGGGGGGAGGATGATTAAAGATCTATTATTTAAAAAAGCGGATACAGTTATGAACAATTCGTGTGCGTTATTTATAAATGCGGGCACATCATCTAAAAATGCAGGTGCATCATTTAAAAAAGTAGATGCGGTTTTGAATAATGCAGGAGCGTTATCTATAAATGCGGGTATATCATCTAAAAAAGCGGGGACGTCATCTAAAAATACGGATGCATTATTTATAAATGCGGGGACATCATCTAAAACTGCAGGTACATCATTTAAAACTGCAGGTGCATCATTTAAAAATGATCTATTTAATGAATGGAATGAAAAACATAAATTCGTACATGAACGATATCGATTTTATACTTTCCGAATTGCAATCCGTTAGCGAGCCTGATTATTTAAAAAAGATGGCTCATTTTGGGATCGATATTTCCAGGGCTTATGGCATCAGGGTACCCAATATCCGTAAGCTGGCCAAACAAATTGGCAAAAATCAACAACTCTCTTTATTGCTCTGGGAAACCGGTTTTCATGAGGCACGGCTTTTGGCTTCATTTATCGGCGATTATAAAGAAGTAACAGAGGCGCAAATAAACGCGTGGGCGAAAGATTTCAGTTCGTGGGATGTATGTGATCAGGCCTGCGGAAATCTTTTCGTTAAAACGCCTTATTTTAAGTCGAAGGCTTTTGAGTTTGCCAGGGCTGAAGAAGAATTTGTAAAGCGTACGGGTTTCGTGTTAATGGCCGAAGCTGCGGTGCACCTCAAAAAAGAACCTGATGAAACTTTCCTGGGTTTTCTTCCGATCATCGAAAGAGAAGCTTATGATAACCGAAATTTTGTAAAGAAAGCCATAAACTGGGCACTGAGGCAAATAGGCAAACGAAATGCTTTCCTGCATAAATATGCTATTGAAACTGTCAATAACATTCTGGCTCAAAACAACAAAAAGGCCAACTGGATTGCTTTAGATGCCCTGCGCGAACTGAACAGCGATGCCGTGCTGGCCAAACTCAATATTTAATAGACTCACCACTCCCAGCTCCAAACTCAATACTGCGGACTTATGACTCCAGACTCAAAACTCCCAACTCAAAACTCCCAACTCCTTTCTTACCCTACATCAATGCACAGGTGGTAAACCTGCAGTAAATTTGTATCATAAACAAGAAAGGAAAATTATGTCACAGTTTATTTTGCACAAAGAAAACACCCGCGGTCATGCCAATCATGGCTGGTTAAATGCACACCACTCATTCAGCTTTGCTAATTATTACAATCCTGAAAGGATGCATTTCGGAGTTTTAAGGGTTTTAAATGATGACTTGATCGACGGTGGTATGGGTTTTGGTGCACATCCACATGATAATATGGAAATTATTACCATTCCATTGGCTGGTGCAATTGCACACAAAGATAGTATGGGCAATTCGGCCGTAATTAAAAGCGGCGAAATACAGGTGATGAGTGCCGGTACGGGAGTTAGCCACAGTGAGTTTAATGCCAATGCCGGTGAGCAATTGAATTTATTGCAGATCTGGTTGTTCCCGAACAAGAAAAATGTAGCCCCACGTTACGATCAGAAAACTTTAGATGTTGCTGCCCGTCACAACAACTTTCAGCAGATCTTATCGCCAAATGCGGCTGATGATAATGTTTGGATCCATCAGGATGCCTGGTTCTCCTTAGGTAAATTTGATGAAGGTTTTGAAACTGAATATAAAATCAAAAAAGCAGGTAACGGTGTTTACGCTTTTGTGATCAACGGTGAAGTAACGATAAACCGACAGGTGTTGAGCAAAAGAGATGGATTAGGTGTTTGGGATACAGATAGCATCAGTTTTAAAGCCAATACTGCCGATGCCGAGGTTTTATTGATGGATGTTCCGATGGAACTGAACTAAAGTAAAAATCGTCGTTCCGACTGTCCGGAGAAATTTTGAAGTAGAGATCAAATGTTTCTCCACCGATGAAAATCGGTACCTCAGTCGGAATGACGATTTTCTTTGTTATACATCGAAATCTTTTAAACTTAAAATTATGCAAACGACTATACTTTATATTGGCCGCGATACAGAAATTACCGCGGTAATGAACCGCCTGTTAAATGCCAGGCCCGAATGGAAAGGGCTTTGTGTTTGCAGAGATGAAGAAGCGGTTTCGATTTGCACAGGGCAACAGGTAGATCTGGTTTTGCTCGGCAATGGGATAGATCAGGATTCGGAAACGGAACTTAAAAATAAACTGCTTGCCTTAAGACCAGACCTAAAAATTATACAGCACTATGGTGGGGGTAGTGGGTTGCTTTATGGAGAAATTATGACCGCGCTCAGCTAGTCGGAGAATCACTAATACGCTTTGCTAATGAACCTTCCATAATAGCAGTTGCTTGCCTACGTAAACGGGATTGCAGCGGTATCCTTTTAAAATTAGCAGTTGCTTCCGTTTCAATGTCATGCTGAGGTACGAAGCATCTGCAGCCGATGAAACAGATGCTTCGTACCTCAGCATGACAGCGGTATTTTAAAAGATTTAGCGAAAAGCCCGACTAACAATTAATGGTACTACAAGATTTGCTTTTCAAAATATTTCTACAAATCTCTCTGGCTTTAGTCAAAGAAAATAATCTTGGTGGTCTGTGATATGCAGATAATGGGAATCCTAGCCCCTAACTAATATAATCCCTGTCCTCGTCGCTCAATTCTTTTTTATTAGAAACCGGTTGATTCCTTTCGATCTCATCGTCATAACTGCTAACTGTTTTCCGCGGACGGCCCACAACAAAGCCAATAATAAAACCGATTATAACACAAATTCCTATTGCAAGCAGCATCGACATATCAAAGACCATCCAGAGGAAATGGAAGGTGACAGAATCGGTATTGCCCATCAAAAATGCAGTAAGCAATACGGTTAAAATAATGATGGAAATTGTTTTTGCGCTCATGTTGTTAAAAGCTATAATTGAATGAAAACTCTAATATCGGATTTTGATTGTAAATCTGATTAACAAAAACCAACCTTGCTCCTAAATCTACAACAGGCTGATAGCGCAAAAGGTTTACGCTTGTGTTCAGTTCTACGCCATAAGTTTTAGGATCGTTAAAAGTTGTGCCCTTGCCAATGTTCTCGTAATGGCAAAATAAGCCGGCCCTGAAATTCCTTACATAAGCAAGCGGACCCAACTCCCAATCGGGAAAAGCGAAAGGAAAACGGTAGTTAAAAAGCAGACTGTTCTGCAATACACTTTTCGCCAAAATATTATTGTATCCGTAAACCGTAGCGATCTCGGTAGCGTATTGGTTTACGCCGCTTGCTTTCTGGTAATTGAAGCTCGCCAAAAAGGAATGGTTTTTTGCCAGCCCCGGAAAGTAAAGGAAACTTTCGAGTGCGAGGATTTCTCCTTTTAAATTTTTGTCGAAAGGCTGGTGATCGTATGTTACCCTAAACACCTGCGCCCACTTTGGTGCAATGTCTCTTTCGGTAGTACGCACACTGTGGTTAAAAGTAAAATTATACTCCATCGGAAATTTAAGTTCGCGTATAAAATTGACAAGCATGTTTTCGGGCATGTACCTTTGCGTAAAACTGGTGGCGGCATTGAAGGTAAAAGCATAGTTCTCATTTCGGGCATTAAAAGAAAGTGGGAGCGATGCATTCAGTTTTATATAGTTCTCTCTCCAGTCGCCTTGCTGTATGGTATTTTTAGCGCGGTAGAATGTTCTTTTTGGGCGGTTGCGATACAGCACACTAATTACTGGATAAAGTGCTTTATAGCTAATGTCTGCCGTGTACTCAAAACGCTTTAAATCGCGGTGGTATTTTGCACCAGTGTAAAAGTCCATCGTGTTGAGCAGGTTGTTCGATTGCAGTTCCAGACCGAAAAGATATTCGTTGTCGATTACCGGAATTATACTGTGAAAACTGAACAGGTTTAATGCCTGATGATAGCGCTTGCTCTGGTAGGTGCTGTCGGGTATTTTATCAAATACGTTGCCAACGTTTTCCTGCTTTTCTGCTGCGGCCGAAAAATCTACAAAGTTGTTTTCGCCTACAGGTTTTTCTGTCAATACTGCTTCGGCAATTTCGTAACCGTTGATTTGATAATTGTTAAATATGATTTTACCCTCGCTGGTTTCGGTAGGGTTAAACGCTCCGTATTTGGGAGCACTAAGCGCAGCGATTTTTTTCGAATCTGGATCTATGCTGTAAATGTTATCGATCCCATTAAAGTGCGCATTAAAAATAATTTTGTTGCCCATAAAAATGGGCCGGCTCAGCTGTTGCCTGCTGTTCGAAATCAGTTCCGTTTTTTTTTCTCCTTCAACCAGCCATAGGCTTTTTCCTTTTTCGCTAACGCTGATATAAGCAACCTTGTTTCCCGATTTATCGAAGGCAGGTGTCTGTAAAATTTCATTCTCCGGATTTGGATAGGTTTTTAAAATCTTTCCCGAAAGGGCGTCAAGTTCCACCAGGTTGAACTGATTGTTAAGCTCTACTTTTGCCGCTATAATTTTCTTGCCGTCATCAGAAAGAGTAGGAGAAAAGAGCCTGCTCCTGCTACTTAATTTTTGGAATTTTTTAGACTTTAAATTGTACGAACAAATTACACTGTAGCTACGCTGTTTATATCTCGGATCGTTGCGGATTTCATCCCAAACCAAAAGATTATTTTTTAAGCTGAACCATGGTTGTTCCTGGTAGCCGATTCCGAATAATTTTTGTTCCGATTTATCTTCATTAATAACCACAAAATATCGTGCATCCGTTTTGCTTTCTTTTAGTGCTAAAACCTGGTTTTTGTTTAGCCTAACCGGGAGGAAATAATCGGTGGCCAAACTTGCTTTTTTATTCAGGCTTTCATAATTCTCGAAAGCAGATTTTTCTTCCTGTATTTTCCATTTTTCAGCAAGCTTGTTTTGGGTAGAAAGAAAGTACTGCCGTGTATTTTGCTTTGTGAATTTTTTTAAGCTTTGCGAAAAAGGGTAGAGCCTTATCGGTCTTTTTCTGATATCGCCAAGAAGGCTGTCGGAAATGAACTGGCCGTATTTTTCTTTCATGTCGGCCACCATTAAATATCCTGTTTGGTAGTAGCCGGGGGTAACGTCTTTGTTCGATCCAAAATAGGCTTTGCTGTATGTGATTTTTTTGCCTTCTAAAATTGAAGCCCGGTAAGGCATGATCCAATTGGGCTGTCGGCCTCGGCCCGAATACGTCAAAGCCGTTTCATTAACTACCGCATCACCCTCGAAAAACCAGGTAGGTATGCCCGCACCAAAGTAGGCGAAGTAAACCAGCTCCGGAAATGGGTGAGCCTGTGTTCCTGTCAATTTGTCAAACTGTGCAACGTGCCTAAGCTCGTGTACAGCGAGGTTGTTCAGCCAGTCTTGACTGTCGAAAAACTGAGGAGGGGTAGTATAGAATTCCGACTTCTTTGGGGCCAGCTGAACAAAGCCGTTTGCCTGGGTTCCACGGTTCTGTAAGAGGAGCGGAATAGCGGTTTTTTGCTGCCTTAAACCCAGCCCGATTTTAGGGTAGATGAAGGGTAGGGTATTGGCCATTCTTTGGGCTTCTTTCTCGAGTTCCTGCGGATAGATGATTTTAAAGCCCCCTGATGAAATGTAGTTCCATTTTACACTAAGTGGGTTTTGTGCGGTGCTGAAAATCTGCCCAAAAACCGATACTGAAACAAAACTTAAAGTAAGTGCGCTTAAATACTTGATAATTAGTTTTTTGTTTGATTCTTTTAAATTCATCTAAATTATATGCTAAAATATTTAGTTTTTTAAAAATTATAGGTATTGTGTTTTGTGAATATTTAATTTATGTTACATAATTTAATGTATTGATTTTTAGTTTATAATGTGTTTTATATAAATCTATTAAATATTGGTTTTTGCATTATTTGTTGCTGAATTTTCGGTGCTTTTTTGGCTGCTGACAACATTTTTTATCACAATAGTTTTATTGATATAATTTACACTTATTAATCGATTTTCCTGAAAAATTTTTGCTCATTTTTCGGATGCTGTATAGTTTTTTAGAAATTGCCTGGCTTTATAAAATGGCTTAAAATCTGGCTTAAGTGTGCCGGTCTGCACAAAGGTTTTTTATGTTTTTGAAACAGGATATAACACTAGGTTTCCGTTGGCAAAAATGTAATGACAGATGGGATTGAGAGTGGCTGAATCCAGTTAGCTACATGGTTTCTGAGAGTTTCTTTTGGCGCAAAATATTTCGGATAAATTCGTTGTTCAGAAATGAGATTTGGTTTCTTTATTATGTTTTTATGACAAAATGTCTTTATATTTTCGTCTCAATTTCATCCCGGTTTTTGACTTGTTTCTCTCTGTTCTTAAGATTTTGGGTAGAGCTATTACGGAAATTTGGATATTAGAGTACTCGTTAAATCGCGCTAAAAATTGGGTTTTACCTTGCTTAAAGCAACCTTTTAGCCATCATTTTCCTGCCGAAAATTTGATTTCGTTGAAGTAATTTGTATGTTTTTTAGTTGTTTTTAGCTCCAAAATCATTAACAATTTGGGGTTATAACGCAATTTCTAGGCGATATTTATGAATAATGGTATTTTAAACTGCTTTTGGGCGAAATTTTGATTTTGATTAAAAATAGATGTTTAAATATGTTTAAATGAGGTTTTTTGCTGTTTCTGCTCTTTTTTAAGAAACGCTCAAAATGCACTCTATTTTTATGGCCTTCCTGAAAATAATGCTAAAAACTAAGCTATATAATGGTAGTTTTTACCATTGTTTTGGCGCAGATTGTTCACATAAATAATATATTTTTTTAGTTTATGAAGTGGTTTTATGGTGAGGTAAGATGCCCGGGCTTACCAAAGGCTGCGGTGTTCAAACCAAATATATTTATTTTAATAATGAGATTGCAACGCTATGAACCTTGTTGGTTTAATAGGGAAATATCACTTCAAGGTAGTTATCATGATAGCAGTTTTTGGTATTCTAATGCTGCGGTTTTGCGTTGTTTTATAAGGTTCTTTTATGAGGATTTTTTTTTGAATTTCTGACCGTTATTTTGCCTGCAATTATGGAAAGAATATTATGGTATATTTCTTTCTTTTTGATCATTCAGATTGTGTTTTTTAGTGGTGTTTATTTGGTCTTTTTGATCTGTCTTTCTTAGGGTGATTTACCTATTTATTTTCCTGCTGTTTTCTTTTGTTTTTGTGTTGTTTTTTAAGTATTATCTAAAGGTTTAAAGTGGTTTGGATATTGGTAATTGGCCGATGATTTAGGTGTTTTTTAGTGTGATGTAGGCTAAGTTGTTTGCGCTTGTGATTGATGTAATGTTAATAAGATTTAGCGATCTGTTTCTGGTTAAAATGCTTCTGTATATGTCATACTTGTTTGTCGAATATGGCGTTGCTTTCGATTTTATAGGATAGCTTCAAGTCGATCAATGATAATGTTCTTTTAAAAAAAGAATGTCTTCCTTTCGACTGAAGCTAACCGATTTTTCATCGGTTGCGAAATGGAGAAATTTTTAACCAGACTAACAAAGTTTATAGCTTAAAAAGATTTCTCCGTTGCGCTTCGCTGCAATCGAAATGGCGGGTCAACTATGCATGTCATCCGCCCTCCAATGCATTTGAAAAATGCTGTTTTTTATAAATGATAGATCTTAAAAACGGTTGTTCTTGCTATTGGAGCATACCGATTTTTCATCGGTTACAGAGTAGAGAAATCTATTAATATATGTCGATTGCTTTATACTCCGATATCAATAATAGCTAAAAAAAAGATCGTCTTTTAGACTTAAGCTTACCGATTTTTCATCGGTTGCGGAACGGAGAAATCTATTACTATAGGTTCTCGGCTACGTTGAGCTCCGCTACTATTGACGTTATTTTATCAACTATGTATTTCCATCCAGTTAGGCCCCAGCCTAGTCTCTCCGTTCCACTAAATTCGGCCTAACAAATTTTTCGGGTTCCACTGTCCTCGCCATCCTACTGCCTTCGAAAGAAAAATTTTCAGCCGGCATTTTTTGTTTCTTTTTGATGCCAAAAAGAAAGAGCCCTTCGGCGGCGGCGAGCCGAGGAAAGGATGAGTGTAGGCCAAAAAGTAGTTGGTTTACATTACTCATATTGATTTTTATACAATAAATTACGCATTGAAATGACGAGTCTCCTATACTTGTCATTCGCCCTCCAATCTATTTGAAATACTAGCTTCTATCAATAACAAATATGCTATTAAAGCAGTAAATAATAATCAAATTTATTATTGAAGATCTATCTGTTTTTAATGCTCCCTACGCATGTAGAACAGGTTTGTTTTATTGGGATTTTACCAAAGTCGACTTTGCGTAAACAACCTGTACTTACAGTTTGTTCTTCCTCTTTTTATAGATAGGATATAAGAAAATTGAAGCTAAGATAATGGTTGCGCCGATGTAAAATCCACCCGTCATCTGCTCCTTATTCTGAAAGAAAATGAATGCCAGAACAATTCCATAAACAGGTTCGAGATTTGTAATTAGCGCTACCCTGAATGCAGATAAAGTTCTCATTACGGCAACACCTGCAACATAAGCAACGGAAGTACAGAGCGTGCCCAGAAGAATAAGGTAACACCAGTTTTTAACGCTCAGGTTGAAGTGTGTATGGAGTAGGGATCCATCGTACAGGCGGTATAAAGTAATCCAGAAAAGTGCGCCAACAAGTTCGTAAAAACCGATAATCGAAGGTTCGCTTTTTTGAACGAGTGTAGAGTTTATCGTCGAAAATAAACTCGATGCAACCGCTGCCAGTAACCCGAAAATTATTCCCAAAGTATACTGGCCTTCGAATTTAAAGATCATATAGATGCCTAAAATAATCAGTAAACCAATTAAAATATCGCCCATTTGGATAGGCTGCTTTTTGATCAGCGGTTCCAATATCGCGGTAAATAAAGTGAAAGAAGAAAGGCATACCAGGGTAACAGAAACCGTAGAAACTTTAATGGCATGAAAGAAAAATATCCAGTGGACGGCAACAATTCCACCCGTTAAAAAGAATTGGATAAATTGCTTTTTTGTGATCTTGATATCCTTCTTGGTAAGCAGAAACCAGGCGAAAAGTGTAGTGGCAGCAATCAGTACACGGTACCAGACCATAGGCACGGCATCGATAGAAATTACCTTACCAAGTACTCCGGTAAAGCCCCAAACAAACACGGTAAGATGAAGAATGAGCAAGTTTTTTTTAGTAGCTTCCATTGCTATTTTGGTGCTTTCCTCAATAGGTAGAAGCCTAACAAACCAAAGAAAAGCGTAGGCATAATTACAGCTGCAAATGGAGGCAATCCACCTTTGGTAGAAAACATCTGCGTGAACTGATTAAACACGATATAAGCGAAGCTAATGAAGATTCCGATCCCTAATGATACACCGACTCCACCACGCACTTTACGCGAAGATAGCGCTACGCCAATAAGGGTTAGTACAAAGGCCGAAAGTGGGTGCAGGTAACGTTTGTATTTCTCAAATTCAAGGTCGTTCATCACCCCGGTTCCACGGATTTTCTCTTTTCTGATCTTTTCCGATAGTTCCTTTGTAGTTAAATTCTGCACCACATTATCATAGGCAGAAAAATCATCCGGCCGCATATCCAGTATGGTGTCTTTAAGTTTTCCGTTACCATAAATCATGGTTTCTTTAAGCCCGTCGATCTTGCGGATGGAGTAGTTACTTAACTGCCATTTGCGTTTAAGTGAGTCCCATTTTATATTCTCGGCAACGATTTTTTTGGTCAGGATATCACCGTTAAAATTATCTAAGGAAAAGCGGTATCCCGAATTCGTTTTGTTATCGAAATTATCAATATAGATATAAGTTTTGTCATCCAGTTTCATGTGGATGTTTGATTTTGTGGATGGGTCGTTCCGCTTAACGTAAGTGTTTTCGAACCTGTTTTTAAGGGTATTGGTATAAGGTAAAATGTATAAATTAGATAAAAGATTGGCAGAGAAAATGATCGAAGCTGATATGAGATATGGAAATAAAAACCTATTAAAGCTCACGCCGCCACTTAATATCGGTACAATCTCTGTTTGATCGGCCATCTTTGCCGTAAAGAAAATTACGGCAATAAAATTGATCAGTGGCGATAGCATATTTACGTAAAAAGGAATAGAACCAGCGTAGTATTTGGAAAGGATTCCCCAAAAACTCAATCCGCTTTTCATAAAATCATCCATCTTTTCAGATAGATCGAATACCACAATGATGATCACGAAAATAGCCAGTGTATAAATAAATGTACCCAGGTATTTTCCGATAATGTACTGATCGATGATTTTTATTTTCCCTTTTAACAGACTCATTTTATAGCTTATTGCCTAATACTTTAACCATTTTGTTTTTCCACTCGTAAAATTCACCAGCAATAATCTTCTCTCTGGCCTGTTTTACCAACCAAAGGTAGAAATGTAAGTTATGTAAGGTAGCAATTTGTGCGCCAAGCATCTCTTTGCTGTGTACCAAATGCCTTAAATAAGCTTTACTCGTTACCAGGTCGGCATGTAGGTCGCTTTCTGCATCCAGTGGAGAAAAATCATTTTCCCACTTCTTATTTCTGATGTTAATAATCCCGTTTCTGGTAAAAAGCATTCCGTTTCTGGCATTTCTGGTCGGCATTACACAGTCGAACATATCGATCCCAAGCGCAATATTTTCTAGTATATTAATCGGCGTACCCACGCCCATTAAATAACGTGGTTTTTCAACTGGTAATATATTACATACCACTTCTGTCATGGCATACATCTCTTCGGCAGGCTCACCAACCGATAAACCGCCTATGGCATTGCCTTCGCGGTCCATGCTGGCAATAAATTCTGCCGATTTTATACGTAAATCTTTATAAACAGAGCCCTGAACAATAGGGAAGAGCGTTTGATCGAAACCATATTTAGGCTCAGTGCTGTCGAAACGAGTGCAGCAGCGCTTTAACCAGCGGTGCGTCATTTTAATCGATTGCGCAGCATAGGCATAGTCGCACGGATATGGGGTGCACTCATCAAAGGCCATAATGATATCGGCCCCAATGGTGCGCTGGATAT
>Ga0308165_1003019_pt1 | contig 18801 bp, 16 predicted proteins | sample PhyWR2_FD_201032 | JGI IMG/M metagenome (GOLD analysis project Ga0308165, IMG submission 201032) | Phyllosphere microbial communities from UC Gill Tract Community Farm, Albany, California, United States - DLSLW.R2 | ecosystem: Host-associated > Plants > Phyllosphere > Unclassified | place: USA...
GCCTGAAGTACCTTACCGTGGCCGATGACTTCAGCCATGAGAGCGTGGACATCGTGGTGGATTTCGGCATCTCGGGCCAGTACGTGACGCGCGTGCTCGATCAGGCTGCACGATTTCGCGGTTATCCACAGGCCGTTCGCACCGACAACGGCCCGGAGTTCACCAGCCGTGCATTCATGGCCTGGGCGCAGGCCCATGGCATCCGGCACATCTTGATCCAGCCAGGGCGCCCCATGCAAAACGGCTACATCGAGAGCTTCAACGGCAAGTTGCGTGACGAGCATCTGAACGAAAGCTGGTTCCAGACCTTGCATCAGGCCAGGACGGCTGTGGCTGCCTGGCGCACGGATTACAACGAAGTCAGGCCGCACAGCAGCGTGGGACGCATGCCCCCGGCCCGCTTTGCCGAGCTGCATCGCCAGCGCGCTGGCGATGCAGCTCAATTCCCATCAACCCACGATTCAATCGATTAACCTTGAGCCCGGACTTCCTAGTTTTAATTGGTACGCCTATAGGGGGCAGGTCAAATTGGGCCGCGGATCTGGCGTACCAAGACTGGCCGGGATGCGAAACGGTCTTTGCGTGGTCTTTCTACCATCAGGGCACTGACGAAAAGACCGCGGATTCCTCCGACCTGTTTCTCAAGGAGGCTCTCACCATCTTCGGTGACCCGGCAATGGCGACCAGCGCGCAGAGCGCTTTAGAAAAGGGCCAGCGGCTGGCTCATCTCGTCGGTGAGCGGCGGGCGCTGCTCATCCTTGATGGCCTGGAGCCGCTTCAATACGCACCCACTTCCCCTATGCCAGGCGAACTCAAGGACTCCGGCATTTCCGCCCTGCTCAAAGGACTGGCCACCAGCAATCGGGGCCTGTGCGTGGTCACGACGCGGTATTGCATCCCGGACTTGCGCGCCTTCCTGGAAAGAACCGTGCAGGAAGAAAAACTCACGCGCCTTTGCATGCAAGCCGGCGTTGAACTGCTTCAGTCGTTCAAGGTGAAGGGAAGTCTCGGAAAAGTCATCCCAAGCACTGCCGGCGTCCAGCATTTGAATGAGTTCGAAAAACTGGTGGAAGACGTCAAAGGCCATGCGCTCACCTTGAGCCTGCTTGGCAGCTATCTGCGCGATGCCCACGCTGGAGACATCCGCAAACGCGACCTCGTGAAGCTGGAGGAGGCCGATGCCGAAAGTGAATACGGCGGCCACGCCTTTCGTGTCATGGATGCGTATGTGCAGTGGTTTACAAAGGGCGGAAAAAGTGCTGAAGAGAACAGGAAGGGACAGCGCGCCATCGCCGTGCTGCAGTTGCTGGGCTTGTTCGACCGGCCTGCGACTGCCGGCTGCCTCAAAGCCTTGCTCAAGGCGCCCGTGATTGCGAATTTGACCGAGCCATTCGATGCGCTGACCGAAGCACAGCGAAACCAGTCTCTCACTCGGCTGGAAGACACCAAGTTGCTCACGGTGCACCGGAACGCTGCCGGTGAGTTGCTCGCACTCGATGCCCACCCGCTGCTGCGCGAATATTTTGCCCGCCGGTTGCGCACGCTGCGCCCCGACGCCTGGCGCGCCGGTCACCGGAGGCTTTATGAACACCTTTGCGTGACAACAAAAGACAAGCTCCAGCCTATGCTTGAAGACCTTCAACCGCTCTACCAAGCGATTGCTCATGGCTGCCAAGCAGGAATGCAGCAAGAGGCACGTATCGTTTATCGCAACCGCATTCTGCGCGGGCGGGAAAACTACAGCATGCGAAAACTTGGTGCATCTGGCTCCGACTTGGGAGCGATCGCCTGCTTTTTTGAGCAACCCTGGAGTCGCTTCTTGCCACTTAAGAATGATGACCAAGCCTGGCTGATGAATGAAGCGGCCCTTCGATTGCGCGCCTTGGGCCGGCTGGCCGAAGCCCTTGAGCCGATGCGAGCTGGGTTGGAGATGCGCATCAAGCAGCAGGACTGGAAGCGGGAAGAATGGATGCAAGCCGCCATCAGTGCCAGCAATTTGAGCGAGCTGGAGCTAACGCTGGGGGAAGTCGCTACAGCTGTGGAGCACGCCGAGCAGGCCATGACCTATGCCGACTGCGGCGGCGATCCAGTTTTACGAACTCTTAGTCGCACGGCACGTGCCAACGCTTTGCACCAGGCAGGCCTGCGGGCCGAGGCGAAAACTGATTTCTGTGAGGCCGAGGCAATCCAAGCCAAGGACCGGCCCGACACTCCGATTATGTATTCCTCATCAGGTTTCAAACACTGTGATGTCCTCCTTGCTGCGCCTGAGCACGCCGCGTGGCAGTGTTTTTTGGAAAGCACTGGCTTTCACACTACCATCTCCAGCGAACTGCCCAAAACACATCAAGGGTCTGTTGCTGAGAAAACTCTTTCCTCCGATGAAGCCGCGATGCTCAGCGCTGCCCAGGAGGAACCGCGTAACAGCAAAGATATCTACGCTTCCCAAATTCACTCCTGCTACGCCGTCACGCAGCGTGCGACGCAGACTCTGACAGCTTCCGAAAAGGATGGGAAGACACCTCTTCTGGACATCGCCCTTGACCAGCTTACCTTGGGCCGCACCGCTCTCTACGAGGCAATTCTGAAGGGCTCGTCTCTTGAACCGTGCCGCCCCCTCCTCCAGTGTGCGGTGGACGGCCTGCACCGCGCTGGCAACCAGCACTGGACTCCTGCTGCCCTTCTCACCCGCGCCTGGCTGCGCAGCCTCACTGGTGCGCATATCGGCCCTGAGAGCGCGCAGAGCGACCTGGACGAGGCCTGGGAAATTGCCGAGCGTGGTTCAATGCGTCTTTTCCTGGTAGATATCCACCTGTACCGTGCGCGCTTGTTTGGCCCGTATGCGAAAGCACATGACGGCAAACCGTACCCATGGGAATCGGCCACTGGCGATCTTGCTGCCGCACGCAGCCTCATCGCAACACACGGCTACCTGCGACGGCTCGAAGAGCTTGAGGAAGCTGAAGCAGCTTTGGCCCATCAGCCAGTTTGAGTACAAGAGGCTCACACGACTCTGCGTGCGTGCTGGTACCAGAAGTCGAGCCAGGAATTCACCGATGTGAAAATTCTGACGTACGACAGCGTAACCCAAGTCGTTATAGGCAAGCCCGGTGACGCATGGCCGTGCGCTCCTCCAGGCAACAGTAAAAAACCTGCTCATTTAAGATTTTTTCAACGCACTGCCCTAAGATAAGAGCCATTATCTCAGGGCGAAAAATCCCGGGCAAAACCGGCGCGCACCAGCCGGATGCCCCCTCACAGGCACCCTCCCGCCTGGGCGCCAGCCCCATGCGTCCGCGCCGGCGCAGAAAGAAAGCGATCCTTACAGTCGAAAGAAATCGACCCTGGTAGCCGGTTCAGACTGACAGCTGTCGTCCGCGAGCGCAAAGCAGAACGGCTGCTTCCACTGAAAACCGTCGAATAGGAAGCCGCCAGTGTGTCCTGAAAGTCTTCGCTGCAATATTGGCGGCGGCCCCTGTCGCAGTTGAAGATCAAGCCAGCGGCCGGCTCTAGGCACGCCATGGCAGGCCTCCGATTCGAACTTCCTTGGAAGGGATACGAAAACACTCCGATACGAGTTGGCATGTAACATTCCGTTCGTCAATCAATCCTAATAAATATCAAAGGACACACCTTGGACATCGAGATTTGGGACGGCGGTCTTCAAGAGCAGGAGATCGAGGCGATCAGGAAGATCGAGAAAGCCTTTGCTGACGCTTCAGTCGACGGGAGAAAACCGCCAGGGGCTGGGATGGCGCGAGATTTTGTTGAAAACCGGCCTGGGCGCGACAGCATGTTCCCCTGGAAAGGGTATGCCGGATTTCGATTCGTCGATTCGAAGGGGAAAGAGGGTGAATTCGATCTCGTCATCGTGACGCACTGCAACGTCATCATTGTTGAGCTAAAGGATTGGAATCGAGACCCCATTTCGTCCAGTGGAGACGTATGGTTCAAGGGTGAAAAGAACATGGGTCGCTCACCCGTAACCATCACAAGGAACAAGAAATTCCTGTTGGATGGCAAGTTCAAGCGCTATTCATCGCGTTTCACCAACAAGAGTCATCTCCCGAGAATTCATTTCTTCGTTGTGATGACCGGTGACTCTGACTTCTGCCAGCTTCCAGAAGTCGAGCTCCAGCACACTATTCACCTCAGGGATTTCCTTGAATTTGCCAAGAAGGCAAACTTCAACGCGCACTTCCGTCCTCATCCCGACTCCCAGGTCTTGAATCGTGACATCCCGGTTTTCGATAGTCTTTTCCTTGGTGCAAAAACAGCGCCCAAGGCCTTAAGGGTGGGTGGATACACAGCGGTCGAGGAGATCTTCGAGCATCCGAATGCCGTATACAAGGAGTACTTGGCGAGATCGGAGATTTCCAAGGGAAACGAGGCACTGCTTCGGGTCTGGAATTTCAAGAATGTCCAGGGCAACAAGGCCGTAACGCCCGAGGGTAGGGCCGACATAGTTTCGCGAGAGCGGGAAGTTTTGCAATTCATCGGCCACCAAAATCGTGACCTCTACAACCATTGCTTACGTTCACTGACTAGTTTCGAGAGAAACGAAGTCACAACGCACTATGGCGAGGTCTACGAACTGCCATCGGGCCATATGCGATTCAATGAGTTCGTCGGCAAATACGCGCAGACCCTCGAGCAGAACGACAGGTTGAACCTAGCGAAACTCCTGGTCGCGAAATTTGGCGACCTGCACCAGATGAAGATCGCGCATCGAGACATTGCGGACCACAGTCTCTGGCTGTCCCCCTCTAAGGAAATTGCACTTTCGAACTTCATCTCTGCCTATCACCAGCCAATCGGGACGGTCGGCGATTACCGTGCCGGCCTTTCAGTGGGCGCGATAGAAGCCAAGTACATGCTGGATGGTTCGCCAACCACGCCTTTCCAGCAGGACGTTCATGCACTTGGGCTCGTTTGCTGGCACCTGCTGACGGCCCAAAGAATGTCTCCCAAGAGCTTGAGAAATATTTCAAGCGACATTCTTTCCAGCAATGAATGGTATGCGGTTGTTCTCCTCGAAGCGGTCACAGGGGCCTTCAGCAATGCATCTGAGTTCTTCGATGCGCTCATGGACGCCCAGCCCGATGCTGAGTTGATACCGACCTTCGACGAGTCAGATCTAGAGGCCTATCGTCGGCCGATCAATCACATCCGCCAGTACCCCGACCCAGGCGACTTCCTAGTAACGACCGACGACAAGGAGGTTTATGTCTCGGGCGATAGGCTTGTGAAGGCTTGGCTCAACGTTGGAGTAGATGGGGCAGATGCAGCGCAGAATTTTAGTGTTCTTGCTTTCTTGAAGCGCTTGGATCGCCTGGCGACAACCAATCCTCCCTGCCTGCCACGAATCCACGACTACGGCCTTGCCACGCGGTCGAGGAGCATGTATTTGGTCACCGACCTCGTCGTCGGTGAGACATGGGCCGACGCATCGATTCATGACGCCGACAGACTGAGCGTTATCGATAAGCTGACCAAAGCCGTAGAGCACCTCCACGAACTCGGCATTCCACACGGAGATCTCCACCCCCGCAATGTCATGCTGGATAAGGAAGACGGCGGCGTCTATCTTGTGGACATTCCTGACTTCACCCACAACTGTGTTGACGTCAGGAATCATCGCTACAGCCCTGAGAACATCGACACCTGCTCTGGCGAACAGCGGGACATCTTCGCGGTCCTTCGCATGTCATGCGAGCTACTAGATATCGATTGGAACAAGAAGTCGCAGACCTATCCGGACATAGCGGACGCGATCTCTGCAGAGCTAGAAGATATTGAGTTCGGATTCCGCGACTTTGGTCGCTTTAGGAAAGCGCTGTCTGCTGTTCAAGGACTGGTGGAACGCAAGTCTGTTGAAGTCTCCCTGGGCGGAGTGGCCGAGCAGATCAGGATTCTTCCTGACAACGGCCACCTGTTCGTCAAGGTTGAGTCGTCCAGAAAAGGGGATAACGTACTGCTGGTTACCTTCGCAGGCATTGGCGGGACGTTTCGCACGTTCTACAACAAGGAGCAGAGATGCTTCGTTGGAGGACTGCCGCCCCAGATCCGATCTGATCTCGACTTCCGGGTCGCGGATGAGAGTCAGTTCGAAATAGGCGCCTCGATCCTTATCAAGCCGGGAAGGCCCGACGAGCTCCGAGAACTGAGCGAGCACCTTCTCGACAACGATGCGTTTCACCGCGCGATCCAAATGCTCCAGCCTGTTCCATCCGAGATTGACGCATCGGGATTGAGCCTTCAGCTCAGGACGGCATTTGAGAAGACCGAGGGAAATGATGCGCCCGACCGGGACCGCGTTAATGTTCCCATAGACATCTCCACCCAAGAACTCTGGCGGGCAATCCTTGCGACAGAGACGGAGTCGAGCCCTAACATCGAACTCAATGGTGCCGCAATCAGGCCGCCAGACGCAGACTCTGAGGTAGTACTGCCCTACGACGCCGACATCGATCCGCTCGGAACATTCGCAAGCACCGACGAAGTCGAGGCCATTTTTATCAATTCAGATGGCGACGAGAAGCTGATTGGCGAGGTCTTCCTCAAGAGATCAGCGTTGAACGAAGTCCGGTTAAAGAAGGCTCGCAGCGCAGCCTTTGGCCTGAAGGACGGTGACACCGTCTTCTTCCGGACGAAGCAGGACAGAGCATCGCACCGCAAGCGCAAGGCTGCGCTCGAAAGACTGCTCGACAGGGAGGGGGTCCTAACTGACCTTGTGGACCTCTTCGACCCAGCCTGCAAGAAGTCCGCCACCATCTACGAGACAAGCATTACCCAGGAGGACTTCGCGCGCTACGACCGTGAGGACCATCATGGAAACAAGATCAGCCTAAACGAGCAGCAGCGCGAGGCTTTCACGAAGCTACTTACAGCCGGCCCATTGTCACTGCTGCAAGGTCCGCCAGGCACAGGAAAGACCGAGTTCATTGCCGCATTCGTTCATTTCTTGGTTGAGAAGCTTGATGTGCGGAGGATCCTGCTGGTCAGCCAGTCTCACGAGGCAGTCAACACGGCGGCGGAGCGGATCAGGAAGCATTGCTCAAGGCTGGGAACTGCGCTCGAGGTTGTCCGGTTTAGCAACCGTGAGGGGGCGGTCTCCACCGGCCTCAAGGATGTCTACTCCCACTCTCTCACCGCAGAGAAGCGAGAGCTGTTCCATGCGGAATACCGTTACCGTGTCGCCGCGGTATCTGATGCGCTGGGCCTCGACAGCGACTTTGTCACCAGGATCGTCGAAGTGGAGCTGCGTCTATTCAAGCAGATTGATCATCTCCAGTCCTTGCTGCGAGGCTTCGAGGACTTGAGCGATGCAGAGGACATCAAGGCCCTCAAACACATCATCGCAGAGCTGAACCAACGCATACGGGAGAAACTTCACGCCGACTACGGCCTATCCCTATCGGATGACAGCGATATTGGGGAGGCCAAGGCCATGCTCCTTTTGAGCATTTGCTCAGAGTATGGTGTCCGTCCGAACGAAGCTAAGAGGGTGAGAGCCCTGGCACGGATAACACGGGACGTTCAGGACGCCCTATCGGCGGAGCGCGTCAACTGCGATGAGTTCTACGCAAGATCCAAGCAGTTGGTCACTGGCACCTGCGTTGGCATCGGCCAAGGGCATATCGGGATTCATGAAAACATCTATGACTTTGTCATCATTGATGAGGCTGCACGCTCGATTTCAAGTGAGCTTGCGATCGCCATGCAGTCTGCAAAACGTGTTCTCCTCGTGGGCGACCATTTGCAACTACCGCCACTCTATTCGGATGCGCACAAGGCTGCACTGGCTCGCCGGCTGGGTATCCATGACAAGCGGACTGAGTTGGATGAGGTATTGCGAAGTGATTTTGCGCGGGCCTTCAATTCCGACTATGGAAGACAGACGAGCGCCACTTTGTTGACGCAATACCGCATGGCGCCTCCTATCGGGGACCTGGTTTCCCAGATCTTCTATCGCGGCCAACTCAAGAACGGGACACGAGCCATCCCCAACATCTACCAAGGCGCTCCCGCTGCGCTCAGATCGCCGGTCACTTGGCTCGACACAGCAAAGCTCGGTAACTATGCGCATCACCAAAGTGATCGTGGTGCCAGCATCTATAACCGCTGTGAAGCGGATCAGGTCATCGATCTGCTCAAGCAGGTTTCCGAGAGCGGCCAGTTCGTCACGGACCTGTCGAAATTGAAGGAAAAGGATGATGCACTGATCGGCGTGATCTGCATGTATTCCGAGCAGAAGCGCTTGATCCGACAAAAGTTCAACCAGGAGATCTGGCATGAAGGCTTCAAATCGCTGGTGAAGATCGATACCGTCGATAGCTACCAGGGCAAGGAAAATCGAATCATCATTGTGAGCCTGACCCGCTCCGACAAACAAAGGAGTCCCGGCTTCCTGCGTACACCCAATCGCATCAACGTCGCTATTTCCCGGGCAATGGATAGGTTGCTCATCCTTGGTAACGGGGAAATGTGGAGCACCCAACACCGTGATAAACCGTTGGGAAAAATTATCTCGTACATGCGCGACAACAGCGAAGATGGCGGTTATGGGTTCATTCCTGCGGCAAGGAGGCCATGAGGTGAAGATCATCGACAGTAAACTGACGTATCACGAAGTTGATTTCCTATTGCCAGCACAGCGCTTCAACATCAATTTCTCGTACATCACCCAGAAAGGGCTGCCTTTCGTTAGGGAGTTCGTGCTTCGCCTTGTTCATCTTGCACCGATGTCAGCATCGCAAGTGGCGGCCTTCTTCGGTTTTTCCCGCGGTGAAGTGCAAGAGGCAATCGAAGACCTCGTTGATCGTGACGAACTCACGCTAACCGCCGACGGTCGGCTGACACTCACGGAGAAAGCCAATGGCTACTTCACCGAACTCGGCGAAGTTCCACGCCTTTCGCTTTTGCGAGACAGCACCGCTCACCTCTCCTTCGATCTCGCGACCTTCTCATGCCTTGGAAAGGAAAACTTCTCCGGCAAGTGGAAAGCTGGGCTCCCGATCAAGGTGGATGACGAGAATGCGTCACGTAGCGAAGCACTGGTTGAGAAAAACTTCCAGAGGCAATTCCAAAAGATACTGCAAGACGGCTTGCTTTCGAAGTCTCTGATGGAGGACGAGAGTGATTCACCAAGCATCTATACGGTGACCTCCGTCAACAAAATCAAGCAGATTCCGTTAAGACTGCCGGTGCAGTTCAAGATAGCCGAGGATGGCACGAACGTTGAGCGGGAGGATTTTGAAGTACTGGGAAGTTCCGACTATGTGCATGAGCAAATTTCTCTTGAGGTTGATCGGCTGACCAGACCGAACAACCTCGCGGACATCAAGGGAGCAATGCTCGAGATTGGAGATGGCGAGACATCCAAACTGTTCAGCCTCAATAGCGATCGCATCAACCTGCAATTTTTTGAAGACCTTGGGAAGCTGGAATCGAACAGCCGAAAGGGAAGAAGCACCTTTCTCGGCCCCATCTATTCATCCGCGAACTGGGAGTTAGTCCAGATGCATCTGGCACCAGTTATTAAGGCCCGACGAGAAAGCAAAGTAGACGTTGGACAAACTCCGTTCCAGTGGGTAGCGCCTAGTGATCCGTTCTGGGGAAAGAGCAGCAATCTTCAGGTGAGATTCGCGGAAATCTTGGACAAAGCATGTACAAAGGAAAAACGGCTCTATTCACCCGCTATCTACTTGCCCGTTCAAGGACTCGAAGACCTGAGGTCGGCTCGGCAGTGGAAGCGGGAATTCGATCCGAATACTGATGCGACCTACGGGCTGGTGGAGGGTTTCTTGGGCGGAAATGTCGAGGTTCTGTACTTCGAAGGCGAATTCGTAGTCGTCGTCTATCACGTTTCCCTGCCCGACGCCTACCCCGTGAGTCTTCCCATTGGGTTCCTAAGCACCGAAAAGGAGATCATCCAATCTGTCGGTGGCGTGCTCAGCAAATACCTTGATGGCGGTTCAGGATTTGATTGCCCCAACGACTGCGGGTTACTCACGAGCTTCGGGCGGGGCAGTGATCAGGACCGCCGCTGAAGCTGGATGTGCTCAACGGCGCCGAATCGGCTTTCGTGCGCTCTCTTGATCGGCCTGCGCAGTGCACGGGCGGCGACAGGGAGTTGCGTTCCGGATCGGGACAAGTTGTTCCTTTGGTCACTAAATGGGCGCCGCGCAGTTCGGCATGATCATGAAGATCAACCGACGGACCGCGACGCTGCAGACGATAAGATGACAGGAACTGGCGAGCGGATTTTACGCCGCTCGAGCCATGAAGGAGCGATGGCGGCAATGTGGCCGCGAGCGAACGCTCAACTGCGGAGGGGCCAGCGACCGCAATCGCTGCATTGCCGAAGTACATCCTGCCGCCCTTTAGACCTTCCAGCCAATAGCGGCTTCAAAAACTTTGACTGCCCCCAAGTCAAATTCTGCCTCTTCAGGGGGAGTATTCATCTGGCGTTGACACGCGTGAAGGGAATCCGGGCGAAGCCTTTGCTGCCCGGCTTCGTTCCGATGCAACGCGCCTGCTTGGCCGCAAAGTCAAGCTACTCTGCCGCGCAAGCGCTTGCAGCATGATCTGCTACCGGTACACCTCGCGCCGGTTGCCAATCCTCACGACCAGGATGCGCACGGCGCCATCGTCGATGCTGCTGATGATTCTGTAGTCGCCCACACGGTACTTCCAAAACTCCCCCAGCCTGGAGCCCTTGAGCGCTTCGCCAACGCTGCGCGGGTCATCGAGCACAGCCACGCGGCCGTGCAAAAACGCCAGGATGCGCCGGGCGTTTTGCGGATCCAGATTGTCAAGCTCCTTGACGGCCGCAGGGTCAAGCTCAACCCTCCAGGCCATAGCGCTTCATCACCTCGTCCAGCGCAACCGCCTGGCCCTGGCCAGAGCGATGGGCAATGAGCCGCTGCTCGGCAAGGTACAGGTCCTCCAGATCGTCCAGGTGCTTGCGGATCGCCTCGATCATGTAGAACGTCTTGCTGCGCCCCGTGAGCTGCGCGAGCTCGTGCAGCCGGCTGGACACGTCATCGGGAAGGCGAATGGAAACGGCGCCCATGATTTTTCTCCTGAAGGATCAAGAGATACAAGTATCTCACGGCAGGCACACTGTTGCACCATCGCGCTTCATGGCGCAGCCCGGGCCAAGCGAACCACGGCATCAGCCGTGGCGCCTTCTGGTCTTTTATGGGCTCGGCCTCGGTGGCCAGACCGTTGACGCTGGCAAGCACGCGCAGCGTGCGCGCAGGCGAAAGTTCGCAGGCGCATCAGAAGTGGCCGCTGGCTGCAGCGACTCGCGTTTGAAACGCATCCGCCTTGCAGTCAGCGGCGTTTTCGGCTCGAATGGATGGCCACTGACCGGCGGGTCGGCTGGTCAAACTCACATCAACAGCCAATGAACCCGCATTCGATGGCCCCGGCTTGCATTGCATGACCGCCGACCCACGCTTTTTGCAAATGAAAAGCCTGGGGTAAGCGGGTGCATGCGCCTTGCTTGAGTGTTTGTTATTCGAACAGGTCAGCGTGCGTTCCGGCGCGCACGAACACGACCAGGCTGTGCTTGCTACTCTCGCCCAGCTTGTAGGCCAGCAAGAAGTCACCCCCGACATGGCACTCCCGGTGGCCTGCCCAGTCGCCGCCCAATGGATGGTCAAGCCACTCGGGGCCCAGCGGCGCGTCGTTGGCAATTAGCAGCAGCATCGCCTCTTTGAGCCGGTTCATGTCATAGCGCCCTGCCCGGGTCAAGCGCTCCCAATCCTTCAGGAACGACCTGGCGTAGTCCGCTGCGCGCGGCAGCGCGGCGCGCTTACTGGCCGGTGTTCTTTTCAAGGTCTTCAAACAGTTCGGCAGCGCTGCCAAAGCGCGCGCGGTGCGTGCGCGCAATCTCGTCGGCCTCGGCCATCGCCGCGCGCGTTTCGGCGTTGGGCGCCTTCAGGGCAAAAGGCATTTGCTGGTCAGCGACCACGCGCATCAGGAACACACGCACCGCGTCCGACAGGGACAGACCCATCGCCGCGAGCGTCTCGGTCGCCTGCGCCTTGATTTGCTCGTCCACGCGAACGTGGACCATCGTCGTTGCAGCCATGCCGGCCTCCTTCTGGATTTGGGATTTGAGATACATTGTATCTCGCATGCAATCAAGGCGTTGTCGCTTCAAGGCAGTCAAATGCCAAGCCAAGGATCCAGCGCCTTCACAGTCCTGTTGAGCGAGCGCGCCTTCAAGAAAAGATGAGTTCTTTGTGTGCGTCAAATTTTTTTCAAAATTTCGCCCGCCCTCCAAAGCAGCCCCCGGCTCCTTCTGCTCAACGCCCCCTCTCGGGTCTGACACCGTCCTCCCCGGCCCGAATCACCTGGCCGTGCAGGTCCATGATGCCGCGCAGGCCTACGCCCCGGGCCTGCACACCCAGAGCGGCCCAGTCGTTTGAATAGTCCAGGCTGTCATGATGATGGCCGTGGAAGGATTTTCCTGCCCTCAAGCGCCTGGCGAGCTCGTCGATCGCCGCAAAGCCGTGCGGGTGGCAGCTCGGCGCCTCGTGCGTGACCAGCACCTCGGCGCGCTGGTGGGCCAGGTGCTCGACATCGGCCGCAAAGATGGTGCTCCTGTGCCTGAGCGCCAGGCCGCCCCGCCAGAGATTGCCCTTGCCACCGCGCCGGATGAAGTCTTCCTGGGACGTGAAGTGCTCAAGGCCAGGCGGGCACCAGATGCGGGCGCGAAACACCCCGCCCAGGCCGGCGATGCGCACCCCGGCCACCAGGGCCACGCGGCCGTGCAAGTTGTGCGCTGCCAGGCTTGAGCCAAAGAGGTGATCGTGGTGAGCTTCGCTGTCCGTGTCGTGGTTGCCGTGAATGAACCAGATCTCGGTCTGCTCCAGGATACCCGCCAGTTCGACCTCGAGCGGGCGCTGCGCCTGCAGGTCGCCCAGCAGCACGACCGCTGCCGGCCTGTGGTCGCGCACGGCCCGCACGATGTGCTCAAAGCGCCCATGCGTGTCGCCGCAAAAGAAGATGGTTTTCGCGCTGCTCATCGCTTTTCTTTTTCTGGCCCCAGCCAGCACCCGCCAAGGCCGCAGGGGTCGTCCCCGTACTCGACCTGGTGCTCGATGTCGAGCGTACTGGAGTAGTGCCTGAGGATCGCCGGAATCTGGCAACGCAGTTCCTCGGGCAGACCGTCGTGGCGCCTCGCCTCGCGCAGGAACTCGCCCGCCCAGCGCAGCGCCCGGGCTCGCTCGTTGGGCCGTGTCATGGGAATGCCTTTTTCTGGATGGGTTGACCGGTTCGCATCTTCAATTGGATTGTCCATCAACAATTGCAGCGCTGCTGGAGGCCAGGCTCAGACCTCCACCAGCAGCCCGGGATCGAAGGCCGGGTTCTCGAACTCGCCCGGCCTCAAGCGGCTGAGCGGATAGCCGCGTGGGTTGCACAGCACCCGCACCGCATGCCCGCGCGCCTGGTCCCACAGCCGGTAATCGAACGACGCGTGCGCGTGCCCGTGGATCCACAGGCTGGCGCCCAGCAGCGTCTCATGCGGCAGGTTGGACGCATAGATCGCCGAGAGCAGGTCTTCCTGGTATTCAAGCGCCACCGAGCGATGCGAAGGCAGGTGGTGCGTGACCACCACGGTCTTGGCGGCCTCAGCCTTGCCTTCCCCCTCCCCCAGGGCGAGCTCGGCCTCAAGCCACGCTAGGGCCTCCCGGTGCCGGCGCAGCGTGTGCGCCGGGCTGAGCTTCCAGGGACTGCCCTGCGGGCGCGCGGCGTGCCGCTCTACCGCCAGCGCCCGCGCCTTGATGAGCCGAAAGTCGTTCATCACGCGCCCCGCCTCGCGCATCGCTTCGTGTTTCCTGTCCGGGCCAAAGAGCTCGAAGTCCGTCCACAGCGTCGCGCCAAGAAAGCGCACGCCTTCGATCGTGACGGCTTCGCTCTCCAGGAAATGCACGTCGTGCTTTTTGGCCTCCTCGCGCAGCGCGCCCGGCAGCTTGTCCCAGTCGCAGCGGTAGAACTCGTGGTTGCCCGCGACATAGACGACGGGCTTGCCGGCAAAGGCCTGGCGCGCCCAGGAAATAGCCTTCGTGCCCGGCGAGATGTCGCCCGCCAGCACCACCACGTCGGCCGCCTCGACGGCCGCCGGCTCGGGCACAAAGGGGGCGAACTCCAGGTGCAGGTCGGACAGAACGAGGAGCTTCATGCGCCCTCCTCCCGCTTGGCCCGGGCCTGCACCGTGCAAATCACAGGGGGCGAAAGAGGCGCAAGAGGCGCAAGAGGCGAAATGTTGAAACGCATCGTGAAGTTTCTCCTGGGTGGTCGCTAGGGTAGAGAAGATAGGCAAGCAGGACAAGGCGTTTGAAGACAGGCGGCTCAATGCAGCCAGGGCCCGGGTCCTGGTCCGCCGCTTTCCTCCAGAAAGCGCGGATCGATGTCCTGCACCGTGAGGCGCTGGCGCCCGTTGCTCACCGCACGCGCCAGCGCCTGCTCGGCGGCCTGGCGCACCTCGCGCGCCGTGAGGTGCGCCAGCGCCACGGCAACGGCCCGCCCGGGCGGCTCAAAGTCCATCAGCGCCAGGCGCTCGAACACGGCCGCGAGCACCGCCCGGCTGGACTCGATCGCCCCGCGCGCGTCCAGCCGCCCGATCTCAAAGTGCGCAAACCGCGAGCGCAGCGTCTCGGGGATGCGCCCGATGTGGTTGCAAGTGGCAATCCAGACCACCCGGCTCGCGTCGAACTCGAAGTTGACCGAGATGTCGCGCGCCTGCGCGGCGGTGGAAGGCTCCAGCAGCGTGTGCAGGGGCGAGAGCGGGCTCCACTCGCGCCCGACCTCGGCCTTGTCCAGCTCGTCCAGGATCACCACCGGGTTGGCGTGCACCCCGAGGCACACGAGCTCAAAGAGCACGCCCGGGGACGTGTTGGCCCAGCGCCTCTCTGAGCCCAGGAGCGTCGCCCCCGTGATCGCCGCATCAAAGCCGATGCGCCGCACGCTCGTGCCCAGCGCCTGGGCCAGGGCCTGGGCAAAGTGCGTCTTGCCCAGGCCCGGCTCGCCGCTGAGCAGGAGCGCCGGCAGGCGCAGGCTGCAGCGAGCCTGCCTGGCCAGCAGGAGCTGCTCGCGCACCAGGGCGATGACAGCTGAGAAATGCGCCTGGCTTTGGCCCAGGGCCTCCAGTGCGGCGAGAGCCTCTTCAGGGATGGCCGTGCTGCGCAGCACGCCGGACTCCAGAAGGCGCTTGCCCAGCACCTGGTCGCGGCGGCGCACCTCCTTGTCGGGCCCCAAGAGCGCGCCCCGGCCGGCGAGCTCGCGCGCGGCCTCCAGGCTGTAGACCGGGTGCTGGCGCGCGGCATCGTGCGCCGTGCCAAGGCTAAGCGCTGGCGGCTCGGGAGGTAGCGTTGGCGGCGCACTGTCGGCCTTGGCTTGATCGGCCAGATCGGCTTTCTCAGCTTGGTGTGCCTGCTCTGCGGCCAGCGCCTGCTCGTCCTCTTGCTTTTGCTGCAGCTCGAGCGCGTCCTTCACCCGCGCGGGCAGGTAGAGCGAGAGCGAGTCGGTATCGCCGCCCCGAAGCCAGGGGTTGCCTGAGCGGCCGCTTTCTTGCCCCCGGGTTCTGTAGAGCACGAAGCCTTCAGGGGCGTCATCGGATGGGTTGTGGTGCATACCAGTAAATTCCTGAATCGAAAAACTGAAAGGGTGGGCGCAAGGCCCTGGGGAGCGCATCGCCCTGCCGGCCTGCGCTGCCCGCCTGCCAAAGCGGGCAGGCTAAGCGGGCAGCCTGGGCGGAATCAGCGGCGCCGGGAAACCGCACGCAGCCGCTCCAGCAAGCTCGGGCGCAGCGCGCTTGGCGCACTTGGCATGCCTGGCGCGGCGGAGGCCACCTTGGCCACCGGGACGGCTGGCCTGGGCTGGGCGCGCAGTGCCGGCTGGGGCGGCTGGGCCGGCTGCGGCGCATGCTGCGGGCCGGACTTCACGTGGTGAGGGGTCTCGCGCTGGTGCGGCCGTAGCCTGCTCCGGCTTGCACGGCAGCGCGCAGGCGCGCTTGCAGCGAAGGGCTGATGGCCGAGGCGGCGCGCGAGGCGGCGCCCGGGCTGGGCGGCGCAGCGTGGGTAACGGGTGCAGGCTCAGGCTCGGGCTCAGGCAGGCGCGGCGTGACGTGAAAAGGCGTCTCGCGCTGATGCGGCTGGCGAACCCCAAAACCCGCCCGGCCGCCCCTGCTCGCTTGCGAGACGGCGTTTTGGTCTTGCTTGGCCGACAGGTGGTCGGCCTCGCTCAGGATCTCGGCTTCAAGCGTTGCCGCCCCACGCGTGGCGCCAGCGCCAAAGGAAAAGTTGCTCAGGCAGTTCAGGATTGCCAGGATCTGGTGCTCGCTAATGCCGGCATTCAAATGCAGCGGCCCCCACATCAGCGCAAAGCCGGTGAACTTGTGCCCGATCATGCGCCCGTAGTCGCTCATGCAGGTGCCGCCGGGGCCACATTCGTACTCCAGCAATTTGCCCAGGTCGTGCGTGAGGCTGGCGGTGATTTGCACCTGCCTGTCGACCTGTTGGCCGATGTTTTTGCGGCTGGCCAGCAGCAGGCTGATTTCAGCGACCTCCACGCTGTGGCGCAGGTTTCCGCCGCGCTCGCGGTGGTGGCCGCGCATGCTCGAGGGCGCGGTGATGAACGCGCTCCACAGCCCTGGCGGCCCGAACACTGTGTCGAACAACTCTTGAAACGGCGCGGTGAGCTCAAAGTACAGGGCGAAGAACTTTTTAAGATCTCCTGCCGAGGCGTTGGCCAAGTAGGCAGCGCGTGCTTGCTCGAAGGTCGGCGTGCGGGCAGCACTAGGGTTATTGGTGTGGGCCAGAGGCTGGTCTGAAGCATGCATTACAAAGTGCTTTCAATCTGGTTAAATTAAGCTGTTTAACATCGCCCGCAACATTGTCGTTGCGAACTTGTTTACAAGGTTAACACCAGATTCAGATTAAAACAATCTGTTTAAGGAGATTTTTTGATGGCCAGATATTTGAACTCGATGCCACCAGATTCGGCCGCTTCCTCGACCCGTAAAAAGTAGCCCTGAAGCACCAGGTTCTTCAAACGGGTGCTGGCGTTCTGGACGGAAACCTGCAGGTCGGCTGCGACCTGGGAGGTGGTCACCGCCCCCTTTCGCAATACGTATTCGACGAGTGTCTTGGTGGATTGGTTCATTTCTGGCCCAATCACTTCGAAATTTGGCCCGTCCCAAATGACCAGAGGTTGCCCTTTGGCCAAAGCAGCGTAGCTCCAGTTGTCGATCAGGTCCCTGCTATGGATATCGGTGAGAAAAATCCCTCGCTCCCCGCGCAACTGCTTGGCCAAGGAGATGACGCTTTCCCTGGCAAAGGATGCATCGGTCGCCTCAATGTCACTGAGCGAGACGCCGAACACGCGAACCCCAGGATAGCTCTGGACGAAGTCAGCCAGCCGGCGAAACACAGCTTTTCCTTGGCTGTTGCCGAACGGACGATTGTCGTCCGTCAAGTCGCGAAGTTTCACGACAACAGAATTCTGGTTCATTTCAACAGTTTAACTTACACAGCCGCGCCCTTTGAAAGGCGACGGGAGTCAAACATTTGAAACTGCAGCGGCTCGAGCGTCTCCGGCAGGCGTCATTTGAGACTTCAAACTGACAGGCCAATCTTTACCATACGATTTTTTCCAAATTCTGAATCAATCCCAGGCTGCGGCATGCCCGCCTGGCATCAGCCCGCGGGACCCTGCTCCCTGGGCAGCTCATCCTCATCACCTTCCCAGGTATGCAGCATTTCGTCGTCCTGGCCGGGCAACGTCTCCGGGGCGTGCTGGTCATGCACCTTGCCTGACCCGTCGCCCTGTTCGAAAGCCTGCGCGCTGGTTTGCAATCCGTCATCTTGCGCTTCATCGGCCGGCGCAGGAGTTTGAAGCAGCTCTGCAGCCGGGCCGCTCTCAAGCAGGTCGGTGGCCCGGACGGCGTCCCCTTGGAGTTGACGCTTGTCGTCCTCAATTTGCTGCCTGAGCTGCTCCAGCGCAGCGTCCGAAAAGCGGCAGGCCAGCCCGCTCTCCACCGACACCGCCACGACGCTTTTCTGGAAATCCAGCGGCCCGGTCACGGTCAGTGCATCGCCAAATCTCTGATGGGCCATCGCCAGCGCCGCCGCAATGCCCCGCTTTGAGGCCACATCCAGCACCTCGATGCTGTGCCACTCGTCCCTGAACACGTCCACACCGTCCAGCCGGTACGTGACATGCTGGCGTGCATCCACCGTGTGCGTCAGCAGGCGCAGCGTCTGCGCCACCGCTGCCACCGTAACGGCCCCCTCGTCCATGACATGCTGCCCGGCCGCTGGCAGGGTGACGACCCCCAGGATCTGCGCCGCCTCCTTCCACTGCCTGTACATGGGCAGCGGCTTGTAGCGTGCCTGCAGCGCTTTTCGCGCCTCGCGTTGCTGCTGCGCCAGCTCCAGTTTCTGCGCCGCCTGCTGCAGGGCCAGCACGCCTTGGGCCTGCCAGCTTCGCCCAAGCACCGCCTGGCGTTCGGCCAGGAGGGGGGCCCGTTTTTCGCCCTGGCGCTTATCAGCATGGTGCTGGGCTTGGCCTGGCACAGTGGAGAAATCATCTCGCCCCCGCCCCAACTTTGCTACGATGCCCCAACGCCCGGTACAGTGCCGGGCTCGGGCCCGGCAGCAATTGGCGAGCAGCAATCAACCCCAAACCCATGGACACCCAAGAATCCTACGAGCAGCTGGGCTTGCTGCCCAGCGCCAGCGACGCGCAGCTCAAAGCCGCCTGGCGCCGCCTGGTCTGGCTGTG
>Ga0308165_1003023_pt1 | contig 18791 bp, 13 predicted proteins | sample PhyWR2_FD_201032 | JGI IMG/M metagenome (GOLD analysis project Ga0308165, IMG submission 201032) | Phyllosphere microbial communities from UC Gill Tract Community Farm, Albany, California, United States - DLSLW.R2 | ecosystem: Host-associated > Plants > Phyllosphere > Unclassified | place: USA...
GGTCAGGAAGAAATAGGTGATGCCGTTGATGCAGTACTGGCCCAGATACACGCCGAGCATCATGCGGTTGGTCAGCAGCTGACGGATGTAATCCCACTTCGGACCGTCGGACTTCTTGCCCTTCTGGTCCATGTCGACCATGCCGCCGTTTTCGGAGATGTGCTTGAACTCGGCTTCGTTGATTTTCGGGTGTTCACGCGGGCTGTAGATCACTTTCAGCCAGACCAGCGAGAAGATGATGCCCAGGATACCCATGACGATGAACACGTGCTCCCAACCGAAGGAGTACACGATCCAGCCCATCAGCGGTGCGAACAGCACGGTGGCAAAGTATTGCGCCGAGTTGAAGATCGCCGAGGCCGTGCCGCGTTCAGCGGTGGGGAACCACGCCGCCACGATGCGAGCGTTGCCCGGGAAGGATGGCGCTTCGGCCAGACCTACCAGGAAGCGCAGCATGAACAGTGCAACCACCGCCGTGGACATGCCGAACTCACCGACAAAACCTTGCAGCACGGTGAACAGCGACCAGGTGAAGATGCTCAATGCGTAGATTTTTTTCGAACCAAAACGGTCCAGCAACCAGCCGCCGGGGATTTGCCCGGCCACGTAGGCCCAACCGAAAGCAGAGAAGATGTAACCGAGGGTGACCGCGTCAATGCCGAGGTCTTTTTGCAGGCTGGAGCCGGCGATTGCGATAGTCGCCCGGTCGGCGTAGTTGATCGTGGTCACCAGGAACAGCATGAGCAGGATCAAATAGCGGACGTGAGTCGGCTTTTGGGTGGCTTGCATGTAGATGTACTCCCACTGATTATTTTTATGCGGGTAATAACGATGTAGTTGTGCCTGTAGGAGCGAGCTTGCTCGCTCCTACAGGGATTGCGGTATCCATGACAATACCGCGGGTATTGCCTTACGAACCGATGTAGCTGGTTTTCACCACGGTGTAGAACTCTTGCGCGTAGCGACCCTGCTCGCGCGAACCGTAGGACGAGCCTTTGCGCCCGCCGAACGGCACGTGGTAATCCACGCCGGCGGTTGGCAGGTTGACCATCACCATCCCGGCCTGGGAGTGGCGCTTGAAGTGGTTGGCGTACTTCAGGGACGTGGTGGCGATGCCTGCCGACAGACCGAACTCGGTGTCGTTGGACATGGCCAGCGCGGCCTCGTAGTCAGCTACGCGAACGATGTTCGCGACCGGGCCGAAGATCTCTTCACGGCTGATGCGCATCGACGCTTCGCTGTCGGCGAACAGTGTTGGTGCCAGGAAGTAACCTTCGGTGTCGCAGGTCACCAGGCCGCCGCCGCTCACCAGGCGAGCGCCTTCGGATTGGCCGATGTCGATGTACTTCATGTCCTGTTCAAGCTGGGCTTGCGAAACCACCGGACCAATGTCGGTGCCGGCTTTCAACGCGTGACCGACCTTGATCGACTTCATGCGCTCGGCCATGGCCTCGACGAACTTGTCGTGGATACCGGCGGTGACGATCAGGCGGCTCGAAGCGGTGCAACGCTGGCCGGTGGAGTAGAACGCGCTCTGGACCGACAGCTCGACCGCTTGTTTCAGGTCGGCGTCGTCGAGAATGATCTGCGGGTTCTTGCCGCCCATTTCCAGTTGGACCTTGGCCTGGCGAGAGACGCAGCTGACGGCGATCTGACGACCCACACCCACGGAACCGGTGAAGCTGATACCGTCGATTTTAGGGCTGTTGACCAGCGCATCACCCACGACCCGACCACTGCCCATCACCAGGTTGAACACGCCGGCCGGGAAGCCTGCGCGGGAGATGACTTCGGCCAGGGCCCAGGCGCAACCGGGTACCAGGTCGGCCGGCTTGAGCACGACGCAGTTGCCATAGGCCAGGGCCGGGGCGATCTTCCACGACGGGATGGCAATCGGGAAGTTCCACGGGGTGATCAGGCCGACCACGCCAAGGGCTTCACGGGTGACTTCAACGTTGACACCTGGACGCACCGACGGCACGTAGTCGCCCGACAGGCGCAGGCATTCACCGGCGAAGAACTTGAAGATATTACCGGCGCGAGTCACTTCGCCGATGGCTTCCGGCAGGGTCTTGCCCTCTTCCCGGGCCAGCAGGGTGCCGAGCTCTTCGCGACGGGCAAGGATTTCGGTACCGACTTTGTCCAAGGAATCGTGACGGGCCTGGATACCGGAAGTAGACCATGCCGGGAAAGCGGCACGGGCGGCGTCGATGGCGGCGTTGACCTGGGCCAGGTCAGCCTTGGCGTAGTCGCCAATAGTGTCGGTCAGCTCTGACGGGTTGATGTTGGCCGAATAGTCGGCACCGGCAACCCATTCGCCGTTGATGTAGTTGTCGTAACGTTTTGCTGTTGTCACGGGACTGCCCTCGAAACAAAGAGATCTCACGCAAAAGGCCGCTGATCACTCAGCGGCCTTGTTCAATCGGGTGTATTACTGCGCACCTTGCTTGTCGATCAGCGCGGCGAGCATTTCGTACTCTTCGCCGGTCAGGTCGGTCAATGGCGCACGCACAGGACCTGCGTCATAGCCGGCAATTTTTGCCCCGGCCTTGACGATGCTCACCGCGTAACCCGATTTACGGTTACGGATGTCCAGGTATGGCAGGAAGAAGTCGTCGATGATCTTGCCAACGGTGGCGTGATCTTCACGAGCAATGGCGTGGTAGAAGTCCATCGCGGTTTTCGGGATGAAGTTGAACACTGCCGAGGAGTAGACCGGTACGCCCAGTGCCTTGTAGGCAGCGGCGTAGACTTCGGCGGTCGGCAGACCACCCAGGTAGCTGAAGCGATCGCCGAGGCGACGACGGATCGACACCATCAGTTCGATGTCACCCAGGCCGTCCTTGTAACCGATCAGGTTCGGGCAGCGCTCGGCCAGACGTTCCAGCAACGGGGCGGTCAGGCGGCAAACGTTGCGGTTGTAGACCACGACGCCGATGTTGACCGATTTGCACACGGCTTCGACGTGGTCGGCAACGCCGTCCTGGCTGGCTTCAGTCAGGTAGTGCGGCAGCAGCAACAGGCCCTTGGCGCCCAGACGCTCGGCTTCTTGTGCGTATTCGATGGCTTGACGAGTCGAACCGCCCACGCCGGCCAGAATTGGCACGCTGGTCGCGCAAGTGTCGACGGCAGTCTTGATGATTTCGGAATATTCGCTGGCCGCCAGGGAGAAGAACTCACCGGTGCCGCCTGCGGCGAACAGGGCCGAGGCGCCGTATGGGGCCAGCCATTCCAGACGCTTGATGTAGCCAGCGCGGTTGAAATCGCCCTGGGCATTGAAATCGGTAACCGGGAAAGACAACAGACCGGAAGAGAGGATGGACTTCAGTTCTTGTGGATTCATTATTCGAACACCCTGGGTATCAACGTTTTTGTGTGAGGAAATCGTTCAGCCTGCGCCGAAGTTGTAGGTCATCGTACAACTTAAAAAACAACCGTCAACTGCATTTCATCGTCAGGCGTGAAATTTCTGCCACAAATAGGGTCATCAGAAATTAATTGCACCACACTGAAGCCTTGTCTGCCGTGTCTTAGAGCCTTTGGATGCGACGGGAAAGGCCCTGCGAAATTTTGTGAAAAACATCGTGAACGGCGCACCGACAGGTCGTCACGTAGAGTCATCCGACGTCACGAACGGATCGTGACGACTTAGAGATGGAGTACTCGACGATGTGTTTTCCTTCACCGCTGCTGCCTCAGTTCCCCGCCGACCCTCGGGACAAGACCGTCACCGTCACACTGTCGAACCTGGCAGATGGGCTGATTGTGCGAATACCCGACCCACACGATATTCCGCCGAACTGGGAGGTGTACCCAATCCTCGGTGCGAACCCCGATGAGCCGCAATGGCGCGGTGAGGAACAGCCAGCAGGCGTCTGGGACGAGAAAACGGACGAGATGGTGGAACTGACGGGAATAGAACTGGAGATCCCCAGGACCGACCTGGAGCCGTATCTCGGTTCAGAGGTCGCACTGCGTTACAAGTTTCTCGATGAGTCGAGCCTTGAGCTGTCCTCGGAAGCCTTGCTGATACGTATCGAGCCCTGAGATTAGGGCTGCAAGACAAATCGTTCCCGGTGCGCCCGGGAACGATCCTGCGGGTCAGCCCCGCTGCGCTTCCGCTTCTTCGTGGGCATGACGCAACCGCTCACGGCTGTTGGTCAGGTGCAAGCGCATCGCCGCCCGCGCTGCATCGGAGTCCTGGCGCGCAATCGCATCGTAGATTTCTTCGTGCTCACGGCTCAACCGGTTCATGTAGTGCTGCTGGTCATCGTGAGCCAAGCGCGCCGAGTTGAGGCGTGTACGCGGGATGATGCTGGCACCCAGGTGGGTCATGATATCGGTGAAATAGCGGTTGCCGGTCGACAGCGCGATTTGCAGGTGGAACTGGAAGTCCGAGGCCACCGCATCGCTGGCATGGGCCGCACTTTCGTTCAACGCATCCAGTGCCGCCCTCATCAGCGCCAACTGTTCAGGATTGCGCCGTTGTGCGGCGAGGCCTGCCGACTCCACTTCCAGGCTGATCCGCAGCTCAAGAATCGCCAGCACGTCGCGCAACGTCACCACCGTCGCCGGGTCAATACGAAAGCCACTCGGGCTTGGGGTATCGAGCACGAAGGTGCCGATGCCGTGACGGGTTTCCACCTGCCCGGCGGCCTGTAAGCGGGAAATCGCTTCACGCACCACCGTGCGGCTGACACCATGGGCATCCATGATCGCCGACTCGGTAGGCAATTTGTCACCCCGCTTGAGGTGACCATCGCGGATCTGCTCGGACAGCACCGTCACCAATTCCTGTGCGAGGCTGCGGCGCTTGCGAGGGAGGCGTGGAGCTTCGATCGGGTTTTCCATGGTGAACGTCTGTCTCGAAAGTTCGGCTGAAACTGCATCATAGCGCAACGCGGTTGTACGATCACCCTGCGCCCGTTTTCATATCTGATCCACGCCCCCTGTCCCCCTGTAGGAGCGAGCTTGCTCGCGATGGACTCAAGACCACCCTGGGTGTCAGATGCCCAGCGTTATCGTTAACGACCAATCGCGAGCAAGCTCGCTCCTACAGGGGGGCGGTGGGCTCAGGCGGTTGCGGTCTGATCCACCAAATGGCCATTATCGATTCGAACATGCCGCGGATGGAAGTGTTTCAAGCTGCTGCGATGCCCGACGCTGACGATGCTCAAGCCCGGAATCTCATCGATCAATGCCTGATACAACGAGGCCTCATCCTCTTCATCCATCGCCGATGTCGCTTCATCCATGTACAACCATTGCGGCGCGTACAACAGCGCACGAGCGAACGCCAGGCGTTGCTGCTCGCCGGGCGAGAGCATGCGTTGCCAGTGATTGGCTTCATCCAGACGGGCAACCAGATGTGGCAAGCGGCAGGTTTCCAGCACGCGGGCATAGCGCTCTTGCGGGTAAACGTCACTTGCCTGTGGGTAACTCAGGGCGTCACGCAAGGTGCCAATTGGCAGATAGGGTTTTTGCGGCAGGAACAGATAACGCGCCGCTGGCAGGCGAATAGAGCCATGGCCAGCCGGCCACAAATGCCCCATCGCTCGCAACAACGTCGACTTGCCGCTGCCGGAACGACCGCTGAGCATGACCCGCTCGCCCTGCTCCACGGTCATGTCGGCACTGGTCAGCAGATGGCGGCCGTCAGCGAGGTCAAGACCCAGGTTTTGCACTTCAAGCGCAGAGCCCGAATTGTGCACGTCAATGGCCGGCACACGCTGTTCGTTGTCGGTCATGGCCTGATGGAAACTGAGCAGGCGATCACAGGTAGCCCGCCAGGAGGCGAGGCTTTGGTACGCGCTGATGAACCAGCTGAAACTCTCCTGCACATTGCCGAATGCCGAACTGATCTGCATCAGCTCACCCAGCTCGATCTTGCCGGCAAAGTAGCGCGGGGCGGCGACCATGAACGGGAAAATAATGGCGGCCTGGCTGTAACCGGCGGTGAAGAACGTCAGGCGCTTGGACACTTTCATGATGTCCCAGAAGTTGTGCCAGACCATCCCGAACCGGTTGCTCAAGCGGCGGTTTTCATTCGGCTCGCCGTTGTACAACGCAATGCTCTCGGCGTTCTCGCGAATGCGCACCATGGAGAAACGCAGGTCGGCCTCGAAACGTTGTTGCTGGTTGTTCAAGCCAATCAGGCGACGGCCGATCAGGTGCGTCAGCCAACTGCCCACGACGGCATAGACCAGCACGCACCAGAACATGTAGCCGGGAATGGTCACACCCAACACTTCGATACTGCCCGATACGCCCCACAGGATGATCGAGAACGACACCAGGCTGACAATGTTGCGCAGCAGGCCAATGCCCAGCTCCAGGGTATTGGAGGTGAAATTATTGAGGTCTTCGGAGATCCGCTGATCGGGGTTATCGGTGTAACCGCCCTGCTCCAGCTGGTAGTAGTTCTTGCTGCCCAGCCAGCGAGCAAAATGCTGCTCGGTCAGCCAGGCCCGCCAGCGGATGGTCAGCATCTGGGTCAGGTAGAGCCGATAGACGGCGCCGACAATCGCCACCGCTGCGATCCCGCAGAAATACAGGATGAGGCGCCAGAACGCCGCCTCATCCTTTTGTTGCAGGGCGTTGTAGAAATCCTTGTACCAGGTGTTGAACCATACCGAGATGCCCACGCTCAGCAGCGACAAGGCAATCACTGCAATCAGCAACGTCCAGGCCCTGGCCTTTTCTTCACTGCGCCAGTAGGGCGTGATCATCGCCCATACTTTGCGAAAAAACTGCCCGCGCACAGCATCATTGACCGCGGAATATTCAGCGTTCTGACTCATGAAAAAGGCTCGATAGAAAAAAGAACACGCACGAACCGATCATAGATGATCGGTTCGTTTTGTCGCGAGATGTGTCAGTGCTCTGTTCAGCGCAGGTTCAGCGGCGAACCGGGCGCTTCTGCAATTTACGCTGCAAGGTGCGGCGATGCATGCCCAGGGCGCGGGCAGTGGCGGAGATGTTGCCTTCGTGCTCGGTCAGCACGCGCTGGATGTGCTCCCATTGCAGGCGATCCACGGACATCGGGTTCTCCGGCACCAGGGTGTCGAGGTCGGCGTGCTCGGAGAGCAGCGCGGCCAGCACGTCGTCGGCATCCGCCGGTTTGCACAGGTAGTTGCAAGCGCCCCGCTTGATCGCTTCGACCGCGGTGGCGATGCTCGAATAACCGGTGAGAATCACCACGCGCATTTCAGGGTCGAGTTCCAGCAGTTTGGGCAACAGCACCAAGCCCGAGTCGCCGTCCATCTTCAGGTCCAGCGCCGCGTAATCCGGGAGGTCGGCCTGGGCAATGGTCAGGCCCTCTTCGGCAGAACCTGCCGTGGAGACGCGAAAACCACGGCGAGCCATGGCACGGGCCATCACTCGGGTGAACGTGGCGTCGTCGTCCACCAGCAACAAATGCGGCAGCTCTTCGCCTTCCACTTGGATCTCGTCACTCATGCTCTTCTCCTCGGGCAACACGGGGCAGGCGCAGCTCGGTGAGCGTGCCACCTTCCTCATGACTGTAGAGTTTCACTGAGCCGCCGGCGCGTGTCACGCTGGCCTTGCTCAAAAACAGGCCCAGGCCGAAGCCTTTGCCCTTGGTGGTAAAAAACGGTTTGCCGATCTGCTCGGCGATGGCCAGCGGCACACCGGCGCCGTGATCACGGATGCTGATGGTCAGGTCTTCGTCATTCCAGTCCAGCGTCACTTGCAGGCCTTCGGGACAGGCATCGGCGGCATTGTTAAGCAGATTCAGCAGTGCCTGGGTCAGGTCAGGCGGCGGCGCCAGGCGTGGGACGACCCCTTGGCCCAGTCGCTGGAAACGGTAGCTGGCTTCGGGACGCATCAAGTGCCAACGGTTCAACGCCTCATCCAGCCAGTCGGTGACGTACTGCATCTCCACGGCGAGACGGCGATTGGCCTCGGCGGCGCGCACCAGTTGCTGCAACGTCTGCTTGCACAGCATGACCTGATCCTGCAGCACGCCCAGGTCTTCCTGCAGCATCGGGTCATGATGGTCGCGGCGCATCTCTTTGAGCAGCACGCTCATGGTCGCCAACGGCGTGCCCAGTTCATGGGCGGCACCCGCGGCCTGGGTCGCTACGGCGAGCAATTGCTGGTCACGCAGGCCTTCTTCGCGGCGAATGGCGCGCAGTTCTTCCTGACGTCGCAACTCTTCGGCCATGCGTGCGGCGAAAAAAGTGATAACGGCGGCGGCTAGGGCGAAGCTCAGCCACATGCCGTAGACCTGAAGATTTTCCCGGGCAATCGGGAAGGTTTGCAGCGGATAGAAACGCGCCAGCAACAGGGTGTACATCGCCAGCGCGATGCCCGACAGAATCAGCGAATAGCGCCATGGCAGCGTCACGGCAGCGATGGTGAGTGGCACCAGGTAATAGGAAACGAAGGGGTTGGTCGAGCCACCGGAGAAATACAACAGGGCGCTGTGTATAAACAGATCACAGGCCAGCTGCACGGCGTATTCGAGTTCGGTGACCGGCCAGGTGGTGCGCAGGCGAATCGCGGTGAAGGCACACAGCAACAGGGAACAACCGAGGGTGGCGGCCAGTTGAAACCAGGGCAGTGGCAACAGCTCCAGCCAGTAGGCCAATCCTACGGAACCGGCTTGGGCAACGAGCACCAGGATGCGGATGAACGTCAGCCGCCAGAGGTTCTGGCGAGTGGCGGAAGTGATCTGAAAAGGGGCGAGCATGAGCTCTCCTGATGAGCGCTCCAGGGCAATCGCACGGAGTATAACCAACCGCAGGGGCTGACAGGCAAAAGTGCGGCAAACGGCCACATGTCGACGGCTGCAAGTTTCAAGCGGCAAGCTGCAAGCTGAATGCACCCCGCAAACTTGCAGCTTGCAGCTTGCAGCTTGAAACTTGCGGCTGTGCAACCCAGTCTTATGGTTTCACGCAGGACCCGACTCACCCCCTGCGCATCATCCAAGGAGCTTTCATGCACACATTGCGCCGCAGCGTCGCCCTTCTTGCCCTCAGTGCTGGCACCGTCGCCAGCCTCCCGGCCCTGGCTGCCGACGAACTCCATTACAACCAGATTTCCCTGCGCGCCGAAGTCAGCCAGGAAGTGGCTCGCGACCTGATGATCGTGACCCTCTACACCGAAGAACAGAACACGGACCCGGCCAAGCTCGCCGCGGGCGTCAGTACCACCATGAACAAGGCGCTGGCCCAGGCCAAGCAGGTCAAGGACATCACCCTGCGCCAGGGCAGCCGCAACAGCTATCCGATCTACGATGCCAAGGGCCAGAAAATCACTGGCTGGCGTGAGCGTGCCGAACTGCGCCTGGAAAGCACCGACTTCGCCGCGCTGTCGCAGCTGACCGGCGAGCTGTTGACCGACCTGAAGATGGGCGGCATGGATTTCGCCATCGCCACGCCAACCCGCAAGGCCAGCGAAGATGAGCTGCTCAAGGAAGCCGTAACGGCCTTCAAGGCTCGCGCCCAATTGGCAACCGATGCGCTGGGGGGCAAGGGCTACAAAATCGTCAACCTGAACTTCAACAGCAACGGTTTCCCGCAACCTTATATGCGCGCGCCGATGATGATGAAGGCCGCAAGCATGGACAGCGAATCAGTGACCCCGCAAGTCGAAGCCGGCACCAGCCAGGTCAGCATGACGGCCGATGGTTCGATCGAAGTCCAGATGCCGTGATTGGCTAATTTGAAAAAAGGCGATCGTATTGATCGCCTTTTTTGTGAGTAAAACCCCGAAAAGCGACATCAGTTGCACCTGGTACAACTAAACGCTCGCGATTGGTTTCAGTGCCACAAGACCCGATGCCAGTGAAGTGCACAAGGATGGGGTTTAAATCGGTAACACCTATGCCCTGATCGCGGGCAACCGGGCAACTGCCAGGCACCAAAACAGGGCGCGAGATACACGCTGAAACTGTCACGCAAACGTTAAAATGCATCAAAATTATACAAATGCGACATTAAGGTACGTTCGTGCCACCGTTTAAGGCTTGTACACTCATGGGATCTTGCAATGGGTACAGCCCCTGCATAAGTATCCGCAGGCACGACTCACAAGGTCGTCCTCAAAATCAAAAAATGACAACAAATCATGAGGCCACCATGCTCAAACACGCGGTCATTCCGTTTTTAGTCGGCGCCAGTCTGCTGGCTAGCGCGCCCTTCGCTCAAGCTGCGACTAACCTGGTGTTCTGCTCCGAGGGGAGCCCGGCCGGTTTCGATCCAGGTCAATACACCACCGGAACCGACTTCGACGCCTCTGCAGAGACCATGTTCAACCGTCTGACTCAGTTCGAGCGTGGCGGCACCGCCGTTATTCCTGGTTTGGCGACCAGCTGGGACGTCTCCGATGACGGCCTGACCTACACTTTCCACCTGCGCGAAGGCGTCAAGTTCCACACCACGCCGTACTTCAAGCCCACTCGTGAGTTCAACGCCGACGACGTACTGTTCACCTTCAATCGCATGATTAACAAGGATGACCCGTTCCGTAAGGCGTACCCGACCGAATTCCCGTACTTCACCGACATGGGGATGGATACCAACATCACCAAGATCGATAAAGTCGACGATCACACGGTCAAATTCACCCTCAAGGACGTTGATGCCGCGTTCATCCAGAACATGGCCATGAGCTTCGCCTCCGTGCAGTCCGCCGAGTACGCTGCCCAACTGCTCAAGGAAGGCAAAGCTGCCGACATCAACCAGAAACCGGTCGGTACTGGCCCGTTCGTGTTCAAGAGCTACCAGAAAGACTCCAACATCCGCTACACCGGGAACAAGGACTACTGGAAGCCTGAAGACGTGAAGATCGACAACCTGATCTTCGCCATCACCACCGACCCGTCGGTGCGTATCCAGAAGCTGAAGAAGAACGAGTGCCAGGTCACCCTGTTCCCGCGTCCAGCCGACTTGAAGGCACTGAAAGAAGACAATACGCTGAAGATGCCTGAACAGGCCGGCTTCAACCTTGGCTACATCGCCTACAACGTGATGCCCAAGATCAAGGGCGACGACAAGCCGAACCCGATGGCCGAGCTGAAAGTGCGCCAGGCCATGGACATGGCGGTGAACAAGCAGCAGATCATCGACTCCGTCTACCAGGGTGCTGGCCAACTGGCAGTCAACGCCATGCCGCCTACCCAATGGTCCTACGACACCACTATCAAGGATGCCAAGTACGATCCTGAGAAAGCCAAAGCGCTGCTCAAGGAAGCGGGCGTCAAGGAAGGTACCGAGATCGTCCTGTGGGCCATGCCGGTACAGCGTCCGTATAACCCGAACGCCAAGCTGATGGCTGAAATGCTGCAGTCCGACTGGGCCAAGATCGGCCTGAAGGTCAAGATCCAGAGCTACGAGTGGGGCGAGTACATCAAGCGCTCCAAAGGTGGTGAAAACGGCGCGATGCTGATTGGCTGGAGCGGTGATAACGGTGACCCGGACAACTGGCTCAACGTGCTGTTCGGTTGCGACTCGCTGGAAGGCAACAACTTCTCCAAGTGGTGCGACAAGAAGTTTGACGACATCGTCAAGCAAGCCAAGCGCACTTCGGACCAGGCCAAGCGCACCGAACTGTACAAGCAGGCGCAACACGTCCTCAAGGACGCTGTTCCAATGACACCAATCGCTCACTCGACGGTGTTCCAACCCATGCGCGCCAACGTGCAGGACTTCAAGATCAGCCCATTTGGCTTGAATTCCTTCTACGGCGTCAGCGTCAGCAAATAAGACCGGGCGGCGGCGACGCTTATAACGTCGCCGCCGTTTTGTCTGCCGATAGACTGGGAAATTACCTACATCCAATTCCGCTGAGTATTACGGCAGCGGTGCCTGGTGCGTTGAACTTTCCCACAAGCTTTTAGGACTTTTCGCATTTACTGACAGACCTTCGGCTCTTACCGTCGGTATCTGAACAATGTATGTGCAGGCTATCGGCTGACTGCTGCTCGTCATGGTTTGAAATCAAAAAGGCTGCCATGCCCCCGGACGGGGCTGCAGTTCATTGAACACTTAGCGAAAAGAAAGAGGGAGCGTCATGCGCCATACCTTGGTTTTATCCGCATTGCTGGGCACCGGCCTGTTGGCCGCCACTTCCATGAGCCATGCCGCCAATAACAGTCTGGTGTTTTGCTCTGAAGGCAGCCCGGCGGGCTTCGACACCGCGCAGTACACCACCGCCACCGATAATGATGCCGCCGAACCGTTGTACAACCGGTTGGCCGAGTTCGAAAAAGGCGCGACCAACGTGGTACCGGGGCTGGCGAAGAGCTGGGATATTTCCGAGGACGGTCTCAAATACACCTTCCACTTGCGTGAAGGAGTGAAATTTCACACCACCAAGTACTTCACGCCGACACGCGATTTCAACGCGGACGACGTGCTCTTCACCTTCAATCGCATGCTTGACCCGCAACATCCTTTCCGTAAGGCCTACGCCACCGAATTCCCTTACTTCAACGGGATGAGCCTGAACAAGAACATTGCCAAGGTCGAAAAGACCGGGCCGCTGACCGTGGTCATGACGCTCAACAGCGTGGACGCCGCGTTCATCCAGAACATCGCCATGAGTTTCGCTTCCATCCTGTCCGCCGAATACGCCGACCAATTGCTGGCCGCGGGCAAACCCAGCGAGATCAACCAGAAGCCGATCGGCACCGGGCCGTTCGTGTTCAAGAGCTATCAGAAAGACTCCAACATCCGTTACAGCGGCAACAAGCAGTACTGGGACCCGAGCCGGGTCAAACTCGACAACCTGATTTTTGCCATCAACACCGACGCCTCGGTGCGCGTGCAAAAGCTCAAGGCCAATGAGTGCCAGATCACCCTGCACCCCCGCCCCGCCGACGTCGATGCACTCAAGAATGACCCGAAACTCACCCTGATCGAGAAGCCGGGTTTCAACCTCGGCTACATCGCCTACAACGTGCGTCACAAACCGTTCGACCAGCTCGAAGTGCGCCAGGCGCTGGACATGGCGGTGAACAAGCAGGGTATTCTCAACGCGGTCTACCAGGGCGCCGGGCAGTTGGCGGTCAACGCCATGCCACCCACCCAATGGTCCTACGACGACACTATCAAGGACGCCGCCTACAACCCGGAAAAAGCCAAGCAACTGCTCAAGGCCGCCGGCGTCAAGGAAGGCACCGAAATCACTCTATGGGCAATGCCGGTGCAGCGTCCATACAACCCCAACGCCAAGCTGATGGCCGAGATGCTCCAGGCCGACTGGGCGAAGATTGGCCTCAAGGTGAAGATCGTCAGCTACGAATGGGGCGAGTACATCAAGCGCACCAAGAATGGCGAACACGACATCAGCCTGATTGGCTGGACCGGTGACAACGGTGACCCGGACAACTGGCTGGGCACGCTGTACAGCTGCGATGCCATCGGCGGCAACAACTACTCCCAATGGTGTGACCCGGCTTACGACAAGCTGATCAAGCAGGCCAAGATCGTCACTGATCGCGACCAGCGCACCGTGCTCTACAAACAGGCCCAGCAACTGCTCAAGCAGCAAGTGCCAATCACGCCTGTCGCTCACTCGACGGTCAACCAGCCGTTAAGCGCCAAAGTCGAAGGCTTCAAGGTCAGCCCGTTCGGCCGCAACGTGTTCTCGGGTGTCAGCATCGATAAATAACCAAACCGTGTAGCTAAACGCCCGGGGGCGCCTTGCGCCCTCATGCAGGCGTATTGCCGTAATCCGCCAATTTGGCACAAGGCAAACGTTTGCACTGCGTGAATGAGTTCCAACCAAGTAGCCGGACCACCACAAAAAACCGGCATAAAAAAAAGAAAGTTAAGGAGCTTCACCCATGAAACTGAGCAGCACCGCGATACTGGCCCTGGCCATCAGTAGCATCACCGCCACGGCTTACGCGGAAACCCAAAGCCAGGCCTTCACACCGGTTACCGTGAAAGAGAAAAGTGCACAGAGCGAAGCGACCGGCTTCATCGATGGCCAGTCCTTGAGCGGTACGACCCGTAACTGGTACTCGAACGAGGACAAGCAGCGTGGCGGCTTCTACACCTACGAGCGCCACGGAGTCACCGAGACCGGTACTCGCCGGATCAACTGGGTCCAGGGCACCATCCTCAACTACACCTCGGGCTTCACCCAAGGCACCGTAGGCTTGAGCACTGAAGTCGCGGCGTACAATGCCATCGCGCTGGATCGTAGCCGCGAAGACATCAAGGGCGGTTCCAACCGTACCCTCGCCCACTCCGATGGCGACGCCGTCGATCAGTGGAGCAAACTGGGCCTGGCCAACGTCAAGGCGCGCATCTCCAACAGCACCCTGACAGTGGGTCGCATGAGCTACAGCAGCCCGCAAGTCGACACCATCGGCAACCGTGCGCTGCCTTCGAGCTTCCAGGGTGGCGCGCTGAAAATCGGCGAGTTGGACAATCTGACCTTCGATTTCGCGACCTTTGACCGCGTCTCGCCACGTATGGAACAGAGCCAGCAAAAATTCCGCTCAGAGTACGGCACCCGCAGCGTTGAGTCCGATCACATCTACACCGGCGGCATCACTTACAATCCGCTGGAAAGCCTGACTACCAGCCTCTGGGCCACCCAGGCCGAAGACTTCTGGAACCAGTACTACTTCGGCGCCAGCCACGTATTGGGTGACAGCCAGGAGCTGAGCCTGACCACTGGCCTGAACTACTACAAAACCGTAGACGAAGGTAAAGCCAAGCTGGGCCAGATCGACAACGACACCTACTCCCTGTCGCTCGGCCTGACCCACCAGGCTCATAGCCTGACCTTCTCGTACCAGCAAGTGAACGGTAACGAATACTTCGACTACCTGCACGAAACCAACGGCATTTACCTCGCCAACTCCCTGCTGTCGGACTTCAACGGCCCGAACGAGAAATCGTTCCAGATCGCCTACGGCCTGAACATGGCTGAATACGGCGTACCTGGCCTGAAGTTCAACATCTACCAGGCTCGCGGCTGGGGTATCGACGGTACTCACTACAACAGCACCGGCTACGGCGACGTGAAGGCAATGGACGGCGAACACCATTACGAATACGGCATTGGTACGTCCTACGCCATTCAGAGTGGCCCGCTCAAGGCCACCGCTATCCGCGCGACCTACACCACTCACCGCGCCAGCGAAAACCAGTCCGATGGCAGCATCAACGAGTTCCGTCTCGTGACCACCATCCCGTTCAACATTCTGTAACGCACCTGCCGTGCGGCTGATTCAACCAAGCCGCACGGCTTTTTGTTTTCTAACCGATTGCAGAGGGTTCTCGATGAAAATGCTTCCCCTACGTGCGGCCGTCGCAGCCGCCTTGCTGAGTGTTGCGGTGGGTGTCTCGGCCAAACCCCTGGTGGTTTGTACCGAAAACAGTCCGGAAGGCTTCGACATGGTTCAGTACACGACTGCAGTCACAGCCGACGCGGTGGCTGAAACCATTTTCAATCGCCTGGCCGACTTCAAGCCTGGCACCACCGATGTGGTTCCGGCCCTGGCCGACTCCTGGGACATCAGCGAAGATGGCCTGACCTACACGTTCCATCTGCGCAAAGGTGTCAAGTTTCACACCACCGAATACTTCAAGCCGACCCGCGACATGAATGCCGACGACGTGGTCTGGAGTTTCCAGCGCCAGCTGGACCCGAAACACCCGTGGCATGACAAATCGAGCGTGGGCTTCCCCTACTTTGAAAGCATGGGCTTCAAAGAGCTGCTCAAAAGCGTCGAGAAAGTCGACGACAACACGGTCAAGTTCACCCTGACCCGCCGCGAAGCGCCCTTCCTGGCCGACATCGCCATGGCGTTTTCCTCGATCTACCCGGCCGAATACGCCGACCAGTTGCTCAAGGCCGGCAAGACGGGCGACCTGAACAGCAAGCCGATCGGTACCGGGCCGTTCGTCTTCCAGCGCTACAACAAGGACGCCCAGGTGCGCTTCAAGGCCAACCCGGAGTACTTCCGTGGCAAGGTCCCGGCCGAATCGCTGATCTTCGCGATCGCCACCGACAACAACGTGCGTCTACAAAAACTCAAGGCCAACGAGTGCCAGGTTGCGCTGTACCCCAAGCCCGATGACATTCCGAGCATCAAGAAAGATCCAAAGCTCAAGGTCGATGAAATGAACGCGATGACCGTCGCCTACATCGCCATGAACACCCAGCACAAATACCTGAGCGATGTCCGTGTGCGCAAAGCCATCGACATCGCCTTCGACAAGGAAGCGGCCGTCAACGCGCTGTTTGGCAAGGGCAATGCAACCGTCGCGGTCAACCCGTATCCGGACACCCTGCTAGGCTACAACCACAACCTGAAAAACCCGGCCCGTGACCTGGACAAGGCCCGCGCCCTGCTCAAGGAAGCCGGCGTGCCGGAAGGCACCACGTTCACCCTGTTCACCCGCAACGGTGGCGGTGCGACCAACCCCAATCCGATGCTCGGCGCGCAGATGATGCAGGCCGACCTGGCCAAGATCGGGATCAAGATCGACATCCGCGTGATGGAATGGGGCGAAATGCTCAAACGCGCGAAAAACGGCGAGCACGATATGGTTTCCGCCGGTTGGGCGGGCGACAACGGCGACCCGGACAACTTCCTCACGCCATTGCTGAGTTGCGAGGCGGCGAAAAACGGCGAAAACTACGCGCGCTGGTGTAACGACAAGTTTCAGGCCCTGCTCGACCAGGCCCGGGAGAAAACCGACCCCGCCGAACGCGCAGCCCTGTATGAGCAGGCCCAGGCGCTCTTCAACCAGGACCAGCCATGGATCAGCCTTGCACACACTAGAATGTTCACCGCAATGCGCAACAACGTAGAGGGTTATTACATTAGCCCCCTGACCACGAATAACTTCGCCACCACCCAGGTGAAGTAAATAAGAAAACTCCCGGTGTCCCTGACCCCAGGGACACCAGGCACGCCTAACCGGCTGATGAGGTACACCGCACAATGTTTAGTTTTATTGCCCGCCGACTGGGGTTGTTGATCCCCACGTTCTTCGGCATCACGTTGCTGACTTTCGCGTTGATTCGCATGATCCCTGGCGATCCTGTGGAAGTCATGATGGGAGAACGTCGGGTCGACCCCGAAATGCACGCTCAGGCAATGGAACGCCTTGGTCTCAACAAACCGCTCTACGCCCAGTACCTGGACTATGTCGGGAAACTGGCCCACGGCGACCTGGGGGAATCCCTGCGTACCCGTGAAAGCGTCTGGACCGAGTTCACCTCCCTGTTTCCCGCGACCCTGGAGCTGTCCATGGCCGCACTGCTGTTTGCCGGTATTCTCGGCCTGCTGGCCGGCGTGATCGCGGCACTCAAGCGAGGCTCGCTGTTCGACCATGGCGTGATGGGCATCTCCCTGACGGGTTACTCGATGCCCATCTTCTGGTGGGGCCTGATCCTGATCATGTTCTTCTCCGTTTCCCTGGGCTGGACCCCGGTATCCGGGCGGATCGACCTTTTGTATGACATCGAGCCGCGCACCGGCTTCATGCTCATCGACACCTTGCTGGCCGATGAAGAAGGCGCGTTCCTCGACGCCCTGCATCATCTGATCCTGCCGGCCATCGTGCTCGGCACCATCCCGCTGGCGGTGATCGCGCGTATGACCCGTTCGTCGATGCTCGAAGTCCTGCGCGAAGACTACATCCGTACCGCCAAGGCCAAGGGCCTGTCGCCGTCGCGCGTGGTGTTCGTGCATGGCCTGCGCAACGCGCTGATCCCGGTACTGACCGTGGTCGGCCTGCAAGTCGGCACCCTGTTGGCGGGTGCGGTCCTGACTGAAACCATCTTCTCCTGGCCAGGCATTGGCAAATGGCTGATCGAAGCCATCGGCGCCCGTGACTACCCGGTGGTACAAAACGGCATCCTGTTAATCGCCTGCCTGGTGATTCTGGTCAACTTCGTGGTGGACATCCTCTACGGCTTTGCCAACCCACGCATCCGTCATCAGCGCTGAGGTCAATATTCATGAGCACTCCAACTTCCTCAGTAGCCACCGCCGCTTCCGCGGATCAAAGCCTGCTGTACCCCTCGCCGTACAAAGAATTCTGGCAAGCGTTCGCCAAGAACAAAGGCGCCGTTGCCGGCCTGCTGTTCATGCTGCTGGTGATTTTCTGCGCGATCTTCGCGCCATGGGTCGCCCCGCATAATCCAAGCGAGCAATACCGTGACTTCCTGCTGACACCTCCGGCATGGCTCGAAGGTGGGCAAATGCAGTTCCTGCTCGGCACCGATGAACTGGGCCGTGACCTGCTGTCGCGCCTGATCCAGGGTTCGCGCCTGTCGCTGCTGATCGGTTTGTCGTCGGTGGTGATGTCGTTGATTCCGGGGATCCTGCTGGGCCTGTTCGCGGGCTTCTTCCCCAAACTGCTCGGCCCCACCATCATGCGCCTGATGGACATCATGCTCGCCCTGCCGTCCCTGCTGCTGGCCGTGGCGATCGTCGCCATCCTCGGCCCAGGTCTGATCAACACCGTGATCGCCATCGCCGTGGTGTCCCTGCCGTCGTATGTGCGCCTGACCCGCGCCGCTGTGATGGGCGAGCTGAACCGCGACTACGTGACTGCGGCCCGCCTGGCCGGTGCCGGCCTGCCTCGCCTGATGTTCATCACCGTGCTGCCCAACTGCATGGCACCGCTGATCGTCCAGGCCACCTTGAGCTTCTCCTCGGCGATTCTCGATGCCGCCGCTCTGGGCTTCCTGGGCCTTGGCGTACAACCGCCAACCCCTGAGTGGGGCACCATGCTGGCTTCGGCCCGTGACTACATCGAACGCGCCTGGTGGGTCGTGAGCCTGCCGGG
>Ga0308165_1003024_pt1 | contig 18786 bp, 8 predicted proteins | sample PhyWR2_FD_201032 | JGI IMG/M metagenome (GOLD analysis project Ga0308165, IMG submission 201032) | Phyllosphere microbial communities from UC Gill Tract Community Farm, Albany, California, United States - DLSLW.R2 | ecosystem: Host-associated > Plants > Phyllosphere > Unclassified | place: USA...
ATGCTTTAAAAACTTTATAGATCTACTGCCTTTGAAGAGAATATCTACATTTCTGTTTCTCATTCCTCTTTTTTTAATTGCTTCTCAAAACGCTTTCTCTCAAGTTGTTCCAAGCAAAGCGGATACGATTACGCCGAAAAATAATTTTGGTTTAAAAGAGAAAGAACGTTTGGGACTCAGTCCCGCCGTTAACCCGTTTTATCCTTCTCCAAGCAATTTAAAACGTGTTGTAGAATACGATGCCAAAAATAAACGTTATGTGGTTAAGGAGCTTATAGGCGAAAACTTTGTGCTTAATACCCAATACCTGACCATTGATGAATACCAGCGGCTGGTTAACAGTGAGATTAAACGGGGCAATTGGCGGAGTATTTCCAATGCCGAGGTAAGTGATTATAGAAGTACGGGGATCATTCCGCAGATACAGGTGAACAGCAAAGCATTCGAAAAATTATTTGGCGGGACCACCATTGATATCCAACCGCGAGGGGAGGCCGAACTTACCTTTTTGGGCAGGGTAAATAAAAATGAAAATCCGCTATTTAACGAAAGACAGCGGGTACAGACCAATTTCGATTTTAACCAGAGGATCCAGATGGATCTTGTCGGTAATATCGGAACTAAACTAAAAATAAAGAGTAATTACAATACCGAGGCACAGTTCGATTTCGAAAATCAGATCAAACTGGATTATACCGGTGGACCGGACGACATTATCCAGAAAATTGAGGCGGGTAACGTAAGTTTACCCTTAAATACCTCTCTGATTACCGGAACACAAGCCCTATTCGGGATTAAAACACAGTTAAAATTCGGACGTTTAAATGTAACGAGTGTTTATACCCAGCAAAAATCAGAATCCAGGGAGATTAAAATTACCAATGGTGCGCAACAAAACACCACAACGGTAAATATTGATAGCTACGAGGCGAATAAACACTATTTCCTATCGCAATATTTTAGAAACAACTATAATAAAAACCTGGCTAATGCGCCGATTATTACTTCTCCGATCCAGATTACCAAAATTGAGGTTTGGATTACCAATAAAGCAGGTAATACCACTGATTCGAGGGATGTACTGGGCTTGATGGATTTGGGTGAAAATGTTCCTTTTAACACTTCGCTACTTACCGGAGGTACTTCGGGTTTGCCTGCCGGAACTACCGCTACCGGTTTTTCGCAGCAATCCAACAATCTGATTGCGCAATTGAATGCTTATCAGGGTGGGGCAATCAGACAGACCAATTCTAATGCGGTACTTTCTTTCTTCCAAACAACACCTGCCAACAGCAGTAATACCGATAACTTTGCAAAACTGATCTATGCCAGAAAATTAACGGAGCGCGAGTTTACCTTTCAGCCTCAACTGGGATATTTATCATTGAACAATCCATTGAATTCCGATGAAGTTCTGGCTGTAGCCTACCGTTATACCTATAATGGTGTTGAGTATCAGGTGGGGGAGTTTTCTACCGATGTTACTTTTGATGCGGCAAACCCAAAAGTACTTTATGCCAAACTGTTAAAAAACGAAACGACCAAAATTCAACTTCCAACCTGGGATCTGATGATGAAAAATATTTACTCCATCGGAGGGTATCAGATCAGCAGCCAGAATTTTAAACTGGATATTTACCGCATTGATAACGAAACCGGTGTGGATAATCCGGTAATGACCGAAGGACAGAATACCGCAAATAAACAGTGGATTGCCCTGACCGAATTTGACAGGTTAAACCAACAGAATGAACGCAGGCCTGATGGTGTTTTCGATTTCGTGGCTGCAAATAATGCCTTCGGTTCTTATTCTACCGCAAGTAATGCGAATCAGGCCAGTATGTTTGGGGTGGGGAGCAATGGACAGACTTCACTGGTTACCAATACGAATTCCGGTTACATCACCATCGATCCGGCAAATGGAAGGATTATTTTTCCCGTTATCGAACCTTTCGGTAAAGATCTGGCCGCAAGATTTCTGCCAAGCGAGCAGGCACTGATCAATAAATATACCTTTACCGCGCTTTACGATTCAACCCAGACCATTGCCAAGCAATTGTTTCAAAACCAGAACAGGTATATCATTAAGGTAAATTATCAATCTGATATTTCTTCTGAATTCAGCTTAAATGCGATCAACGTTCCGGAAGGATCTGTTAAAGTTTTTGCAGGAACAATGCCGTTGACAGAAGGGGTAGATTTTACGGTTGATTATCAGGGTGGACGGGTAAGCATCATCAATCAGGCACTTTTGGTGTCAGGTCAGCCGATCAGGATCACTACAGAAAACAATGAACTTTTTGGCCTTCAGCAGAGATCGCTTTTTGGAACCCGTTTGGATTACCGCGTAAACAATAAGCTAAACCTGGGGGGTACCATCATGAACCTGACCGAGAAACCTTTAACGCAAAAGGTAAATATCGGTGAGGAACCCATTTCAAATACCATTTGGGGAGCGGATATCAACTATAGCTCGCCTTCAAGATTTCTGACAAAAATGGTAGATAAACTGCCGTTTATTTCTACCAAAGCCCCTTCGAGTGTAACGTTTTATGGCGAATTTGCACAATTGATCCCCGGTCACCCAAGGGCATTGAATTTTGCGGGAAGCAAAAACGGGGTAAGTTATCTGGATGATTTTGAAGCGTCGCGATCGGTAATCGATTTAAAGAGCGCTATTGCATGGCAGCTGTCCGGTACGCCACAACTTTTTCCGGAGTACGATAAGTCTAATGATTTATCGTATGGATACAACCGGGCAAGAATTGCTTTTTATAATATCGATCCTACTTTTTACAATTCGGCAGCTTCTACTACACCGTCCAATATCCGAAACAACAGGTCAGAACTTTCCAATCACTATGTAAGGGAGGTAATTGAGCAGGAAGTTTTTCCTTTTAAGGAAACGGCAACCGGGCAGGCTTTAAATATTACCACCTTTGATGTAGCTTACTACCCGACTGTAAGGGGACCATATAATTTCCGTACCACCGATTTCAGGCCGGACGGAAGTTTACTGCAACCGAAAAATAATTGGGGCGGTTTTCAGCGGAAGATCGAAACCAATGATTTCGAAGCACTGAATGTTGGCTTTATCGAATTCTGGGTAATGGACCCATTTATCTATAAGCCGAATTCTGCCGGTGGGGACATGTATTTTAACCTGGGTAACATTTCAGAAGATATCCTTAAAGACGGAAGAAAATCGTTGGAAAACGGTTTGCCTGCAACAAACGATCCGAGTAAATATGATGAAACCGCCTGGGGGCGTGTCCCGAAATTACAGCCGGTAGTACAGGCTTTCGATAACAACGCCAGTTCACGCCGGGCGCAGGATGTGGGTTTGGACGGATTATCCGATGCTGATGAAAAAGTTAAATTCGCTGCGGCCATTACCCAGATCAAAGGGCAGCTGAATGCTACGGCTTCTACTGCCCTTGATGCCGATCCATCATCAGATAATTATACTTATTTCAGGGGCCCGGCTTTAGATCAGATTAATGCAGGTATTCTTAAACGTTACGAAAAATACAATGGAACTGAAGGGAATTCTAAAACTTCACAACAATCGCAGGAAGAATTAGGGCTTGAAAATTCAGCTTCTACTTCACTTCCGGACGGTGAGGATATTAACCGCGATAATAACATGACCCAAAGTGATGAATACTTTCAATATAAAGTTTCCATCCGTCCGGGTGATTTAAATGTTGGACAGAATTTTATTACCGATAAAGTAACCTCACAGGTAAAACTGGCCAATGGAAATACACAGGCTGTTTCATGGTACCAGTTCAGGATTCCAATCGGGCAATATCAGGACAAGGTCGGCGGAATCCAGGATTTTAAATCAATCCGTTTTTTCAGGATGTTTATGACCAACTTTGCCGATACCGCAGTTATGCGTTTTGCAAAGCTGCAGCTTATCCGTGGCGAATGGAGAGAATACAATGCATCCAACGTTGCCGCCCAGGTAATTGTTGATCCATCTTTACCAGCCTTAACGCCCGATAATTCTACCATAGAAGTATCAACTGTAAACATTGAAGAAAACGGTAAACGTTCACCCATCCCTTACGTTACCCCTCCGGGGATTTTGCGCGAACGTGATTATAGCAACTACCGCGGCGATACCAGGTTGAATGAGCAATCGCTCTCGGTTACCGTAAAAAGTTTAAGAGACGGTTATAGCAGGGCTGCATTTAAAACTGCCTATAGCGATTTCAGGTCTTACAAACATTTAGAAATGTTTGTGCACGCAGAGGCCGTTAATAATCAGTTGTTAAATGATAATGACGTTTCGGCCTTTTTAAGGATCGGAACCGATAACCAGGATAATTATTACGAATACGTAATGCCGCTAAAGGTGACCAATCCAGGCACCAGCGATCCCGATGCCATCTGGCCTGAGGCCAATAGGATGGATATCGATCTAACCCTGTTCCAAAACGCTAAACTGGCGCGTAATGTAGCCAAGCAAGCCAACGGACAGCCATGGCCTACCAATGTGCCGTTTACCTACACCGATGGGGCAAGAACGATTGTGGTGAAGGGGCAGCCTGATATGAGTAAGGTAAGGGTATATATGGTTGGTATTAAAAACCCTTTGCGTACCGCTACTGATGCAAGCAGGGATGATGGCCAGGATAAAAATGCACTGGTTTGGTTCAATGAGCTAAGGTTAACCGAATTTGATGAAAAAGGTGGCTGGGCAGCAACAGGAAGATTGAATTTAAAACTGGCTGATTTTGCAGATGTAAATATTTCAGGTAGTAAATCTACCATTGGTTTTGGGTCTATCGATTCGAAAGTGAGTGAAAGAAACCGTGCTGATAATGTGCTGTTGGATGTTTCTTCGGCAATGGAACTTGGTAAATTCCTCCCACAGAAATCGGGTGTTAAAATCCCGATGTTTGTGAGTTATTCAAAACAGGTTTCTACACCACAGTACAACCCAAGAACTCCGGATATCGAACTGAAAAACGCTTTGGATCAATCAACCAAGGCACAAAAAGACTCGATTCTAAATTTTGCACAGGATTATACCGTTAGAAGGGGTATTAACTTTACCAATGTAAGGAAAGACCGGGTAAACAACAGTAAACCCGTGCACCTTTGGGATATTGAGAACTTTTCGGCGAGTTATGCCTACACGCAGTACAACCACCGCGATTTCATTAATCAAAGCAGCATTCAGAATACCTACAGGGCATCATTACAATACAGTTATTCAAAAGAGGCCAAAACAATTGCCCCTTTTGAAAAAATTATCAAATCCAACATGCTTGCCTTGTTGAAGGATTTTAACTTCAGCATTTTTCCCAGTGCGATCAATTTCAGGATTGATGTAGACCGGTTGTACTCAGAAAATACCTTAAGAAATAACGATCCGAACAATACCATTGGGGTTTACCAGAGCGGTTATGGTACCACCTTTAATAAGAACTTTACCATGAGCAGGATTTATGGTATTGCCTGGAACCTTACCCGTTCTTTACAGTTGGATTTTAATGCAACCAATTATTCAATCATTGATGAACCGGATGGCAGGATTGAAGGATTAAAACGTGATACCGTTTGGGAAAACTTAAAACGTTTGGGCCGTACCACCGATTATAACCACAACTTAAATGTAACTTATAACCTGCCGATCGATAAAATACCGGGACTAAACTGGATAACCGTAAAAACCCGTTACGGCACCAACTTTAACTGGCAAACCGAACCGCTTTCTACCCTTCGCGATCCAAATATCAATCTGGGTAATACGGTACAAAACAGCAGAACTGTTCAGGTTAATCCAACCTTGAACTTAACTACGCTGTACAATAAGTTTGGCTTTATCCGCAATGTGGGCAATGACCAGGAAGGAAGCGGTGCAAAGAATTTTTTCATTAATTTATTAACGAGTTTGAAAAACGTTAATGCCAGTTTTGTTCAGACAAAGGGCATTTTCTTGCCTGGCTATCTGCCAACAACCAAGTATTTTGGTATTGATAATGCTACCGGGGCACCAGGTTTGGGCTTTGCTTTTGGTAGTCAGCGGGATATCCGAGAAATGGCGCTGAACAATGGCTGGTTAACCACCGATACGCTGCAGACCCAGCTCTATGTAAATACACTCCGTGAAGATTTACAGCTTACCGGGCAGGTTGAACCGTTTAAAGATTTGAGAATAACCCTAAAGGCCAATAAAGCGCAAACCCGGAATTTCTCAACCAATTTCAGGTATGTGGCAAGTGCATCATCATTCGAGAATTTAAGTGCCATTACCACGGGCGATTATAGCGTTTCGTACATTGCTTTGGGTACAGCCTTTAAAGAAAGCAATTCGAGCACAGTTTCCAGTTTGTTTAACCAGTTTATGGCGAACAGGATTATTATTTCCAGAAGATTGGGTGCGCAAAACCCCAACTCATCGGGGCTAAATGGGGGTTTCGCCGACGGGTACAGTAAAGAGAGTCAGGATGTAATCATCTCCGCTTTTATGGCTGCATATTCCGGTAAAGATGCTGGTAAAACGAAAATGAACGCCTTCCCTAAAATACCGCTTCCAAACTGGAGTTTAACCTACAGCGGCTTAACCCGGATACCTTTTATTGCCGATAAATTTTCATCGGTTGATATCAGGCATGGCTACCGTTCTGCTTATAATATTAATGGGTTTAATTCATTATTGCGTTATCAGGAAACCAATGGCGGGGTAAGCAGCAGGGATGTGAACAATAACTTTTTACCCGAATACCAGTTTGCTCAGGTAACCATTTCTGAATACTTTTCACCATTGGTGGGCGTAGATACCAGGTTTAAAAATAACTTAACTGCTTCTTTTGAATTAAACCGTTCTAGGTTATTAGGCCTGAGTTTATCAAACAGCCAGCTGGCACAACTTTCAGAAAACAACATGGTTTTAGGACTGGGTTACCGCACCAATAAATTCCGTTTCCCTTTTGGATGGTTTAAAAGCCTTAAAATGGATAATAACATGGATTTTAAACTGGATGTGGCTATCCGCGACAATAAAACCGTGATTTACCGTGCTGATGTTGCAGAAGCGGAGGTTTCATCAGGGGCGAAAAATATTACGCTGCGGCCGAGTGTAGATTATGTGTTAAACCAGAAGTTTAATATCAAATTATTTTACGATTCGAACATCACAAAGCCTTATACCTCACAGACTTTTAATACTTCGTTCAGTAATTTTGGTTTTAGTTTAAGGTTTACGCTGAATTAATCAATTTTGACTATATATAGAGCCGGCTATATCGTAAGCATAGATTCATCATCCTGGGCCTGTCGAAGGACTTATTTAAATACCCTTTAGATGGTTCGACAGGCTCAACATGACATCATCTAAAGATAATTGCTTTTATAATACGGCCTCTTTAGTCTTATCTATCAGGTCAGCCACAGATCGGGCAGCTATTGATCACCTAAAGGCTTTAAGTGATTGCTTTGGTTTTCATTCGGTAGGTTCCATTGCGGATTCTCTTTTGGAAAAGAAAATATCCTACTGAATACAAATGCCATGATCAACATCGGGGCATAACTGAATAATAAAAAGTCGAAACTCAGGAATATGTTTCGGCTGGCAATCAGATAAAAGATAAAGATTACAATCGAGTGGGCCACGGGCCGATCATTGATTAATCTTCTATAACCCATTTTTTTTACCAGATAGCTTTCAAATAGGATTAATGCGGCAAGGATAGCGACAAAAATGAATACGTGATTGAACGGGAGGTTAAAACTAAACATCCAATTGGGTGGGTTGATGAGCCTGATCAATCCAATGTAGGCAAATCCAATTACGGTGGTTAACGGTACAGAGGCGAGCAGGGTGGCAGCGCATACTTTTAAGGTGTAAACAAAGGTAGATTTCATATTGAGCGTTAATTTGTTAAGTGAATATAAATATTTTTTCTCAATCTTGTTTAATCGGGATATAACCTCATATCTGTTCAGGTGCACCAAGTAATTAAATTAAACCTTTTCTGATAAGTTAATTCACCAGGCATTGCGATATGTTAAACTTAATTGTATTTTTGAAGCATAAACAGCAGGAAAGCCTGAATGTTATGCATATAGGCGTGCCGTTTAAAACAACAAATACATAACTTATATTCAATAATTTACAACTAATGAATTTTCCATCAGAATTAAAATACACTAAAGACCACGAGTGGGTTAAAGTTGAAGGTAACGAAGCTTATATTGGTGTTACCGATTTCGCTCAGCGCGAACTAGGTGATATCGTTTATGTTGATATCAACACTGTAGGTAGCGAAGTAGCTAAAGAAGAAGTTTTCGGTACTGTAGAGGCTGTTAAAACTGTTTCTGATTTATATATGCCAGTTACTGGAACGGTATTAGAGGTAAATGCTGAATTAAACGACAATCCTGAGCTGGTTAACTCTGATCCTTATGGGAAAGGTTGGATGGTGAAAGTATCGTTAGCTGATTTAGCTGAAATTGAAGGTTTATTAACTGCAGAAGCTTACCAGGAACTGGTAGGAGCTTAATTATACTATTTTGTACGAAGCACTAAAACATCAAAAATGGGCCGTTCTTTGGACCATTGTCGTTTTAGTGCTTTGTAATATGCAAATTTCCGATTCGGTCGGTGAAAGCGGTTTTTTCTTCAACGGATTTGATAAGATGACCCACATGGGTTTTTTCTTCGTCTTATCGATTTTGCTCTTCTATGGGAAAATAAGGTATCAGCATACTTTCGCTTTCAGAACTTTAACCATTTTTAAGATTTTGCTCATCAATGCCATCATCGGTGGTGGGATCGAATTGTTACAATGGAAAGTTTTTACCTATCGCTCAGCAGAATGGTGGGATTTTGGTTGCGATATGCTCGGCGCATCCATGGCTGTTTTTAGTTATGTACTGCTTCATAAATTAAATTTCAATGAAACCATGACGAATACGCCGCTTACCAAAAACAATTAATGTATCCCGAATAGCTTCATTGCAATTGAAAATAAAATAAAATCAATGAAAACGAAAATTAGCATAATCTGTGTTATCGTGGGCATAAGCTTAAGTGGGTGCAGTATCTTTAAAAAAGACTGTCATTGCCCAAAAGTCTACTATAAAAGTTATCCTTCGCAAAGAAAATAACGCGCTCAAAATCCTTTCTTTTTTTGATTTACACCCTTTCCGCGGGCTGTATTTAAAATGTTACCAAGCTTTTAACACACCTTAACAAACCTTTGGGCTTTTCTATAGTCTGATAGCTTAGTTTTATATTATAATATCTAATTTTTTTTGATGAAAAGATACGTTCAGAGGGCAATATTTGTTGCGCTCCTATTTTGTGGTTATATCGCTCAGGCGCAGAATACTGGCTCTATAAGTGGTAAAGTAATTAACGCGAAAGATAAAAAGCCGGTTGATTTTGCAACCATAGCCATTAAGAGCTTAAAAGATTCAAGCGTTGTGGCCTCAGGTCAGACCAATCCTGATGGAAGTTTTAGCTTTAAAGCAATAGCTCCAGGGAAATATAGAATTTACTCCGCTTTTCTAGGTTTGAAAACAGCCACTAAAGATGTTGAAGTGGCTAAAGCCGCTGTAAACGCTGGCGACATTGCCATGAGCGATGATGGTGTTGATTTAAACACGGTTAATGTTACGGCAACCATTCCGATTGTGGTGAAAAAAGATACTTTGGAATTTGATGCCAAATCGATTAAAGTACGTGAGAATGCTGTGGTAGAAGATTTGTTAAAGAAAATCCCAGGGGTAGAAGTAGCAAAAGATGGTAGTGTAAAAGCCCAGGGCGAAACCATTACCAAAGTAAAGGTGGATGGTAAAGAGTTTTTTGGAAACGATCCGTTATTGGCTACAAAAAATCTTCCGGCCGATATGGTTGATAAAATCCAGGTAATCGACGAGCTTTCTGAACAGGCCCAGTTCACCGGTATTGATGACGGGACAAGAAATAAAATCCTGAATATTACCACCAAAAGTGGCATGAAACATGGCTATTTTGGAAACAGTACAGCTGGTTATGGTTCTAACGACCGTTATGATGCAAGTTTAAACGTAAACAAATTTGACGAAGACAGACAGATCAGCTTTATTGGTCAGTTTAATAATGTAAACAAACAGAACTTTGGTCAGGGCGGTGGAGTAGGTAACGGCTTTGGTGGTGGCGGCGGCGGCCGTGGTGGTAGTTTTGGCGGCGGTGGTGGCGGCGGGAACACCAATGGAAACGGAGGTATTACCAATACCAATGCGGCAGGTTTAAACTTTGCCGATACCTATAAAGATGGTACGCAGTTTCAGGCCAGTTATTTCTTTAACAAAGCAACAACTGAACGGTTGCAGAATTCATTTACACAAAATCTAACAGGTAGTACCAATGACATCACTGAGGCTATAAATAATACTACCGACCGTATTAACCACCGTTTTAATTTTATGGTTGATACCAAAATAGATCCATCGTTATCTGTTAAAATACAGCCAAACCTGGCGTATACTGAAACCGATGGAAACAATTTAAATGAATACTCTAGAATACTTTCTAACGGTTCAACCATTGGTACACAGCGCAACAACACAACTGCTGCTACACCTACTTTCAGCAATAACTTGTTAATCCGCAAAAGTTTTAAACGCAGAGGTCGCACGCTATCATTGAATGTGAACACCAGTATAAACGATAATGATGGTACTAACCTTAATTACAGGAACGATAAAATTACAGCCGGAACAGTAACCAGGGATACCATTACCAATCAATTGAATAATACCAATAGCCATTCGATAAGTAATACAACAAGGGCGGTTTATACCGAGCCATTGAACAAGACCTTAAGTGTGGAGTTCAATTATCAGAATGGCTACTCAAATAGCGATTCGCATAGAGATGTGTTTAATTACAATCCTTTAACTTTGCAATATGACCTTGTAGACAATACGTTTTCGAATATTTATAACAACCGTACCTTAACCAACGCTGCGGGGGTAAGCTTAACTACAACAGAGAAAAAATACAACTGGAATATCGGTGTTGCCGCACAGCAAACCAATAGGGTGAATACGAATTTAACTACTGGTTTAAAGCGTACCCAAAATTTCATTAATATTACCCCATCTGCACAGTTTAGGTATAACTTCAGTAACCGTAAGCGTTTGTTTATTAACTACCGTGGTTCTACCACTCAGCCTAGTATCGATCAGATCCAGCCAATACCGGATAATACAAATTCGCAAACCATTTATGTGGGTAACCCGGCTTTAAAGCCTTCGTTCAATAACCAGTTAAGGGTTAACTTCAATAACTTTAATATTGAGAACGGCAGGTTTTTCTTTGCAGGTTTAAACTTGACACAAACATTTAACAGTATTGGTAATAGTGTTGCACAGCTGCCTAGCGGTATCCAACAGGTGAGTTATATCAACGTTGATGGTGTTTATGCCGGTAATGCCAATGCTACATGGTCTTTACCTTTAATGGCAGAACGTAAGTTAACACTTAATATTTCTGGTAATGGTGCTTATAACAGGAATGTGAATTACATTGTTCCTCAAGGTGGTACAACATCCGTTAAAAACATCACCAATACGTATACCATTTCAAATGGTTATAAATTGGTTACCAATGTTGATAAATTTGATTTAACAGGGGGCATAACCGGCAGTTATACCAATTCTACGTTTTCAGCCCAACAGTCAGCCAATACAGAGTTTTATACCGTTAATCCAAGTTTCGATGTAAGTTATGTATTACCTGCAAATATCAGGTTGGCCATCGATATCGATTATTTCAGGAATTTTGGCGGCGGAGATCTGTATAACCAGGAGTATACCATTCTTAATCCTTACATCAGCCGTCAGTTCTTTAAAAACAGGGGCACATTTAAATTCTCGGTAAATGATGCACTCAATCAGAATACAGGCATAAGCAGAACTGCTACCGGTACTTCAATCCAGGATGTAAACTTTAATGTATTGAAACGTTATTATATGTTATCCTTCACTTATTCTTTAACCCGTATTGGTGGAAGAACGATGAGCGGGGATATGCAGATGCCAGGTCAACGTGGTGGCAATGGCGGCGGCGGCGGTCGTACCAGAATGTAATCTGTTATTCTCCGATATATCGCCCTTTTCGACCGTAGTGTAGAAATCTAAAATGATGATTAAAGATTTCTCTCCCGAAAGTTCGGGATTACATTCCAGTCGAAATGACAATTTTACTTTGGAAAAGTCTTGGTTTTGAACCGGGACTTTTCTTGTTTTAAGGAACACCCTTTATTATTAAATGTACAACTGACATTTATGTATTTCAAATGTTACCTAAGTAAAATAAACCTTTGCAAAAGTGGTTAGTCTCAATCTTATAAACCCAAACTAACCAAATGAAACAAATTTTTACGCTCTTACTTATTTTATCATCTTTTTATCTTTACGCTCAGAAAACAGGTTCGGTAAGCGGCAGGGTAACCCAATCAAAAGATAAAAAACCTATTGATTACGCTTCTTTGGCAGTGAAAAACTTAACCGATTCGAGTATGGTTGGCGCGGTAAGTACAACAGAAGATGGAAAATTCGTTTTCAAGGGACTTAAACCTGGTACTTACAGGTTGTACGCGGCATTTTTGGGTTTAAAGAACACCACTAAAGATTTTACCATTAGTACAGATAAACTTGATATTACCTTGCCTGATATTGTTTTAGAAGGGGGATCAATCGATCTTCAGACTGTTGAAATTAAAGCAGAGGTGCCGCCAATTGTAGTGAAAAAAGATACACTGGAATTTAACGCAAGCTCATTTAAGGTGGTAGAGAATGCTGTGGTAGAAGACTTGTTGAAAAAACTACCGGGTGTAGAAGTAGATAAGGCTGGAACGGTTAAAGCCCAGGGCGAAACCATAACAAAAGTTAAGGTAGATGGTAAAGAGTTTTTCGGTAATGATCCCTTACTTGCTACGAAAAACCTTCCGGCCGATATGATCGATAAAATCCAGATCATTGATGAGCTTTCCGATCAGGCGCAGTTTACCGGGATCGATGACGGTTCTAGAACCAAGATCATCAACATCACTACACGGAAAGACAGAAAAAACGGTTATTTTGGGAACACTACGGCTGGTTACGGTTCGGATGACCGTTACGATGTGAATGCGAATGTGAACCATTTCAATCAGGACAAGAGATTGAGTGTTATAGCACAGTTCAATAATGTGAATAAGCAGAATTTTGGCGGTGGCTTAGGCGGGGGAAACGGTGGAGGTAACGGCGGCCGTGGTGGGATTACCGATACTAAAGCCGGGGGATTTAATTTTTCGGACGAATACGCAGATCAGACTGAAATCAGCATGAGTTATTTTGTGAACAAATCTGATAACCTGATCCTGAGGAACAGTGTAACCCAAAACTTATTGGGCGATGTAACAACCATTTTTAATAACAACCAGACCAATAGTTCTGATCGTTTAAACCACCGTTTAAACTTTATGGTCGATACCAAAATCGATTCGTTAACCTCCCTCCGTATACAGCCAAACTTAAGTTATACCGATAACGAGAGTTTAAACAGCAGCGATTATACGCGTGATTATAAAACGTATATGATAACCGGAACGCAATCGCTGAGAAACCACAATACTGCCCCGTCTATCAGCAACAACATTTTGTTGCGTAAAAAATTTATGCGCAGGGGAAGAACGCTTTCGCTAAATTTCAATACAAACATCAATAACAACGATGCTGATAATTACAACAGCAATCCTGAAACTAGAACAGAGGGCGGGGTTTCTACCAAAAAAACAACCGACCAGTTCAACGATCAGGAAAGCGAATCGATTAACCAGAATACAAGATTGGTGTATACCGAACCATTGGATAAGACCTTAAGTCTGGAATTTAATTATCAGAACGGTTATAACCACAATACCTCCGACCGTTTTACCTATAACTTCAATCCTGTTACCCTGGCATACGATTTATTGGATGAAACATTCAGTAATGCTTACGAAAATACCATTTTAACCAATTCTGCAGGTTTCAGCTTTAATAAAATGGCTAAAAAGTACAATTGGAATCTGGGGATGGCGGTTCAGAATACCGATAGAACGAACAACAATATCAGTAAAGGATTTGTGCTCAAGCAAAATGTGTTCAATTATACGCCTTCTGCCATGTTCAGGTACAATTTTAGCAATAGCAAACGTTTGGTATTTAATTACCGGGGCAGCACCAACCAGCCAACGATACAACAGTTACAGCCGATCAGGAACAATACCAATACGCAGAGTATCCCGGTTGGTAATCCCGATCTGAAGCCGGAGTTCAACAATACCCTGCGTGTTGCCTTCAATACCTTTACCGTTGGAAAAAACAGATCGTTATTCGTGAATTTAAATCTTACCCAAACCTCTAACCGGATTGCGAACAGTACCAGCTTGATACAGAGTGGTGAGGATCAGGGAAAACTTGCCGTTACCCCTGTAAATGTAAGCGGTGTTTATTCGGGTTCGGTATCATCATCATTGAGTTTGCCCATTATGGCCGATAATAAATTAAACTTTCATATCAATGTAAGCGGTAATTACGATCGGGATGTGAACTTTACCAACTCTTTGAAAAATATAACCAATAGCTGGGCAATCACCAACGGCTACCGTTTGGTTTCCAATTTGGATAAACTCGATTTAACAGCCGGTGTGAGTGGATCGATTAACCGCGCAACCTATTCTGTTCAGCCCAATTCGAACACCCGTTTTTACACCTTTAGCCCCAATATTAGTGTAAGCTATTTATTCCCTGGTAACATCCGCTGGGCCATTGATGCCGATTACAATCAAAATACCGGAAGGGGGGAAGCCTTTGACACACATTTTACTTTAGTCAATTCTTACATCAGCAAACAGTTTTTCAAAAACAGGGGAACTTTCAAAGCTGCAGTGAATGATCTGCTGAACGAAAATCAGGGTGTAAGCCGTACAGCCAATAACAATACTATACAGGATGTGAGTTACAATGTACTGAAACGATATTTTATGTTTTCATTTACCTATTCGCTTAACCGTATGGGCGGTAAAAACCGGATCAGGGGAGGAGAGGAAGGTGGTAGAAACCGGGGAGGTAATGGTGGTGGCGGCTTTGGCGGTGGTAGACAAAGAAATTAGATCATTTTAGCGTAATCCTATGTAATTTATATCCTCCGGGAGGTCATCTTATTTGGAATAAATCTAAAGAAAGGTTAACTTGCGCCAAATTTAGCACATGAAGCTGTCGCACCTAAAAGTTGGAGAAAAAGGAACAATTGTAGCTTTTACAGATTTAGATATGTCTGTAAAGTTAATGGAGATGGGCTGCTTGCCGGGTGAGCTGGTAGAAGTAGAACGTTTTGCTCCTTTGGGCGACCCGATGGCGATCCGTGTTGCTGGTTATCAGCTTTGTTTACGTAAAAGCGAAGCCGATGTCATTATCATTCAATAAATAAGCTGGGTTTGGATATTAAAGTTGCGTTAGTTGGAAATCCCAATACAGGTAAATCAACATTATTTAACCGTTTAACAGGGTTAAATCAAAAAATAGGGAACTTTCCGGGGATTACCGTCGATAAGAAAACAGGTTTTATGAAACTTGCTGGCAGTAAAGCGGCTGAGATTATCGATCTGCCGGGAACGTATAGTTTATATCCAAAAAGTAGCGACGAAAGTATTGTTTTTCAGGTGCTTGCCGATAAACACAACAACAGTCATCCGGATGTGATTGTGCTTATTGCCGATGCCTCCAACCTTAAGCGCAACATGCTTTTGTATTCGCAGGTGGCAGATTTAGGTATCCCAATGATATTAGCTTTAAACATGATCGATCTTTCTGCCAAACAGGGGATCGAAATTAATTTAGATAAACTTGCTGAAAAATTGGGTATCCAGGTAGTTTCTATCTCTGCCAGGAATAATATCGGAATTGATAAACTAAAGCAGGCTATCGCTAATACCAATAAAATTGCCACGCAGTTTCAGGATGTGGATGTGAATTTTTTAGCTCCTGCAGCCATTAATGCCATCAAATCGAAACTGAATTCTGATAATGATTATTATGCTTTGCAGGTTTTACACCAGCATGAGCACCTAACTTTTTTTACTCAAAAGGAACAGGAAGAAATTGAGGAGATAGAGCAGTCACATCACTTCGAATCTTCGAAAATCCAGGCAGCTGAAACCATTGCCAGATATAAACACCTCAGTACCATTTTATCTGATGTAGTTGTAGACAGTAACGTTGAAAAGAAATTTTCGCTTAGCGATCGGTTAGATGCAATCCTCACACACAAGGTTTGGGGGTTTGCAATTTTTCTGCTGATCCTTTTTGTGATTTTCAATGCCATATTTGCCTGGTCTTCTTATCCTATGGATTGGATTGAAAGTGGTTTTGGTTTCATCACCAACATTGGGCACGAATATTTGCCAGCTGGTATGCTTACCGATTTGCTGCTAGACGGTGTAATTGCCGGCTTGGGCGGTATTTTTGTCTTTATCCCCCAAATTGCAATCCTTTTTGCCTTTATATCCATTCTGGAAGATACCGGTTACATGGCCCGCGTTACCTTTATGATGGATAAAATTATGAGCAAGGTTGGTCTTAACGGAAAGTCGGTAGTGCCGATGATCGGTGGCTTGGCCTGTGCCGTTCCATCCATTATGGCCGCCAGAAATATTGAAAACTGGAAAGACAGGATGATTACCATCATGGTTACCCCACTGGTAAGCTGTTCTGCAAGGCTTCCGGTTTATATTTTAATTATTTCCCTGATTATTCCCTCTAAAACTGTACTAGGCATTTTTAATATGCAGGGTTTGGCGTTGATGGTGATGTATTTGGTCGGTATTATGGCTGCGGTACTGGTGGCCTGGGTAATGAAATTCATTATCAAAACAAAGGAAAGATCTTATTTTATCATGGAATTGCCCATTTATCGTATGCCAAGGTGGAAAAATGTTTTTTACACCATGTACGAGAAATCGAAAACTTTTGTTTTCGAAGCAGGTAAAGTCATTATTGCCATTTCTATTATCCTTTGGGTAATGGCCTCTTTCGGCCCGGGAAACCGTTTTGAATCCATTGATAAAAAATATGAAACCGCTTTATCCGATACCACAAAAAATACAGACCACATTAAAACGCTAGTGGCTACCGAGAAGCTTGAAAATTCTTATGTGGGTATCCTGGGTCATGCGATTGAGCCAGCCATCCGCCCCTTGGGTTACGACTGGAAGATAGGTATAGGCTTAATTACCTCTTTTGCTGCACGTGAGGCCTTTGTGGGTACTATGGCTACCATCTACAGTGTTGATGGTGGCGATGAAGATACCGGAACCATCAGGGCACGTATGTCGGCCTCTAAAAATAGCCGTACAGGTTTGCCGGTTTATACATTTGCTACAGGTATTTCACTAATGCTTTTTTATGCTTTTGCAATGCAGTGTATGAGTACCGTTGCTATTGTTTACCGGGAGACTAAAGGCTGGAAGTGGCCGGTAATCCAGCTGGCTTATATGACAGCAATGGCTTATGTTGCTGCGCTTGTTGCTTACCAGTTGCTGAAATAGAATAATTTCTCTACAGAATCTTTTTTTAGTGATGCCACCCTGAGCGTATTCGAATGGCATTTTTTGCAGAATTATTGAGATTAGGAGAGCATTATTTGTATAATTATCAAAGTTTCCTCCCCGCTTTCCGTTTTACTTCGCCCGGAAAATCGGGCTCGTGTTCACTCCAATCGGGTCTAGGTGGCCATAAGCGTGCTGCCATTATTGACTGGGTGCTTATCTGTACAAATCTTTATTTCTAAACCCGGTAGTAGCGGCAGCTCCCGGTTCATTACCGTTAAATTGGCACTAAATTAGCATCGGGGCTATAGCGGATAACGGGACTGCTGTTTCCGAAGCAATACTGAACGTTCGTTTTCAAATAAAAGCTTTAACCTTTAGTCTTTTCCCTTTGGTCTTTAGTCTTTCTTCTTTGGCCTTTAGTCTTTCTTCTTTGGCCTTTAGTCTTTCAGCTCTACCCCAACTCAATCTGCCGCTTAATACTCTCTTCTAACGAGATTAAAGTCTCTGTACGCTGAATACCGTTCACTGCCTGGATTTCTTCGTTTAACACATGACGCAAGTGATTGGTATCCCGGCAAATTATTTTAGCAAACATACTATAAGCGCCGGTAGTATAATGTAATTCTACCACCTCTTTAATTTTACTCAACTGCGCAACAGCATCCTTGTACTGTATCCCTTTTTCGAGATAAATACCTAAAAAGGCGCAAATATCGTAGCCTGCCTTCTGCGGATCGATTATTAAGTGTGAACCCTTAATAATCCCCATTTCTTGCAATTTCTTCATCCTCACGTGTATCGTACCGCCAGAAACAATCAGATCCTTAGCAATTTCTGTGTAGGGTTTAGTGGCATCCTGCATCAATTGCTTCAATATATCGATGTCGAGGTTGTCAATTTCTAAATTGGAATTGTCTTTTTTAAGCATATTTTTGAATTATGATAAGCGAATTTACGAATATTTATCAATATTATAAAAATAAAATTAATTGTTTAAAATATTTGCAAGGTATCGGTTGATCCTTTACATTTGTATCAAGCAATTAACAAAAAGGAAACGTTCTTTCGAAATTGCATAACATAATGTAGGGTGGTGAAACAGGCAGACACACCTCCTTGTCTCGGTGGCGGAGAATAATGGGAATATACCGGTTTCGGTACTAACCACTCCTTGAAGGTTCGATTCCTTCCCCTACAGCCAGTT
>Ga0308165_1003027_pt1 | contig 18762 bp, 18 predicted proteins | sample PhyWR2_FD_201032 | JGI IMG/M metagenome (GOLD analysis project Ga0308165, IMG submission 201032) | Phyllosphere microbial communities from UC Gill Tract Community Farm, Albany, California, United States - DLSLW.R2 | ecosystem: Host-associated > Plants > Phyllosphere > Unclassified | place: USA...
TACAGGGTGAAGTTTATCGTATTGATAATGCCACGCTTGCCGAACTTGATGCCTTGCGCACCAGGGGCGGTGAATATGCACGTCAGTTGGTCCAGACTCCGTATGGGAGTGCATGGATGTACGTGTACCAGCGTCCTGTCGATGGATTGAAACGGATTGAAACCGGTAACTGGCTAGACAGAGACCAGTACTGAGAATCACCTCACAAGACCACGCTTCGGCGTGGTTTTTTTTTGATATTTTTCAGCTGCAAGAAATCCAAAAATAGATTTTATCGATGGATGTCGAGAGGAGTCTCAAAATGGACTGTCAAAATCTTTAACAAAGTGAATGGATCAGTAAAATACGCATCATGAATTAAATAATATTCAATAAGATATATATTTGTCGTTATTATTTTCACGGCATGAATATGTATTTATTTGTTGTTTTTGATTCGCATTTAAAAATGCTTCCATCGGTCTGGCGGATTTATTTGCTAATGTCTTTGATGTTATTGATGCTGTCATGATGAGAAAGGATTCGATTCATAGATTATTAATGAAAGATAGGAGTGTTTTTTAATTAATAATTTATACACCCCCAATAGTTTACTCTTTAATAGGATTTAAAAATGAACTTCAAAAAAGCGGCTTTAGCTTCTGCTATGGGAATGATGTTGGTTGCTGGCGCAGCGAATGCGAAGGACCAGGGCCACGGTAAAGTGACTTTCACCGGTTCTATCATTGATGCACCTTGCTCCATCAACCCAGACAGCATTGATCAGACTGTGAACCTGGGTCAGATTTCTAACGTTGCTTTACAGGCCAACAGCCATTCCGGTACTTCCGTGCCGCGTAATTTTGAAATCAAGCTGGAAGGCTGTGATACCACCACGCTGAAATCCGTTAAAACCACCTTCACGGGTGCTGAAGGCGCAACGGATGGCTCACTGGGTATCACAGGTACTGCGAAAGGTGCGAGCATCATCCTGACCAACGGTGACGGCGCGCAGATCAAAATGGGTGAGGCGTCCGCTGCACGTGCGCTGCAGGACGGTAATAACACTCTGCTGTTCTCTGCATACCTGAAAGGCGATGGCGCTTCTGCGACCGTGACCCCAGGTGATTTCACCGCAGTCGCTGACTTTACTCTCGCTTATCAGTAATCGCGCTTTCCTACTGAAACATACGCTCACGACAGTGGGCGTATGACTTTTTCGAATCTCAGGGATGACTTATGAATTCTTTCATGCGCTGTACGACAGCCCTTTCGCTGATGGCGGTTGCATGTCTGGCGCAGGCCTCAAGGCAGACCGCTACCTCGGGAAGTGAATTTGATCTTGGCCTTACCGGTCGAGTAAATATGGAAGGAACGATTCTTTCCAGCGCATGCGACATTGATACGGGTAATGGTTACCAGACCGTTGAAATGGGCTCTGAGACGCGCGGGCATATGGTTCGGGTAAATGAAGGTGAACCCCATCCTTTTTCTATTGCACTGACAAATTGTTCACTCGCAGAGGCTGACAATCCTTTACCCTGGCAGTTCATTCGTATCACGTTTGATGGCGATAAGAGCGATGGGTTATTTAAAGTGAGCGGCGTTGCTTCCGGCGTTGCATTAGAGCTGACGGACAGTAACGGTAAAATTATCCGTCCAGGTGAAACCATCCCTTATCAAAAAGTCACGGCAGATGAGATCCGCCTCGATTACCAAATTAAGTTAAAGACCACAATGCGCGAATTAATGGTGGGTGATTACCAGGCCATTCTCCGCTATCGGGTTGAGTATTTCTGATTAATTTAATCCTTTAGCGGGTACTAAGGTAATGGTTAATACATACATTAATAAAAAGTGCACAAAGACCTTTGTGGCAAAATGGTCTGTACTTGCAATTTGTGTTTTCGCAGGTATGCGCGCCCCTGCGATGGCAGCAGATGATATTCAGTTTAATACCGATGTGCTGGACGTTAAAGACAAAGAAAATATCGACCTAAGTCAATTTTCTAAGCGCGGCTATATTATGCCGGGTGATTATACTTTCCTGATTCAAATTAACCAAAACGAGCTGGAAGAACAAAATATATCTGTCTTTCCGTCACCATCGGATAAGAATAATACCATCGCGTGTTTATCACCGGCACTGGTCCAGAAATTTGGTTTTAAAGATAAATTCCTTTCGCAGCTTCAGTCCTGGCATAACGGGCAGTGTTTAGATGTCGCTGGGCTAAAAGGCGTAGAGATCACACCGGATTTAGGTGCGGGCACGCTCGTCATCAACATGCCGCAGGCGTATCTCGAATACAGCTCGAATGACTGGGTTCCCGCTTCGATGTGGGACGAAGGAATTCCTGGCCTGCTGGCCGATTATAACGTCAACGCCCAGGCTCGCCACAATGAGCAAGGCGGTGATTCAAATACCGTATCGGGCAACGGAACCTTTGGCGCCAACCTTGGCGCATGGCGTGCACGCGCTGACTGGCAGACCAATTACGACCAAAACAGTGATGAAAACGGCAGCGGACAAAAGCAGTGGACCTGGAGCCGCATGTATCTTTATCGCGCGCTTAAACCGATCAAAGCGAAGCTCACCCTCGGACAAGATTACGTCAGTTCAGATCTGTTCGACAGCTTCCGTTTTGTGGGCGCAAGCGTGATCTCCGATGACAACATGCTGCCGCCTAATCTGCGTGGCTATGCGCCGGAAGTGACCGGCGTGGCAAAAACCAACGCCAAAGTGACCATCTCCCAGCAGGGACGCGTGCTCTATGAAACGCAGGTTGCTGCAGGCCCGTTTGCGATTCAGGACCTCAACAGCGCGGTAGCGGGTGAACTTAATGTGCGTGTTCAGGAGCAAGATGGCTCCGTGCAGGAATATAAAGTCAATACGGCCAATATCCCGTATCTGACGCGCCCAGGCAACGTTCGATACAAGTTTTATGCGGGTAAACCCGTTGGCTACGATCACAAGACGAACGGTGACACCTTCGGAACCGCTGAGTTCTCCTGGGGGATCAGCAACGGTTGGTCGCTTTATGGCGGCATGGTTTCAAGCGCTAAATACATTTCTCTTGCAGCAGGTATTGGTCGCGACCTGATGGCGCTCGGCGCGTTGGCATTCGACGTCACGCGTTCCGATGCAAAACTGGAAGATGAGCACCGCTCTGGCCAGTCATACCGGGTGAGCTACTCAAAGCGCTTTGATGACACGGGAAGTCAGGTGACCTTCGCAGGCTACCGCTTCTCTGAAAAAGATTTTATGAGCTTCTCGGACTACATCAGCTATCGCGCAGACAACGGTGATGTCATGCAAAGCAAAGAGATGTACACCGTCACCTTCAGCCAGCAATTCAAGGCGCTGGGGCTGAGTGCATACGCTAACTACTCGCATCAAACCTACTGGAATACTGCGGCCGAAGATCGCTACAGCGTGTCGCTGTCTCGCTATTTCGATATCGGTAAATGGAAAAATATCAGCGCGTCGCTGACGGCGTATCGCAATAAATTCAATGGGATCAATGACGACGGTATGTATATGTCGTTCTCCATTCCGTGGGGCGACACCGGCACGCTGGGGATGAACTCATCCTATAACGGTGATGCCAGAAGCCAAAACCTGAGCTACTACGACCGTCTGGACAATGGTGACAATTACCGCGTCGCAGCCGGTGGCACCAACGACGGCGGCTCGCTCAGCGGCTACTACGACCACCTGGGCGATGCGGCGGAAGTGACCGGCAACGTGGATTATCAGCACGGCCAGTACAGTTCGACAGGTCTGAGTCTGCGCGGCGGCGTCACTGCCACCGCGAAGGGGGCAGCGCTGCACCGTTCCAATACACCTGGCGGCACCCGCGTGTTACTGGACACTGGCGACGCAGCGGATGTGCCAGTGAAGGGCTACAGCGGCAACACGTCGACCAACCGATTCGGCAAAGCCGTCGTCACCGAGGTGAGCGACTACAACAAAAACAGTCTGAGCATTGATATCAACAATTTACCGGATAACGCCGAGGCGACCACATCGGTGGTGCAGGCGACGCTGACCGAAGGGGCCATTGGCTATCGTCGATTTAACGTGCTCTCCGGTCAGAAGGCGATGGCAGTCATCAGCCTGAAAGACAGCAGCCATCCTCCGTTTGGGGCAAGCGTGCGTAACGCTGAGAATCAGGAAGTCGGCCTGGTCAACGATGACGGACAAGCCTATCTCAGTGGCCTGAAGCCAGGCGCGAAATTGAATGTGAGCTGGAATGGAACGACACAGTGTGCCGTTACCGTACCGGAAAAACTAACAGGACTAAGTCAGAACGGAAATCTGTTACTGCCGTGCCAATAAGGCACGGTACAGACCCTTTTTACAGAGAATATGATAATGAAAAAGACCCAGTTGAAAAAATCCGTAATGACCGTCTCTCTTTTAGCCGGTCTGATGATTGCTCAGCAGGCCTCTGCGGCTATCGCCCTGGACCGTACCCGCGTCATCTATAACGGCGGTGAGAAGTCTATCAGCCTGAACATCAGCAACGAAAACAAAAACTTGCCTTACCTTGCTCAGGCATGGATGGAAGATGCGCAGGGCACAAAAATCACATCGCCGCTGACCGTACTGCCGCCTGTGCAGCGCGTGGAGCCAGGTGCGAAAAGCCAGGTGAAAATGCAGGCCGCCCCGGCCGTCGCCGCTCTGCCTCAGGATCGCGAGACGCTATTCTATTTCAACCTGCGTGAAATCCCACCACGCAGCACCAAGCCTAACACCCTGCAGATTGCGTTGCAGACCCGCATCAAGCTTTTCTACCGTCCTGAAGCCATCGCGCTGGATAAAACCCAGTCGGCACAAGGCGATTGGGTGGAGAAGGTGACGCTGACGCGCCAGGGGGATCAATTTGTGGTGAACAACCCGACGCCGTACTACCTGACTCTGGTGGAGGGCGCGCCGTCGGTAAAAGGCAAACCGGTGGGCTTTGAGCCGGTCATGATCGCACCGAAAGAGAGTGGTGCCATTAAGGCATCCGCTGCGGCGCTCGGCGCAAGCCCGGTATTTACCTACGTCAACGATTACGGCGGCCGTCCGCAGATCCAGTTCAGCTGCGGCGGGGCGACCTGCACCGGCAAGCTAGTCAAAGACAAAAAATAAAGCCGGAACAAGGAGGAACAGGATGAACAGAGCCGCGAACAAAATGGCATTGCTGTCGCTCGCGCTAGTATTGGCAGGCCCTGCGGCAGCGGATGAAAAGCTGCTGGCCGACACGGGTCAGCTGTATGTGCACGGCGATTTGCAAGAAAACACCTGCCGGCTGGAAATGGATTCTGCGTGGCAGGAAGTGGATCTCGGCTCAACAGCCCGTGCCGACGTAAATCTGGTAGGCCGTGAAGCGAAACCGGTGACGGTGAAGCTGTATCTGCGCGACTGTCCCGTACTGGGGAGCTGGAGCACGAATATTACGCCGCTGACCGAAACAGTTAGCACGATGCAACCGCCTTATCGGGCACGCTTTGTCGCGGTGTCGGATGCGTCAAACCCAGATTTGGTGGCGGTCACCGGTGCCAGCGGTATCGGCCTGCGTCTGCGTGATAGCCGTGGCAAAACGGTGATGCTATCGCGTACGGGCGACACGATGCTGCTCAACCCGGGCCAGGACGAGGTGGTCTTCACCCTGGCTCCGGAGCGGACTAACGCGCCGTTTATCGCCGGGCCGTACCACGCGGTCATTAACTTCAGCCTGATTTACCAGTAGGGGGGATGATGAAATTATCTTTACAGGCTTTACTGCTGGGCAGCCTGATTTGCGGAACAGCCATCGCACAAGACAACACTTCCATTGTCACCGTCAAGGTAACGGTTAACGCAGCGCCTTGTGAAATCAATAACAACCAGCTGATTGATGTGGACTTTGGCGACAACATTATCACGACAGATGTTGCAGGCAGCACGGTGGAAAAGTCGGTTAATTACACTTTAGATTGCACCAATGCTGATCAGAGCAAAACTTTGGTAATGCGCATTAGCGGTAGTGGAGCAGATTTTGATAATGCTGTTCTTAAAACCAGTATTCCAGAGTTGGGCGTCAAGTTTGAGGCAGACGGAGCGAACTATCCGCTGAATACGAGCCTGGTACTTAGTTCATTTGAAAGTAAACCAGCGCTAATGGCGATATTGGTGCAGCAACCAGGAGCGCGTCTACCTACCGGCAGCTTTACAGCCGGGGCAACCATGACGGTGGATTACCAGTGAAACAGATGATCATAATATTGGGACTCTTGGCTCTGCCGTGCTTTTCTGAAGCGGCTGAGAATATGTCATTCCACGGCACGCTGGTGGCACCACCGTGCACAATCAGCAATGATAAGACCATCGAGGTGGCGTTTGGTAATGATTTAGGCGTTAACAAAATCGATGGTAATAATTACAAGCAGTTAGTGAATTATACCGTCGACTGTGAGGCAGGCTACAGTGCTAACAACCTTGCAATTGTTGTGGATACTACGCATCCTGCAGCCTTTGATAACGCGGCAGTAATCTCCGACAAAACTGGACTGGGAATTCGTATTCTCGTTGATGGTGCGCCTGTGACATTTGCACAGCGCGTGGTAGTCGCAAACCCTGCAAACCCGCCGAAAATAGAGGCGATACCGGTTCAGGATCCCGCGATCAAGCTTGAGGAGGGGGCCTTTGAGGCGACACTGACTCTACGTGCAGATTACATGTAGGAAAAGAGATGAAAAGATACCTTACATTGTCGAGCACACTATTAATGTTGGTTCTGGCAAATACTGCTCATGCGGCAGACGATAACGTTCATTTTTCTGGAGCGCTGGTTTCCGAACCCTGCACTCTGCCCGAGGCCGATCAGGATATTCACCTGGATTTTGGTACTGTAATTGAACAATATCTTTATCAATACCAACGCACAAAAAGTCAGTCATTCACTATTCATCTGACGGAGTGCGATCCGACGATTCTTAATACCGTTAGCGTTACTTTTCAGGGAGCAGCAGATACCGAGTTGACAAATATGCTGGCTCTGGATGAATCAAGCATCTCGAAAGGCGTAGCAATAGGGCTGGAGCTTGCAGATGGCACGCCGTTGGCGATCAATAAATCCAGCCCGTACACTCAACTCACTACAGGCAACAATTCGCTCACTTTTAACGCTTTCGCACAAGCTAAACCCTCTGTCGTTACCCGTAAATCCCTTACTGAAGGTGAGTTTACCGCAACGGCCAGCTTCATGTTGACATATCAATAGGTTTACGAATGAAAAAGATACTCATTTTGCTTGCAACTCTGCTTGTGACAACAACGACTTCAGCAGGCCTTTGGCCAGTAATAACAAGCATAAGACCCGAATTTATTGGGATGAGCATGGGCGGTGGTGCTTACGTTTATAACTATTATATAACTCAAACATTATTAGAAGTAGGACCATCCGTTGACGTAGTAATGCCAAACGATTATATACATCTTACCCATCGGCATAATCCACATCAGGATGATGTAGGTGGTACTCCAACTGCTTCAACAAAGACATCAAGCACTCAAACTATTAGCCAGACTGCGGTTGATTTTTACAATAATACAGGGTCTAGATATACATTTGTTCAACATACTGGAGATCAGCCAACAGACGAATGTGTGGCCTATATTGTTTCCACGTTTCAGGACCCTTCTTATGCACCTTGGAGTCAAGCCTTTGTTCCGGGAGGGTGTTTAGTTGTTCCACCTGCTGATGAATGGTGCAAGATTACCACGCCAGAATTAGTACTCGATCATGGTGTCATAACGTTAAAACAGGCTGAGAGCAGCACTGCTAAGACACAAATGGGGGTAATGTGTACCACTACTACTGCAGTGCAGTTTAATATGATTACTGGCGATGATTATGTTTATCTGGATGAAGGTAAGTCACAGATATCTGTTAATGATTTACCCTTAAAGACGAAGATTGATTTGCCACAGGGTAATTCTTCTTTACCGGTAAAGGATTTGTTAACCGGAATAACGAAAGAAGGTTTTCACACTGGCAGCGGCGTATTGGTTATGATGCCCTACTGACGTTAGTTGTAATTAATTGAATGTTCATATTTAAATGCTTGGGAAGGTTTGTTTTTCCCATCATTTCTTCTGATTAATACGATGAATTCAAATGAGAATTTTACTAGTTCTCTAATTAGCAGTGAGTCTGTTGTATATATCCATTTCTCGATGGTAACGGCCAATATGAAGCTGAACTACACGCCTATTTCCATCGGCAGCAGTCAGGCGGTAAAAAGTTCAGCAAATGGCGTCGGGGCAGCGATATTTTACGGTAATAAAGCGCTTTCGCCTTCGGATGTCACATCACTGAATTTTTTAGAGGGTTCGAATACCCTGACATTAGGCTTCCAGGCCGTGCGAGATTCTACAGTCCCGTTAAAAGATATTCCTACCGGTGCTTTTACGGCGAGCGCGATATTAGTGATGACCCAGCAGTAATCCATCGCCTTTATTTTCATTAACAGGACGGGATATTTCCCGTCCTGAATATTTATTGATTTCTATGTCACTACGTTATTTAAAAAATCAGCCCGCGAATAAAATCGTCACTCTGCTCATTGTGCTCTGGTTTTGCGGCGGACTGCTCTGGATGCTCCCCAACCACGGTAGCGCCGGGTTGGCTCTGCCAAAAAACCTTCTCGCCTGGTGCGTGGTGGCGCTGATTGCGCTGTGTTGCGCACTCTTTTCCGCGCGATGGAAAGCGGCCTGGCCGCCTGGCACGTACCTTATCATTGTGGGGGCGGCGCTCTGGTCCCTGCCGTTGCTGTGGTCTCCACGTGCCGCCTGGCAGTGGAACGCCTTGCCCAAAGTGCTGGCACTGTGGGGGCTGGTCGGTATCTGGTTGCTGATGCTGAAATCCACCCGCTGCCACCGGATGCGTCGTATCTGGCTGTTGATTCTGGTGGTCTCCGCACTGCTCCAGGTCGGTTTTGGCGTCATTCAACTCAGCGATATCGCGCATCTGACCGGGGGCCGCCCCTATGGGAGTTTCCAGCAGGTCAACGTGCTGGCCTCGTTTCTGGCAACCGGAATGGTCTGTGCTCTGTGGTTATTTCTGCGTGTACGTCAGCGATTATCTGTCTGTATATCCGCCACTGCGCTGGTGGTGATCCCCGTCATGCTGGTGCTAGTACAAAGCCGCGCGGGAGGGCTGGGAGCCGTTGCGGGCGCGCTGGTTCTGCTGCTGACGGCAGGCAAAAACCGACGTCGCACAGCGTATGCGTTGCTGCTACTGATGGCGGGCGCTGGCGCGGGTGTGCTCACGTTGTACCTCGGGCCGCTGCTGATTCCGGGCTTCATACCTGAGGTGGTACAGAAGGAAGGCTCTAACGTGCAGCGCTGGAATTTGATCACATTGACATGGCAACTGATTCTGAACCATCCGTTCATCGGCAACGGTTACGGCAGTTTTGAAGCGCTGTTTGGGCAGTTGTCGCAGCAGGTTCCGCCCGGTATGGGAACGACTACGGTTCAGTATCCGCACAACGAGTTTTTGTATACCTGGATGGAAGGTGGGCTGGTTGCGGTGGCGGGTATTTTGTCCATGATCGCGGGTATTTTCAGGCGACTGTGGGGAAGAGGCGGCAGCCGGTGGTGCGGTCTGGCGATGATGCTGCCGCTGGCTCTGCACATGAACCTGGAATATCCGCTTTATCAGTCGGTGACGCACGGCCTGATGCTGGTGATGCTCCTGACACTCGCTGGCCCGGCGGCCAGGTTAAATACCGATCAGAAGGCTGGCTATGAAAAGCCGCTGCGCACAGCCGTGGGCTTTGTGGCATGCGGAGTACTGGCGTTTATGATTTCCGGTGCGGTGACGGAGGTCCAACTCACCCGCATCGAGCATCAGGGCCTGGTGCCTTTCGTCCATCATGAAGCGGCAGTGGTTGACGCGTTAGCCAACCCATACAGTCAGTATGATCGCCTCGACTTTGACCGTCATGTTGCGCTGCTGCTTCGCTTTAATATCACGCGGGACGCCGCGTTGCTTACCCGCTTCCGCGCATGGGCAGAACGCTTTTCAACGGTGCATAACAACCCTGACGTCACTCACAGTCTTCTTATGATCGTTCGGTCGGAAGGTGATCCATCGGCTCAGCCTCTTTGCCTCAAGGCAAAAGCGATGTGGCCTGACGATCCCCGGTTTGACTGCTTTTAAAGCCTGACGTTGCTGGATGGCCTGAAAAACGGCAGCCGACGCCAGAAACAAACACACCGCCCGTAGGCGGTGTGTTTAGCATCGAAAGAATTACTTCTTCGCGGCGCGTTCGAAAGAGGCAACGATTTCAGCTTTAGCCGCTTCAGCGTTGTCCCAGCCGTCAACTTTAACCCATTTGCCTTTTTCGAGATCTTTGTAGTGCTCGAAGAAGTGGGTGATCTGCGCTTTCAGCAGTTCTGGCAGGTCGTTCACATCTTTAATGTGATCGTACTCTTTGCTCAGCTTGGTGTGCGGAACCGCAACCAGTTTCGCATCTTCGCCCGCTTCGTCGGTCATTTTCAGCACGCCAACGGGACGGCAGCGAATGACAGAGCCTGGCTCCAGTGGGTACGGCGTTGGGACCAGAACGTCAACCGGATCACCATCTAAAGACAGGGTGTGGTTGATGTAGCCGTAGTTGCACGGGTAGAACATTGCGGTGGACATGAAACGGTCAACGAACAGTGCACCGGTGTCTTTGTCGATTTCGTATTTGATAGGATCTGCGTTGGCCGGGATTTCGATAACAACGTAGATGTCTTCCGGCAGTTCTTTACCCGCAGGGACGTTGAGTAAGCTCATGTCTGTGTCCTTTAAAATGTATGGTAAACAAGTGGCGAGTATTATAGCCAACTCGTGATGAAAGTCTCCGCCTCTTTTCACTCTTGCCGACGCTGACATGCCATTTTCAGACGCTTTCCATGACAGGAAAATCCATAAAGTCAGCCACATATTTAATGGGTGAATGAAAGCGATTACAAACTTGTGATTAACGTTTTGTTCACTTTTCCGAAGTGTGATGTAACGCATTCCGTTACATATTGCTTTGGCTATAGTTTGGTCGCAGAACATCTTTTGACCACCAATAACCTGGGCTATGAGGGCATCATTATGTGGAAGCGCTTACTTCTTGTTACAGCAGTTTCGGCAGCCATGTCGTCTATGGCGATGGCCGCACCATTAACCGTCGGTTTTTCGCAAGTGGGTTCGGAATCAGGCTGGCGTGCAGCTGAAACCAACGTTGCCAAAAGCGAGGCCGAAAAACGCGGAATCACCCTAAAAATCGCCGACGGGCAGCAAAAACAGGAAAACCAAATCAAAGCCGTTCGTTCATTCATTGCTCAGGGCGTTGACGCTATCTTCATCGCGCCCGTCGTGGCGACAGGCTGGGAACCGGTGCTAAAAGAAGCCAAAGATGCAGAAATCCCGGTCTTCCTGCTCGACCGTTCTATTGATGTGAAAGACAAATCCCTCGTGATGACGACCGTCACCGCAAACAACGTGCTGGAAGGCCAACTGATTGGTGACTGGCTGATTAAAGAAGTTAACGGCAAGCCGTGTAACGTCGTAGAGCTGCAAGGTACGGTTGGCGCAAGCGTCGCGATTGACCGTAAAAAAGGCTTTGCAGACGCTATCGCTAAAGCGCCAAACATCAAAATCATTCGCTCCCAGTCCGGCGACTTTACCCGCAGTAAAGGCAAAGAAGTCATGGAGAGCTTCATCAAGGCAGAAAACAACGGCAAAAATATCTGCATGGTTTATGCCCATAACGATGACATGGTGATCGGTGCTATCCAGGCGATCAAAGAAGCGGGCCTGAAACCGGGCAAAGATATCCTGACGGGCTCCATCGATGGCGTACCGGATATCTATAAAGCGATGATCGATGGTGAAGCAAATGCCAGCGTAGAACTGACCCCGAACATGGCTGGTCCGGCGTTTGATGCCCTTGAGAAATTCAAGAAAGACGGCACCAAACCAGAACAGGTGACCATCACCAAATCGACGCTCTACCTGCCGGATACGGCGAAAGAAGAGTTAGAGAAGAAGAAAAACATGGGCTACTAAGGCCTTTTCCCTCACCTGAACCCTCTGCCCACCGGGGAGAAAGGCAAGGTGAGGCAGATAATTTATGGCTTGCACGAACCATCCCTCTCCCCAGTGGGGAGAGGGGCAGGGTGAGGGGGAATTATGACCACTGAACAACACCAGGAAATCCTCCGCACAGAAGGATTAAGTAAGTTCTTCCCCGGCGTCAAGGCGCTGGATAATGTGGACTTCAGCCTGCGTCGTGGCGAAATTATGGCGCTGCTGGGGGAAAACGGCGCCGGTAAATCCACGCTGATCAAAGCCCTGACCGGAGTTTATCATGCCGATCGTGGTGCGATCTGGCTCGAAGGTAACGCCATCTCCCCACGAAATACCGCCCATGCCCAACAGCTTGGCATCGGGACGGTCTATCAGGAAGTCAACCTGCTGCCGAATATGTCGGTGGCCGATAATCTGTTTATTGGCCGTGAGCCGCGTCGGTTTGGCCTGCTGCGTCGAAAAGAGATGGAAGCGCGCGCCACCAAACTGATGGAATCTTACGGTTTTTCTCTCGACGTGCGCGAGCCGCTGAACCGCTTTTCCGTTGCGATGCAGCAAATCGTGGCCATTTGCCGCGCGATTGATCTCTCCGCGAAAGTCCTGATCCTCGACGAACCGACCGCAAGCCTCGACACGCAAGAGGTGGACATGCTCTTCACTCTGATGCGCCAGCTGCGCGATCAGGGCGTCAGCCTGATCTTCGTCACCCATTTCCTCGATCAGGTTTATGAAGTCAGCGATCGGATTACCGTCTTGCGTAACGGTGCGTTTGTCGGTTGTCGCGAAACCCACGAACTGCCGCAAATCGAGCTGGTGAAAATGATGCTGGGCCGCGAGCTGGACACCAAAGCGCTGCAACGCGCGGGCCGCACGCTGCTGAGCGATAAACCGGTCGCTGCGTTTAAAGATTTTGGCAAAAAAGGCACGATCGCGCCGTTCAACCTGGAAGTGCGCCCCGGCGAAATCGTCGGTCTGGCGGGCTTATTAGGATCGGGGCGTACCGAAACCGCCGAAGTGATCTTTGGGATCAAACCTGCCGACAGCGGCAGCGCGATGATCAAAGGCAAACCGCAAACCTTACGTTCACCGCATCAGGCCTCCTGTCTGGGCATCGGTTTTTGCCCGGAAGACCGAAAAACGGACGGCATTATTGCCGCCGCCTCGGTGCGGGAAAATATTATTCTGGCGCTCCAGGCCCAGCGCGGCTGGCTACGACCGATTCCGCGGAAAGAGCAAAATGCGATTGCCGAGCGCTTTATTCGCCAGCTTGGGATCCGTACGCCAGGTCCTGAACAGCCGATTGAATTTCTCTCGGGCGGCAACCAGCAAAAAGTGCTGCTTTCCCGCTGGCTGCTCACCAAACCCCAGTTCTTGATCCTGGACGAACCAACGCGTGGCATTGACGTGGGGGCGCATGCGGAAATCATCCGCCTCATCGAAACGCTGTGCGCTGATGGCCTGGCGCTGCTGGTCATCTCGTCCGAACTGGAAGAGCTGGTGGGTTATGCCGATCGCGTCATCATTATGCGCGATCGTAAACAGGTGGCAGAGATCCCGCTGGATGAACTGTCTGTTCCAGCGATCATGAATGCCATCGCGGCATAAGGAGTCAATCGTGATGCCCCGTTCACTTTCAAACGCTGGAGAGTCTAAGCGTCGCTTCCGCTGGCCAACCGGCACACCCCAGATTATCGCGCTGCTGCTGGTACTGGCAGTCGATAGCCTCGTTGCGCCGCATTTCCTTCAAATCGTGTTGCAGGATGGCCGCCTGTTTGGCAGCCCGATTGATATTTTAAACCGCGCAGCGCCCGTCGCGCTGTTGGCAATAGGGATGACGCTGGTGATCGCCACCGGCGGTATCGATCTCTCCGTGGGGGCCATCATGGCCATCGCGGGCGCAACGGCCGCTTCACTGACCGTCGCCGGGCACAGCTTGCCGGTTGTGCTGCTGGGTGCGCTGGGAACCGGCGTTCTGGCGGGGCTGTGGAACGGCATTCTGGTCTCTATCCTCAAAATCCAGCCGTTCGTCGCGACGTTGATTTTGATGGTGGCGGGGCGCGGTGTGGCGCAGCTCATCACTTCCGGGCAGATCGTGACCTTTGATTCCCCGGATCTGGCCTGGATCGGCAGCGGCAAGCTGCTGCTCTTCCCAACGCCGGTGATTATCGCGCTGGCTACGCTTATCGTGTTCTGGTTGTTTACCCGTAAAACAGCGCTCGGCATGTTTATCGAAGCGGTGGGGATTAACATTCGGGCGGCGAAAAATGCCGGGGTGAGCACGCGCTTAGTGGTGATGTTGGCCTATGTATTAAGCGGCGTTTGCGCAGCGATTGCCGGCATTATTGTGGCAGCCGATATTCGCGGTGCGGATGCCAATAACGCCGGACTTTGGCTGGAGCTGGATGCGATTCTGGCTGTGGTCATCGGTGGCGGTTCGCTGATGGGCGGGCGTTTTAACCTGGCCCTTTCCGTCGTCGGCGCTCTGATTATTCAGGGGATGAATACCGGGATTTTACTCTCAGGCTTCCAGCCGGAGCTTAACCAGGTGGTGAAAGCGGTTGTTGTGCTCTGCGTGCTGATTGTTCAGTCGTCGCGCTTTATTAGCATCATTAAGGGGATTCGCGGCCATGATAAAACGTAATTTACCGTTAATGATCACGCTCGGCGTCTTTGTGCTGGGCTATCTCTACTGCCTGACGCAGTTCCCCGGTTTTGCCTCGACGCGCGTGATTTGTAATATCCTCACCGATAACGCCTTTTTGGGCATTATCGCCGTCGGGATGACGTTTGTGATCCTCTCCGGCGGAATCGATCTGTCGGTGGGCTCCGTGATCGCCTTTACCGGGGTTTTCCTGGCAAAAGCGATAGGCTTCTGGGGGATTTCACCGCTGCTGGCCTTCCCGCTGGTGCTGGTGATGGGCTGTGCGTTCGGCGCATTTATGGGCTTGCTGATTGATGCGCTAAAAATTCCGGCGTTTATCATCACCTTAGCCGGGATGTTTTTCCTGCGCGGGGTGAGTTATCTGGTCTCGGAAGAGTCGATTCCCATCAACCACCCAATTTACGAAACGCTGTCGAGCCTGGCCTGGAAAATCCCCGGCGGCGGTCGCCTGAGCGCCATGGGTCTGCTGATGTTGGGCGTTGTCGTTATCGGTATTTTCCTTGCGCATCGCACCCGTTTTGGCAACGAGGTTTACGCCATCGGCGGGAGCGCCACCTCTGCCAATCTGATGGGGATTTCCACGCGGAGCACCACCATTCGTATCTATATGCTGTCGACGGGTCTGGCGACGCTGGCGGGTATTGTCTTCTCCATTTATACCCAGGCAGGCTATGCGCTGGCGGGTGTTGGCGTGGAGCTGGATGCGATTGCCTCGGTTGTTATCGGCGGGACGCTGTTAAGTGGCGGGGTCGGAACGGTTCTGGGCACGCTGTTTGGCGTGGCGATTCAGGGGCTGATTCAAACCTATATTAACTTCGACGGCACGCTGAGTTCGTGGTGGACCAAAATCGCGATTGGCATATTGCTGTTTATCTTTATCGCGCTACAGCGTGGCCTGACAGTGCTGTGGGAGAACCGCCAGAGCTCGCCTGTGACGCGCGTTAGCACTGGACCACTCAACAGATAACTCCCTGAATTTGCGCAAAGTCTAAACTTTTTCCGGTAGCGGCCGATAACCTTTTGTTGTGCCAAAAAATATCTCGCTACCGGAAATAACATCATGCTTAAAACGCTATCGATTCGTACCGGCTTGCTTTCTTTACTGGCCGTGATGACCCTTCTTCTGCTGATTGTCAGCGGTATCGGCATTTATGCCCTTACCCAGAGTTCCTCTTCTTTGCAGCGTATTAATCACCTTCAGGGTGAACAGATGGTGCAGCTCAATTCGGGCTACACGCTGATTTTACGCGCCCGAAACGAAGCCGGTCAGGCCGTCCGATTGATGGAGATCGGCATGCTGGATGACGCCGCTAAATCGGTGCAAAGCATTAATAAAGAAGTCACGCAGGCGCAGAAAACGCTAAAAGCGGTGATTGACGGTGGAGTCTCGGATCCGCAGGGCCAGCAGTTGCTGGATAAAGTCGCGGCAAGCCTGGCTGCTTACAACGCGGAAGGGATCACGCCGATGATTGCGGCCCTGAATCAGCAAAGCTCTGATGCCTATTACGATCTGCTGGAAAATAAGCTGATCCCGGTGGCGCGTCAGTTTGATAACGACATGCAGGCGTTTCAGAAATGGAGCGAAGCACGCGGAAATGCAGAAGTACAGGCGGTGCAGTCGAGTAAAAACCACGTAATGCTGCTGATCGTGATCGCGGCGCTGATCACGGCAGGGATTATCGTGCTGGCCTGGCTGTCGTTGCGCCATATGCTGCTCAAGCCGCTTTCGGCTTCTATTGCTCAGCTGGAAAATGTGGCCGCAGGCGATCTCACGCATGTCCTGAACATGCCTGTGAGCCAGGAGTTTACTCGCCTGAATGCGGCGATCGAAGGGATGCGTCAGTCTTTGATGGAATCTGTGCTGCGCGTCCGTGATGCCAGTTCCCAGATCGACACCGGCAGCCGTGAACTGACTGCGGGCAATATGGATCTGGCCCAGCGTACAGAATCGACCGCGACCTCTCTTGAGCAGACGGCGGCGAGCATGGAAGAGATCACCGCGACGGTGAAACAAAACGCCGATAACGCTGAACAGGCGCACCAGATGGCGAAAACCGTCTCTGATACGGCGGATCACGGCAGTGAAATGGTCTGCTATGTGATTGAAAAAATGCGTGATATTTCCGGTAGCTCAGCTCGTATCGCCGACATTCTTAGCGTGATCGACGGTATTGCGTTCCAGACCAATATTCTGGCGCTTAACGCATCCGTTGAAGCGGCGCGAGCCGGTGAGCAGGGGCGGGGATTTGCCGTGGTGGCAGGTGAAGTGCGTAATCTGGCCAGCCGAAGCGCGGACGCCGCGAAAGAGATTCGCACGCTGATCAGCGCCTCACAGACCCACGTTAACGAGGGCAGCGAGCTGGCGCAACAGGCGGGCGAAACGATGGATGAGATCGCCACCGAAGTGATGCGTATGACCCGACTGATGCGAGAAATCGCCAGCGCGTCTCAGGAACAAAGCCGCGGCATTGAGCAGGTGAATATCGCGGTGAATCAGATGGACGAAACTGCCCAACAAAACGCCGCACTGGTGCAACAATCCTCCGCGGCGACGCGCTCTTTAGAAGAGCAGTCGCGCGAATTAATTGAAGCGATGTCGTCATTTAAACTGACTTCACAAGCGGCGTAATAATAATAAATCCTGGTGCTATCTGCGCCAGGATTTATACCATCTCAACCTCAGCGTTTACTGCACCAATATTGTGATGAATATCCGCCATTAATTTTTCCAGCGAATGGGTTAATTCCAGCGCTTTTTTTGTGGGCTCAAGATATAAACCTTTACGAACAAATAAAGGCTCATCAAAGAGTTGATTAAAACGCTTTAACGCCAGACTGACCGCAGGACGCGACATCTCAAGGCGGACAGAGGCTTTCGCCATGCTGCCGCACCTGACGATTTCAATAAACACTGGAATAAGATTTAGATCGATACCGGTATTTGCACGACAAAAATTTTGCGTCATGACGGCGACTCCCCTGAATAAATAATAAACTGTTATCGAAATAATGCAGGAGTAGGCGGGAAGATTAAAGCGCGATTTTTATATTCATTTATACGGTAAAATATATAAATAAAAACGGGGAGCAGGCTCCCCGTGATAAAACGTTAGGCGTCCGGGAATTCGCGGATCAGACGCTCAACATCTTCAACCATATGATTATTACCGACAAAGAAAGAGCGGCGCTGGTGCAGGCTTTCCGGGGTGATATCCAGAATACGCTCTTTGCCGTCACTCGCCTTGCCGCCTGCCTGTTCGGCCAGGAACGCCATCGGGTTGCATTCGTACAGCAGGCGCAGCTTCCCGTCCGGGTGGCTGGCGGTGCTTGGGTACAGGTAAATGCCGCCTTTCAGCAAGTTGCGGTGGAAGTCCGCCACCAGTGAGCCGATATAGCGCGAGGTGTACGGGCGCTGCGTTGGCGTATCTTCTTCCTGGCAGAACTTGATGTACTTCTTCACGCCATTAGGGAATTTAATGTAATTGCCTTCGTTAATGGAGTAAGTGCTGCCGCTCGCAGGATAACGCATACGCTCCTGGCACAGGCAGAAAACGCCCAGCGACGGATCGTACGTGAAGGCGTGAACGCCACAACCCGTGGTGTACACCAGCATGGTTGATGAGCCGTAAACCACATAGCCCGCGGCAACCTGTTTGTTACCCGGTTGCAGGAAATCTTCTTCTGTAACGGCTGTACCAACCGGCGTGACGCGGCGATAAATGGAGAAAATCGTCCCAACAGATACGTTGACGTCAATGTTAGACGAGCCATCCAGGGGATCCATCAGCACGACATATTTGGCGTGTTCGCAGCCTTCGAAAACGACGATTTCATCTTCTTCTTCAGAGGCGATACCCGCGACAATGTCGCGTGCGCGCAGTGCAGCTTTGAGTTTTTCATTGGCGAACAGATCGAGTTTTTGTTGCACCTCTCCCTGAACGTTTTCGGCACCGCTGGCACCCAGGATATCGACCAGACCGGCCTTGTTGATATCACGGTGGATGATCTTTGCGCCGA
>Ga0308165_1003028_pt1 | contig 18758 bp, 17 predicted proteins | sample PhyWR2_FD_201032 | JGI IMG/M metagenome (GOLD analysis project Ga0308165, IMG submission 201032) | Phyllosphere microbial communities from UC Gill Tract Community Farm, Albany, California, United States - DLSLW.R2 | ecosystem: Host-associated > Plants > Phyllosphere > Unclassified | place: USA...
AAGGACGCCTGCACCTGGCCCTTGATGGCAAGGCGCGCCGCCGCCTGAAAGCTGTCCACGGGCACCCACTCGATCAGCGATTCGTTGAGGTCGGCGGGCTCCAGCAGGCGCAGGCCGATCAGCTTGACATCCTTGTTGTCCGTCAGGGCGATGCGGCTGCCGGGCTGGATGTCTTCGAGCTTGTGCAGAGGGGAGTCGCTGGCGGTGGCAATCACCATCTCGTCAAACTTTTCAACTGGACGCGCGAACGGGACATAGCCCTTGTCGCGAATCATGTCGGCCGCGTCAAAAGGATTGGCATACACCAGGGCGACCTGGTCTTGGGCCAAGGAAGCGGCCTGCTCGGCCGGACTGGCCGGCGTCAGCAGGTGAAGCTGGATGCCCGATCGGCGCTGCAGCAGCGTGTTGAGCATGTGCCAGCCCGCGAAACGCTCGGGCGAGAAATCAGGGGCGATCAGGAAATTGAGGGTCATGGTGCGGTTGCTCCTTTTTCCTGCGCCAGCCACTGGGCGTACACGGGAATCAGCTCGTCGATGCGCGTGCGCGAAGGCTTGCGGCGTACCGACGTATAGCCGGCAACCTGGCCATTGCGGATGTTGGGAACGGCCGTTGCGTAAACCCAGTAGTAAGAGCCGTCCTTGCGCAGATTCTTCACGTAGCCATGCCACTTCTTGCCATCCTTGAGCGTGTCCCACAGGCCCTGAAAGGCAACCCGGGGCATGTCGGGGTGGCGCAGGATATGGTGGGGCGCGCCGATCAGCTCGCCGCGCTCCCAGCCGCTCAGTTCGACAAAAGCGTCATTGGCATGGGTGATGAGGCCCTGCAGGTCGGTGCGCGAGACGATCAGCCGCCCTTCGGGAAATGGCACCTCGACGTCGGTGGAAAAAACGGTGCGCGAAGCCCCATCGGTGTAATGCAGCCTGGACTCGACGGCCTCTGCGCCTGGCCGGATCATGTCGGGAAGTCTCATCGCGGCTCCTTCAGATCAGCTTGGTCAGCGTTTCGGCCGCCCGCTTGATGTCCAGAAAAATCAGGCCCAGCTTGGCATTGGACTTGGCCAGCACCGTCAGCACGGCCTCGGGTCCGGCAGAGCTCATGATCACGTAGCCGCTTTCGCCCTGGATCAGCACGCGCGCCAGTGTGCCGCGCGCCAGTTCGCGCGCAGTGCGCTCGCCCAGCGACAGCAAGGCGGCGGACATGGCACCGATACGGTCCTCGTCCATGCCGTGCGGCAAGGCCGAGGCAATCATCAGGCCGTCGGTGGAAATCAAGGCCGACGCCTCGATGTCGGCCGTTGAACCGTTCAGGTCCTCCAGCGCCTGCTGAAACATGTCTGTGCGCATCATTTACTCCATACGGAAATTCGAATTCAAGGGCGGTATTAAACAATTCAGACGATTTGTTACGTTTGATGCATATCAATACTCACCTGAATAATGAATTTACAGAAATAAATGCTTTTGCCGCGCTCCTGAAATGACTTATAGGGCTGCACTGATCAGCCCAAGCTCAGGTTTCGGAATTTGACGCTAGAGTCGGCAGGTTTCAACAACGTAAAACCGCAGGAACTTTTCATGATTCTTGAACTTGCCGACATTCGTATCCAGCCCGGCCAGCAAGCCGCTTTCGATGCAGCCATTCAACGCGGCATTGCCACCGTCATTGCCAAGGCCAAGGGCTTTCACGGCTACAGCATTCACAAGGGCATTGAAAACCCCGAGCGCTACGTGCTGCAAATCTTCTGGGCAACGCTGGAAAACCATACCGTCGATTTTCGCGAGTCCAGCGCTTTTGCCGAATGGCGGGCCATTGTTGGACCGTTCTTTGCCGCGCCGCCCACCGTCGAGCATTTCAACCTGCTGGCCACATCGGAGTGATCGATGCCAGCGTCCAACAGGTCAAAAAAGGGAGTTGCCTTCTCGGGCCATGCCGCACGCGCTATTGTTTTAATAGCGGCCTGCGCTTTCTCCTATTGCGCAAACGCCCAAAACAGCTTGAAAAGCTCCGACGCTTCAACCGCCTGGCCAACCCGGCCGGTGCGCATCCTGGTGGGTTTCCCCGGTGGCTCCACGCCCGACATGTCGGCGCGCACCCTGGCCGAGCCGCTGTCCAGGGCGCTGGGCCAGCCCGTCATCATTGAGAACAAGGTCGGTGCGTCGGGCAACATTGCCGCCGACCAGGTTGCCAAGGCAACCGATGACCACACGCTGGGCGTCGTGATCAACGGCAACCTGACCTCGGCCAAGCAGCTCTACGCCAAGCTGCCTTACGATCCGGCCACGGACTTTGCGCCGATCTCGCTGCTCACCACCGCGCCCCTGATGCTGGTGGCGCCCAGCAGCCTGCCCGGCGGCGCCGAATTCTTTGCCGCAGCCCGGCAGGCAGGCAGCCAGTGGAACTACGGCTCGGTCGGCAATGGCTCGGTGGCGCACCTGGGCATGGAGCTGATCAAGAGCCGCTCGCCCGGGGTCGTGCCCGTGCATGTGCCCTATTCAGGCAACCCGCAGGTCATCACGGCCATGCTCGGCGGCCAGATCCAGATGGCGCTGGTGCCTCCGGGCCTGGCCATGCCGCACATCCGCTCGGGCAAGCTCAAGGCCATCGGGCTGACCGGCGGGCGCAGCCTGCTGGCGCCGGACGTGGCGCCGCTGGCCGATGCGGGCTTGAAGGGCGTGCAACTGGAAGTCTGGACCGCGCTGGTCGGCCCGGCCAGCCTGTCCAAGGCCGCCCAGGCGCGGCTGGCCACGGAAGTGCCGCGCATCATTCGCGATGCCGACACCCGGCAAAAGCTCTTCGCGCAAGGCTGGCAGGCGGTCGGCACTTCGCCCGACGGCTTGAAAAGCCGGCTGAAGGATGAAACGGCCATTCTGGGCGGCATCATCAAGACGCGCGGCATCAAGATCGAATAGCGCCGCCGCCCCGCATCCACAAACCGCCGGGCGGACCCAAGCCCGGGCTTATTTACCAAGGAGTACCTCTGATGTCTTTTGTTGTCACACCACCCGCCACGGTCAGCGTACCTGTCACTGGCACCGAGGCCCGTTTTCCAGTTCACCGCATTTACTGCGTGGGCCGCAACTACGAGGACCATGCCAAGGAAATGGGCTTCACCGGCCGCGAACCGCCCTTCTTTTTTCTCAAACCGGCCGACACCATCGTGGCGGTCGATGCCGGCAGCACCGGCACCATGCCCTACCCGAGCCTGACCAAGAACCTGCACCATGAGATCGAACTGGTCGTGGCCATCGGCACCGGCGGCAAGGACATCAAGGCCGCGGATGCGCACAAGCACATCTTTGGCTACGCCGTTGGCCTGGACATGACGCGCCGGGATCTGCAGGGCGAGATGAAAAAGCAGGGCCGCCCTTGGTGCATCGGCAAGGGTTTCGAGCATTCGGCGCCGATTGGCCCGATCACGCCGGCAGCGCAGGCCGGCGATGTGGCCAACGCCGAAATCTACCTTCAGGTCAACGGCCAGGACAGGCAGCGCAGCCGCGTCTCCAAGCTGATCTGGAACATCGCCGAAACCATCGAGCACCTGTCCGCCGCCTGGGAACTGCAGCCCGGCGACCTGATTTACACCGGTACGCCCGAAGGCGTGGCGGCGGTGGTTGCGGGTGACGCGCTGATGGGCGGCATTACGGGGCTGGGCGAGCTGCGCATCAAGATCATCTAAAAAAGCGCATAGCCCAAAGGGGATGCGCTTTTTGCGTCGCAAGCGTCTTCTGCGTGACCTGTATTGCTAAAGATTTTGTTAATTAAGTAACCATGAGTTATAAAATTAAATTCAAATTCTTCATTAAAAATTACAGGAAACAACATGCTCAACCGACGCACACTTCTCAAATCCGGCACGGCTGCCGCCTTGGGCTTGCCCGCGCTAACGGGTTTTGCCCAGCAGGCCGTCACGCTGAAATTTCATACCTTCATGTCGCCTCAGTCGGAGGTGTGGCAACAGATTCACAAGCCCTGGATGGCAAAGGTTGAAAAGGAGTCGGGCGGCCGGATCAGGTTTGAAGGTGCGCCTTCGATGCAGCTGGGCGGCACTCCAGGGCAGCTGTACGACCAGGCCAAGGACGGCGCCGTCGATGTGGTCTGGACATTGCCGGGCTACACCCCCGGACGCTTTGCGCGCGTGGAAGCCTTTGAGTTGCCGTTCATGATGACCCATGCCGAGGCCACTTCCAGGGCGCTCTGGGAATACACGCAGACGATGGCCGCAGACGAGTTCAAGGACGTGCAGCTGCTGGCTTTGCATGTGCATGGCCCCGGTGTCATTCATACCGTGGACAAGCCGGTCAGGTCGGTTGCCGACATCAAGGGACTCAAACTGCGCGCCCCCACCCGCCAGACCGCCAAGCTGCTGACATTTCTGGGCGCCACGCCGGCCACCATGCCGCTGCCTGCCATCACCGATGCACTGGCCAAGGGAACGGTCAACGGCTGCGTCATTCCATGGGAAGCGGTGCCGACGGTCAAGGTGCATGAGCTCACCCGCTACAGCGCCGAATTTGCCCCGGCCGGGGGCGCGCTCTACACCAGCGCCTTTGTCATGGCGATGAACAAGAGCAGTTACAACGCACTGGCGCCCGAGCTTAAAAAAGTGATCGACAGCAACTCGGGGCTGGCCACTTCGGGATGGATGGGAAAAACCCAGCAAGCCATCGACGCGATAGGCCGCAAGGCAGCCAGCGATCGCAAGAACACCATCTTTACCGTTGGCTCAGCCGAGGCGCAGGTGTTTCGCCGGACCTCGCGCTTTGTCGAACTCGAATGGACGGAAGACATGCTCAAGCGCAACCATGATGGCTACAAGCTGCTGCAGACCGCGCGCAGCCTGATAGACAGGCACACCAAGGCGCTGGCGGGCTGAGCGCCCGGCAGGCCCTCAAGCAAAAGCCAGGAAAATACCGGCAGCAACGCCAGATTTTCAAGTCATTTTGACCTCCAGCGCTTGATGGGCCTGCGCATTCAGCTATGTATTTAATAGCAGCTGAACACAGGGATGACGCTGGCGGCGCATGATGGCGGCGCCCAAAGCCGCTACACTTATTTGATGCACCGTCCCCCTCTGAAACACTGCCGCGTCTGCGGTACCGCTGTAATTTACCGCCTGCCCGATGACGGCGACACCAAGGTGCGCGCTGTCTGTCCGGCGTGTCATACCGTGCATTATGAAAACCCCCTGAACGTCGTCGGCACCGTGCCGGTCTGGGGCGAGGACGGCGCGCAGGTTCTGCTGTGCAAACGCAATATCGAACCGTGCTGGGGCAAATGGACGCTGCCGGCGGGCTTCATGGAACTGGGCGAAACCACTGCCCAAGGCGCTGCCCGTGAAACCGACGAGGAAGCAGGCGCGCAGTATGAGCTGCAGGATCTTTTCAGCGTGATGAACGTGGTTCGCGTGGGGCAGGTGCACCTGTACTACCGCGCCCGGCTGCTAAGCACCGAGTTCAACCCCGGCCACGAAACCCTGGAGACGCGCCTTTTCACCGAGGCCGAAATTCCGTGGGAAGAAATTGCCTTCAGGACGGTCAAGGAAACGCTGGAGCGCTACTTTGAAGATCGCCGCAAAGGCAGCTTTGGCATCCACGTGCTCGATATTGCCTGAACCGCCGCCTGGCAAATGATGCAGACGGGCCACCCTTGTTTTTCGCCTTGCACCCGCGTTAACCCTTCAGGCCGCCAGCGGCGCAATGCCGGCTGTTCCGCATGCCGGCTTGCGCCCCACCTCCTCCTTTCAACCTCCATAAATTCATGTTCAAATCCGCATCCTTTTTTCGCATTGCAGACGACTTCGTCCTCCCCCCTTTGGACGCCCTGGAAGAAGCGCTGCAGGCAGCCCAGTTCATGCCTTGCGGGGCGACACAGCCCGAGTCCGTCGGCTGGGTTGCGCCACGCGGCAACAAAAGCACCGTCCTGGTTGAAGCCGTTGGGCCACAAGTGATCCTGCGGCTGTGCGTTGAGCGCCGCCCGCTTCCGGCTTCCGCCGTCAAAACCGAGGTTGATGCGCGTGTTGAAAAATACAAGCAGGAAACCGGCCGCGAACGCGTCAGCTCCAAAATCAAGAAGGAATTCAAGGAAGAAGCCATCCAGAGCCTGTTGCCCCGCGCTTTCACCAAGCGCTCATCGACCACGCTGTGGATTGATGCGGTCAACAAGTTCCTGATCGTCGATTCCGCCAGCCTGACCGGTGCCGACAAGGTGGTAAGTCACCTCATCGAGGCACTCAGCGAGATTCCCGGCTCCCGTCCGGGCCTGATGGCCAAGCCGGTGCAGACCGCCATGGCTGCGGGCGCCGCCATGGCGCACTGGCTGTCAAGCCGAGAAGCGCCCCTAGGCTTCACGGTGGACCGCGATTGCGAGCTCAAGATGCCCGACGATCAGAAATCTACCGTACGCTATTCACGCCATACGCTGGAGATTGACGAAGTGGCTGGTCATATCGAAGCGGGCAAACTGCCCACGCAGCTGGCGATGACATGGAACGAGCGGGTGTCGTTCGTACTGACGGACATGGCGCAGGTCAAGAAGATCAAGCTGCTTGACGTGGTGCTTGAGGATGCGCCGGAAAATGGCAAGGATGACGACGGCTTTGACACCGATGCCGCTATCGTGACCGGTGAGTTGTCGGACTTGATCCCGGACCTGCTGGACGCCTTGGGCGGCGAGATTTCGCTGGATAACGCCTTGCCGGCCGGCAAGCCGCAAGAGCCTGCATCTGACCGTATGCTGGTTACAGCCTGAAAAGCCCATGCCCGGCAAAGTGGCGTGGGCGCCACGTGATTTTTATCCGGGAAATCAATCAGCCTTGGGCTGATTGACAAGCTGGCGCATCTCAGGTCATCATGATTTCGGTCAATGCCAAGCGTTGCAAGAGCCACGTTGCTTGTGGTTCCTGCGGCTTCTGGCACCCTATTCATGGAGAGTCGTATGAGATTCCATTTTTTTGAGCCACGGACCGAAGCGCACATTCGCAAATCGCTTGAGTATCTGGACGAAGCAAATCTGGCATGGGTAGAGCATCAGGCTGCGGCAGAGCATCATGCAGCGCTGGCCCGAATGTATGCCGAACGCATTGCCAGGATTGAAATGGAACTCAAGACTCCACGTCAATCTCGTTCAATGTTGACACGCCACCCTACCGAAGAAAGCCGTGATGAAGGCAGCGAGCGTCCAAAGCCGGAGTCTGTGGTTGTCTACCCCTCACGCACAACGCGGCAATGACAAGCGCGCAATTGGACATTCAATGATCTCGGAAAAATTTATAAGTGCTCGCTTGATTCCTTAAAACCATTTAAAATATCCTTTTGGGGCTGCATTGGTTTCGACGTGGGTTCGGACGCGGTGTGGTGCATGTCGAGCTGAGTGTGCTCGTAAAACTGATTCAAACAAACTAACTGCAAACGACGAACGTTTCGCACTCGCAGCTTAATTGCCTGTGAGCTTTACAACAGCATGCCGATGGGCTGGGCAAGGGGTTCTTAACGCAAGTTGAGGATTCCAGGCTGTAAAGATAATTTTATCGGCTGGCTCCTGGCTGGGTACCTTAACCTGGGGCAAGAAAATAGGGTGCTGGCGTTCTGTATAGCGTGCGACTGCGCGATACAGATGGCGAGACTCAAATCAGACCGCTAAACATGTAGATCTGCCCGAACAAGACTTGCGGACGGGGGTTCAAATCCCCCCAGCTCCACCAGCATAAGTGTCAAAGGCCGCTAAGGACGTATTCTTAGCGGCCTTTTTCATTAGTAAATCAATGGCTTGTACTGCAGGGAACGCCAGAGCGGAACTCTGTTTCAACAATGAAGTAAAAATGAAGCACAGTCAGCGCACCTGATCAATCTGAACAGCCACGCAAAAACTACTTTTTCTCGCCGACGTTCCGGTTGGCTCTCTTCCAGACCGCGCTTACCTCAAAGCACAACCGGCGCGCCAGTTTCAAACGAATGCGCAGCGGCATCTGCCAAGCGCTGGGCCGCCACGCCGTCGTGAACGGTGGTGCGAAACTTGCCGCCGCTTTGAAGCTGCTCAAAGAAATGCGCCACTTCCAGCCGATACGCGTCCCGGTATCGTTGCAGAAAGAAGTTTTCGGGCTTGTCGCTGTGAACGCTGTGCGCATCCATCAGCGTGACTTCGGTCGGCCGATGATTGCCGCAGGCCAGCAGACCCTTGGAGCCCAGGACTTCGAAGCGCTGGTCATAGCCATAGGCAGCCCGGCGGCTGGTATTGATCTGGCACAGCCGCCCGCTGCGTGTGCGAAGGGTCACGGCGGTGGAATCGATGTCGCCCGCCTCGGCAATGGCCGGGTCCGTCAGGCAGGCGCCCGTGGCGCTCAGCCAGACAGCCTCGTCCCGGCCATCGTCGCAAAGTATCCAGCGAAACACGTCGAAGTCATGGATCAGCATGTCGCGAAAAATGCCGCCCGACTGCTTGAGGTAGTCAACGGGGGGCGCGCCCGGGTCGCGGCTGGTGATGACCAGCATTTCCGGCTCGCCGATCTCACCGCGCGCCAATCGCGCCTTGGCTTCATTGAAGGTGGGGTCAAAGCGGCGCTGAAAACCAATCATGCATGCCACGCCGGCGCGGCTCACCGCATCGGCGCACGCCTGCGCGCGCGACAACGAAAGGTCTACCGGCTTTTCGCAAAAGACGTGCTTGCCGGCGGCTGCGGCACGCACGATCAAATCGCTGTGGGTGGTGGTGGGCGAGGCAATGACCACGGCATCGATGCTGGCATCGGCAAACACTGCATCGATATCGGTTGCAACCGACGCGCCGTGCAGCGCGGCGACCTCGCGCGCGGCCTCCGGCATCGGATCGCTGACCAGTGCGAGCTTCACGCCGCTCAGCATGGCAAGGTTGGCGGCATGGATGCGGCCGATACGGCCGGCGCCAAAAATGGCAACATTTTTCATTCAAATCTCCTGTTAAAAAAAGCAAAAACTCCAGGGCGGTGCGGGCGGCAGCGTTCAGCGGGCAGCCAGCATCCATTCATGTGCGGGATCGTTCCTGAATACCCAGTGGCGGTGCGGCCCTGCCATCACGTTGAGGTAGTAGAGGTCGTAGCCGTGGGGCACGACCACCGGGTGGTAGCCGCGCGGCACCATCACCGTGTCGCGGTTCTCCACCGCCATCGCCTCGTCCAGGCTGCGGTCGTCGGTATAGACACGCTGGAACGCAAAGCCCTGCGGCGGGTTGATGCGGTGGTAATAGGTTTCTTCAAGCAGCGTTTCCTCATGCGGCACTGCGTCGCTGTCATGCTTGTGCGGCGGGTAGCTCGACGAATGCCCTGCAGGCGTCACGACCTCGACCACCAGCAGGTGGTCGGCACCGGGGTCGGTGTGCGGCAGGATGTCGCAGACATAACGGGTGTTGCTGCCCTGCCCGCGCACGCTGCGGACCATACTGGCCGATTCGATCAGCCGCACTGGGTGCTTGCCGCTCGACGGCGCCGTGGCCAGCCCGAGCTCGGCATCGCGCCGGGCCGTGATGATTAGCTTTTGGCCGGGCGGCACATAAAGCGCGGCAGGCGGCGCCGGATCGAAGACGCTGTCGCGTGTTCCCAGCCCCGGATAGCTTTGTTCGCCCACCGTGACGTCAACCGTTCCGCTGAGCACGACAAGGCACAGCTCGCGCTCGTCCGTGCAGAGTTCCTCACGCTGGCCTGTTGCCAGTCGAACAGCCCGGAAACCGACATGGCCCCAACCCGCCGAGGCAGGCGTGACATTGACGATCTCGCGGCCTTCGGGACAAGCTTTGATCAATAGACTCATGAGTGCTTCTTCTTTCGTTGAATGACATTGAAATAAGGTGCGCTGCCGGGTGGCAGCGCCGACCAATGGTTGTCCAGCTGAATCGCGGGCTTGGCCGCCAGGGGCAGCGCCTCGGTTCGGTCTGGATGCCAGGCCACCGCCCCTTGCCCACCCGACCACAGAACGGGACCGCCCAGTGAATCGACCGTGGTCATCAGCGCGCAGGCCTGTTTTTGCGAAAACAAGCCTTGCCAGCGGCCATCGGCATTCCACAGCGCCACTGCGTCGGCGCGCGGGCAGCTGACGGCAAACAAGGAGCCTGCGCAGGCCATGTCGCCCCCATAGCCTGCCAGCGCGACACCCAACGGCATCTCGGCCAGATGCAGGCGCTCATCCTCAAAGAGGGCGAGCAATGGCGCCGCAGCCCGGGCAGCTACATCCGCATGCTCGGCCTGCAACGCAATTCCCAGGCAGCGCCGGCCTTGCCGGTCGTGCTGATGCCACGCCAAGTGCCTGAGACTAAGGCGCCTGTCCGTCAGACGCCATTGCCCCATCAGCTGTCCGGTGTCTGTCTGCAACCGCACAAGCGAGGAATCCATGGCGTCAAGGCGCAGCTTGAGCCGCCCGGTTTCCTGCTGGGCCGGAACGCCCCCGTTGGCTACCAACAGTGCACCGATGCCATCGAGCACCAGATCGTGCGCATCCACCCCATGGGTCGGCCATTCGGCCGTTTTCTCCAGCGATGCCGCATCGCGCACACCGATCAGGCTCTGGCCCGACGCCAGGTCGGTCTCGGTGGTGAACAAGCAAAGGCCATCGGCGCTGGCCAGCACATGGCCATTGAAACAGCGGTCCGGCTCGGCCCATTGCCAGACCACAGACTCGCCTCCACGCGGCCAGCGCAGCAGCCAGTCGCCCGGACGCCGGCCCACGGCCAACACGTCACCGTTGTTCTGGAGCCGTACCGCATGCGGACGGGACGGCACGTCCAGCACATTCTCGACACACAGTTCGTTTGCGGTGCGGCGCAGCACACCGACCTGGTGCTGCGCGCCGCATTTCCAGCCCGCCGCAATGCCCATCGGCGAGCCGACCGCGCGCGCCTGCGGCAGGCCTATCAGACCCGAGGCGGCGCCCATCAACCAGTGTCTGCGGTTCATGGCCTCAGTCTCCGTCCTCATCAAAAAAACTGATGATGAATTGCAGGGCATGGGCCATGTCCTGCTCGACAAACTGCTGCAGCGCCTTCAAGGCGGCCGCTGCCTGGCCGATGCGCTTGTTCAGCGCCGCCTCGTCTTTTGCGTCATCCAGGTTAGCCATGGTGCGGTCCACCTCTGCCACCAGGACTGGCAGCCGGCCTGCCTCGGCGGGATGGCCCTTGGCCACAAGATAGGCCTGCAACGACAAGCTGTCCGGCGCGGCTGCATCCTCGATGGCCAGGCGGCGCAACGCCTGCCAGTGGAGCTGCCACATCTGCACAGTCGTGCCGCTGGCGCTGCGCGAAAAAGAAGCGCTCTTGGCACCGGTGGCAGCGCGTTGCTGCGGACGGTGCATGTCTTCCCACCACAGCTTCTGAATGCCGGCGTCGAAAAGATTCAGGAATTCATAGATTGCGTATTCAACTTCCTGGGCATCCCAGCCATGCTGAAGCGACAGGCCGTAGGCTTGCTGCAGCGCCAGGCTTTCGGCTTGAATCTCGGCCGCCACTCGGTGGGCATAGCGGCACTCAGGGCTTTGGGGGCGTACTGGCTGGGTCCAGAGCAACCACTCCAGCGCGGGCAGTCCTTTGGCTGGGGAGCCCACACGCTCCATGGCACGGGAATCGGCCGGCGCACTGCGCACTGCACGCTGGATCGCTTCTGGCCGCGCAGGCGTGAAATCGATCTCCCGGGGCGAACGGCGCGCCAGCAGGGCGCCCCCGCGCACGGCCGACAGCGCTTCCCAAGTTTGGACTGTACGCGTCCACTGCTTGCGGGCCGGCTCTATCGCCTGCGCAGCATCGACGGCGGTTTCCGTCCGGCACAAGGTATCCAAGGTTGCCGTCAGACGCGATGCCTGTTCGGCAAATTCAGCCGCTCGCGGCAGGTACCAGCCTGCGTAAATCTTGCGCACGAAGGCCGCATCGGCATCCGAAACTATCGGGGCCGCCGTGGCAGCGCCAGCCATGCCGCTGGCGCAGGCCAGCAGACCCAGCCACGACAGTAGCACCAAGCCCCGCACTCTGCCGCCATGCCATGGGCGCCAGGGGTTCTTGAGACCATGCCCGGCCTTCATGCCTTGGGCGCCCAGTTGAGCCGCTGCATGCCCAATGCCCGTGCGGCATCGAGAAGTTCCGCAGCTTGCCGTACCAGGTTGTCAACCACTTGGCGCACACGAATCCGGCCTGCAGCGCTGGCATCGCCCACAATCTCGCGGTCGAACGGCGGAACAATCGCCTCGGCCAGGGCAACAGACTCCTCCATGCGCTGCGTCAGTTGTGCAGCCAGCGCCGGGGCTCTCGAAGCGACCAGCTCACGCAGTGACGCCCCTTCGATCCGTGCACCATCCAGGCGCGTGTAGCGGCCCAGCCAGACGTTCTGCAGGCCCTTGGCATTGCCGACGATGTCGCGATGCGTGTTATCTGAAAAGCACGACTGTTCGTCCTCCTGGTCCTGGCTTGCCAGGGGAACTTCAAGCCGCTCGCCGGCCAGCTCCGAGCGCGTGAGCATCCCCAGACCAACAATGATCCTGCGCAGCGATTCGCCACCTTCGCGCACGAACTGCCGGCGGTAGTTGGCGGTATTGGGCGCCCAGGCTCGCAGAACATGGGTCAGGTCATCGACCAGCAGATCGGCAGCCACCTGCAAATAGCGCCCGCGCCGCGCTGCATTGGGTGCCTTGGCGGCTACGTAGTCGGTATAAGGCCGCTCCCCCGGGCCGCTCACGCTGACATCCTGGCCCCAGAGCAGGAACTCGATGGCATGCCAGCCCGCCGCCACGTTTTCCTCGCCATCGCGGACATTGATGGCCGCGAGCGTTTTCTTGTTGATGACGAACTTGCGGTTATTGACCAAGCCGGCATCGGGCTGGCCGATGATCCCATCAATGAAAGACTCATCCACCGGCCAGGAGTTGATGCGCGGCTCGGGGCCGGTACCACTGTCAATCGGTCCGGCATAAAAACGAAAAGCCTCGGTCAATGCATAGCGTTCACGCGCCGCCAGCCAGGCCTGCCGGGCGGTGGCCAGCCCGGCCGCAGAGGGCGCAGCCACGAAAGCGTTGACGGCCCGGCGCAGTTCCAGCGTGGCTGCCAGTGTGTCTTGGTAAGTCGCCTGCACGATGACCGCGTAGTGCGACAGCACCGGTGCAAGCTCCTGCCCCGTGGTGACCTGGGCCGCCGAGACTTTTCGTTCGGGCTGTGCCATGACACCGTGGGATGCCAGCAGGCAAAAAGCCACTGCCGCAATGCCCAGGCGCTTCATGGCGTGCCTGCTGGTGAACCGCTTGTTTTCCATGGCAATCAGCGTTCTTGCGAGAGTTGCGCCACGTGCCCGGCCAGTGTGTCGTAACCCTTCCTGGCATACGCATAGCTCGGTGCGACTGCAGGATCCTGTTCGGCCTCGACCACCAGCCATCCCTCGTAGCCGCCCGCATGCAGCGTGCCGAGGACGGCACCGAAGTCGATCACGCCATCGCCGGGCACAGTGAACGTGCCATTGATGACGCCGCTCAGAAACGACCAGCCGTCATTGCGCGCCTGCTGCACCACTTGCGGCCGCACATCCTTGCAATGCACATGCACCACACGCTTGAGGTGCTTCTTGAGAAGCTCAACCGGGCTGGACGCGCCGCCGTAATAGGCATGGCCGGTGTCGAACAGCAAACCCACGTCCTCGCTGGTCACCGCCATCAGCCGGTCCACATCGGCCGGCGACTCGACGTAGGCGCCCATGTGATGATGGTAGGCCAGCGTGAGGCCATAGCTTGACTTCAGGTGCTTGCCAAAAGCGCTGAGCCGTTCGCCATACGCCTGCCAGGCCAGATCATCCGCAAAGCGGGGGCGGCGGGTCAATGGCGTGTCGATCTGGCCCTGAATGGAGCCAGCGACCTCGCCATAGACAACGACCTTGCAGCCGTTGAACTGCAGCTTGGCCATGTGTGACTTGCAAGGTTCGATCTCGTCGGCAACACTGCCTTCGGCGAGGTGGCCCGAGTACCAGCCCGACACGCAGGCTACACCGTACTCGGCCAGCTTGGCTTTCAGGGCAGCGGGCTCCTGCGGAAATTTGTTGCCCAGCTCGAAGCCTTGATAACCAATTTCAGACCCTTCGCGCAGGGCGGTTTCGAGTGGGGTTTCGCCGCCCAGCGCGGGCAGGTCATCGTTGCTCCAGGAGATCGGGTTGATGCCGATGCGCACATTCCACGGTTTCATGCTGATTTTTCCTTGTTCAAAGACGTTGGTTTTGTTTTTCGCGGACATAGCGCGCATGGGCGCCGTTCACTTCAGCGCGCTCAGAGACTTCCGGAATGGCCACTTCCCACCAGCAGCCACCATCGTCGGTGGTGCGCTCGGCGGTGGTGTCGATCACGATGACTTGCGTTTGGCTGGCGGCACGCGCTTTCACTAGGGCTGCCTTCAGCGTCTGCACGTCGGCCACGTGCACCGCCTGCGCGCCCATGCTGGCGGCGTGCGCGGCGAAGTTGATGGCCGATGCGTTGCCGCCCTGCTCGGGCAGGCAATCGTCGAGCATGTTGTTGAACCGGGGACCGCCGCTGGCACGCTGGAGCCGGTGAATGCATCCATACCCACGGTTGTCGAGCACCACGATGATGAGCTTCTTGCCCAGCATCACCGAGGTGGCGATCTCGGAATTCATCATCATGTAGGAGCCATCGCCAACCATGACGATCACTTCCTGGCTGGGCCTGGCCATCTTGACGCCCAGGGCGCCGGCAATCTCATAGCCCATGCAGGAAAAGCCATACTCGGCGTGGTAACTGCCCGGGGTGCCGGCTCGCCACAGTTTGTGCAGTTCAGCGGGCAAGGTACCAGCAGCGCATACCACCACGTCGCTGCTTGCTGAATCGGGCGTCGAATCGCGCACGGCACCTATCACTTCAGCGTCATAGGGCAGCACGCCCTTGGGCTCGGCGGTAGTCAACTGGGTAACGCGCTCGCGCCACTGGCCTGCCAGTGCGCAGGCACTGTCCGTCCAGTGCGAGTCGGCCTGCCACGAGGCGCTGGCAGCCGTCAGCTGGGTCAGCCCGAGACGGGCATCGACCACGAGCAAGGCACTGCCCCATTTGGCCGCATCGAAAGCCTGCACATTCAAGCTCAGCAAGGGTGCCTGGCCAAACAGTGTGTGCGAGCCGGTGCTGAAATCCTGCAGGCGGGTGCCCACGGCCAGCACCAGGTCAGCCTGACGCGCCAGCGCGTTGGCTGCCGGCGAGCCGGTCACGCCGAGCGCGCCGGCATTGAGCGCATGGTCCCACGGCAGGCTGCCCTTGCCCGCCTGAGTTTCAGCCACCGGAACGCCGTGGCGTTCGGCAAAGCTGCGCAAGGCCTCGCTGGCCTGACTGTAGAGCACGCCGCCACCGGCAATGATCAGTGGCCGCTTTGCGGTCCCAAGCAGGGCTGCAGCCTGCTGCAGTTCGCGCTCATCGGCGGGCGAGCGGCGCAGGCGCAGTACCTGCGGCTTGAGAAAACTCAGCGGGCAGTCGAAAGCCTGGGCCTGCACGTCCTGCGGCAGGCACAGGCACACCGGCCCGCACAAGGCCGGATCGGTCATGACCTGGATGGCCCGGGGCAAGGCGGTCAGTATTTGCTCGGGGCGCATGATGCGGTCAAAGTAGCGGGTCACGGCACGTAGCGAGTCGTTGGCGGTGATGTCGCCTTGATGAAAATCCTCGACCTGCTGCAGCACCGGGTCGGGTGCGCGGGAGGCGAACACGTCACTGGGCAGCAGCAGCACCGGCAGCCGGTTGACATGTGCCAACGCGGCAGCGGTGACCAGGTTGGTCGCCCCTGGTCCGATGGAAGTCGTCACGGCCATGATGCGCTGGCGGAACTGCGCCTTGGCATAGCCAATGGCCGCATGGGCCATGCCCTGCTCGTTGTGGGCGCGGTACGTGGGCAAGGCGGCACGCTCGGCCCACAGGGCTTCTCCCACCCCGGCAACATTGCCGTGGCCGAAGATCGAGAACACACCGCCCACGTAGGGCACTACAGTGCCGTCGTCCAGTTCGATGCGCAGAGCGGCCAGGTAGCGCACCAGCGCCTGGGCCATGGTGAGGCGAATTGTGTTTTTCATGCGGCCTCCTTTGCCGGGTGACGTGCACGCTGCCAGGCATCGACCAGCGTTGCGAAATTTCGGGCTACGGCATTGACAAAAACCGCGTCGTCGATGTCGCCGCGCAACCACTTCGAGGACGGCTCCATCCAGAGCGTGCGGCCCACCATGAAGCCCTTGACGATGGGGTGCCCGGCCTGAAGAAAGCTCGCCGCCAGATCCGCCAGGGGCTGGTTCAGGCCGAGGATCACCGCGCCCCGGCATTGCGAATCGCGCTCGGCGACCAGCGCGGCCAGCGCCTCCCAACCTTGCGGCGACATCGGGGCGAGCTTCCACCACTCGGGCTTGAAGCCCAGGTTGTAGAGGCGCTTGACGGCCCGCAGCACGGCGGCATCGGCCGTTCCGGCCGGGGTCATGGCCGGCGGCAGGATGATCTCCAGCAGCAGCTCATGGCCGCTCGCACGTGTTGCCTGCCATAGCTGACGCAATTGCAGTTCCTGCTCAAGTCTTAGTCCGGCGTCATCGTCCGGGTGGTAATGCACCAAGCACTTGACCACCTGTTCGGCCGGCCAGCTCAGCAGTTGCGAGCCGATGGATGCGTCAATGTCAAAGCGCAGAGGACGCGAACCCGGCAGCTCGACCGGTCGGCCCACCCACCAGCCGCGTCCGGTTGCCGAGGCAAGCGCATCGACACCGTGCCCACCGTCAATCAGCACGCCCAGCTTGCCTTGCAGCGAATGGCTGCGTTCGACCTGCTCGGCAGCTTGCACCAGCAGCTTTTTCAGTTGCGGCACGCGCGCCATGTCGGCGCCCACTGCCTGCGCCAAGTCGGCAAACTGGCTGCGGTGATCGAATGCCATCACGCACAGCTCGGGCCAGTCCTTGCGGGCGACCGTGGTGCGGTGCAGGTGTGCCAGCTGCGCATCCGCATCCACCTGCGGATTGCGCTGGCCGCCGAACCAGTGCGCCAGTTCGGCCGGCGTTGGCATGGCGGGCGCGCAGGCATGGCGGGACACCACGATGGCGCCACAGGCATTGGCCAGGCGCGCAGCTTCCTCGAAACCCTGGCCGCGCAGCAGGCCGGTCATCAGCCCTGCAGCAAAGGCGTCGCCAGCACCCAGCACGTTCATGACTTCGACACGTTCACCCTGCACCGTCAGGGCATCTTCGATCTGGTCGGGAACCGGGCCGGGAATGTAACAGCAGCCAGCGGCGCCCAGCTTGACCACCAGGGCGGCCTGCGTCACGGCCCGCACGGCGCGCAAGGACGCCAGCAGGTCGCCGGACACGCCGCCGGCGATCAGAAATTCTTCTTCCGTGCCGATCAACAAATCAAACTCCGGCAGCACCGCTTGCAATTGGATGGTGACGGTTTCATCGGCGATGAAACGGTTGGCGCCTTCGCCACGCCCGGTCAGCCCCCAGAGCACCGGGCGGTAGTCGATGTCCAGTACCCGCAGCACGCCATGGCGCTCGGCATAGGCCAGCGCGGTGGTGGCGGCGGCCCGCACGCCAGGCGCGCTCAGATGGGTGCCGGTGACCAGCAGCGCACGGCAATCGGCAATGAAATCCTGGCTGATGGACTCGGCGTCCAGCGCCATGTCGGCGCAGTTCTCGCGGTAGAACAGCAGCGGGAAGGTGTCCCGGTCCTTCAGGCCCAGCAGCACCAGCGCGGTCAGGCGCTTTTCATCGCGCTGCACCTGCGAGGTGTCGCAGCCCTCGCGCTGCAGGGTTTCCAGCAAAAAGTTACCCATCTGCTCGTTGCCGACGCGCGAGATCATGGCCGAGCGCAGGCCCAGCCGCGCCGCGCCAAAGGCGATGTTGGCCGATGAGCCGCCCAGGTATTTGGCAAAGCTGCTCACGTCCTCCAGCCTGCAGCCCAGCTGCTGGGCGTAGAGGTCCACGGCCAGACGCCCGAGGCAGGCCAGGTCGTAGCGGCGTCCGGTGGGGATTTTCAAGGTATTCATGTCATGTCGGGTTTTCTGGCTCCTGAAAGCCGTGTGGAAAGGAAATTTGTTTCAGCTGCGCTTGAGCAGCATCTCCAGCCGCGTGGCGCGCGCATTGATGCTCGCTTCAGCAGCTGTTTTTTGCGCCGGGGTAAATGAGGTGTTGGCCGCCAAGGCCCTGCGCGCAGTGAACAGATCGATGTCGGCAATAGGCTGGAGCTGCCGGTTGGAAGAAGGGACGAATCTAACGACGCGGTTCATCGCCATCAGCACCTGCTGTTCAGCGCTTGTCCGCCCAAAGCCCAACACCTCTTCCTTGATCGCCGCGCGAACGTCGGAGGGAAGCGCAACACTCCACAGCAAGGGACTTTGGCGGATCTCTTGCGACGACCACACGACACGCAGTCGCCGCGCGCTGCCAGCATCAAGTTGCGCGAGCTTTTTGACCTCCTCGTCATTGGTGGTTGCTGCGTCGGTTTCACCGCTGATCACCGCGCTCATGTTCTCAGCGTGGTTGCCGGTGAGAACCGCCCGGAACAGGTCTGTCGGGTTCAGTCCGCGACGCGCAAACAGGTAGTAGTAGGGAATGATGTAGCCCGAGGTTGACTTGGCGTCGCCCATGCGCAGCGTGAGCGACTTGCCCTTGGCCAGAAGGTCTTCCACGCTGCGAATCGGCGAGTCGTCACGCACCACGACTTGGGAGCGGTAGCCGCTGAGGGCTTGGCCGTCGGGGCCGCGCACCTGCATGGTGGCGAACACCTCCGTGCGGCCAGACTCGACGGCCTCCA